>ENA-ORTF01002835-ORTF01002835.1-human-gut-metagenome-genome-assembly--contig:-NODE-2835-length-16305-cov-5.456308_pt1 | contig 16305 bp, 11 predicted proteins | sample MGYA00241908_ERZ509180 | MGnify/ENA primary metagenome ERZ509180 (study PRJEB26280, sample SAMEA2338814) | human gut metagenome | biome: human gut; feature: human-associated habitat; material: faeces... | reverse complement strand
TTTTTAATTATGTCAAATAAAATTGTTGTAATTAGTAAAAGCATAATTTTCTACTAAAAAATATTGCAAAGTTATGTCAAATTATTTTACAGAATTATGAGTTATATGATATAATGCAAACTATGAAAGCATAAAATAAAATAGGAGATATTATATGGAAATAATATTAGGTAAAACAGCCGGTTTTTGCAATGGAATTACACGAGCAGTAGAGACTGCTAAAGAGGAATTAAAAAATACAGAGAACTTAGATTGTTTAGGAGATTTATTACATAATAATCAAGTGCTAAATAAACTAAAAGCAAATGGACTTAGAATAATAACTGATATAAAAGAAGCCAAAGAAAGAGTACTAATAAGAGCTCATGGTGTAAAAAAAGAAGTTTTAAAATTCAATCCTAAATCTGTTATAGTTTTTGCAGGTAAATGTAATAATGGCGGAGATGGTTTGGCTGTAAGCCGTCAACTTATGGCTATGGGTATTAATGTTAAAATATATTTTGTTGGAGATTTTAACAAAGCTACTCCAGATTGCAATAAAAATCTCCATTACCTTAAAGCCTATAAAGCAAATATCCACTATATCACAGATAATATTAACCTAATAGATGTTTCAGATGCTGATTTAATTATAGACGCCCTTATTGGCACTGGTTTAAGCCGTCAATTAAGTCCATTATATACTGAAATAGTAAACATTATTAACACATCAGGTAAAACAGTTATTTCCGTAGATTGTCCTACTGGTGTTAATTCTGATACAGGAGAGGACTATGGTATCGCTGTTAATTCTGATGTTACTGTAACTTTCCATTTACCTAAAGTAGGTATTTTACTTTATCCTGCAAATAGTCATATAAAAAAATTGGTTGTTTCAGATATAGGCATACCTTATATTTCAAAGAATAGCATTTTTACATTAGATAAAAAATCAGCCAAAGACCTTTTGCCACAGCGTGTGGAAAATTCCAACAAGGGTACTTATGGCAAGGCACTTTTTATTTCTGGCTGTGATACAATGGCCGGAGCAGCTATTATAAATGCCAAAAGTGCTTATAAATGTGGCTGTGGTCTTGTAAATATATGTTCAACTCGTCATGTAATAAGTGTCGCCCACTGTACAATACCCGAGGCAGTGACAACATTAAATTCTGATATACCAACAGCCTTAGATGGCAAAAATGCTATTGCCATAGGTTCTGGTTTAGGAATAAGTGACAATAGCCGAAAAATACTTGAATATGTAATCGAAAATTCAAAAGCACCTTTAGTTATAGATGCTGACGGACTTAATATGCTTTCCGAAAACACAGATTTACTTAAAAAGTTAAAAGTGAATTGTGTTATAACTCCTCATTTAAAAGAAATGAGCCGACTTACAAAACTATCTGTAAAGGAAATCGCTAACAATATGCAACAGGTAGCATTGGATTTTGCTAAAAAGTACAATATCGTAGTTGTACTTAAATCTGCCCACACAGTAATTGCAAGTCCTAATGGAAAAATATGTATAAATACCACTGGTACAAGTGCTATGAGTAAAGGTGGCTCCGGAGATAGTCTTACAGGTGTTATAACCGGACTTATTGCACAAGGTTTAAAACCTTTTGATTCAGCTTGTCTGGGTACTTACTTAAACGGTAAATCCGGTGAAATTGCAGAAAAGAAACTTTCATCTTATTCTGTAATGGCAACTGATATTTCGGATTGCATTTGTGATGCAATAAATGATATTTTAGCCTAAAACTAAAGCACAAGGTATAATGAAACATAATTCATTACAACCTTGTGCCTTTTTAATTAAATTTATTTCCACACTTAGGACAATATTCAAAATTTTCTTCTGTTACATATCCACAATAATTACACTTTTTAATCACCGGTGTTTGACCTTCGTATTCCAAATCATTCTGAGATATAACTACAGGTTCGCCCTTTTCTATAGCTCTGCCTACTTCATTATCAAGTTTATAGGTTTTACCACAGCAAGAAGTCTGTACGTAATACTTTCTACCCCATTTAAAAATAGGTATAAAAAATAAATATAGGGCTGTTGCAATGACGGAAAATAAGGTATGATATCTGCAGAAGCATGATACATGTTTCCATAACCCGGGTGAAGTAAATGAAAAAAGGCAATAATCTGTTGAGATATCTTCACCGGACAGACACAAAATCATTTGGAGAAAGTTATATGAAAAAGTTTAAGTTAAATGTACAGAGACATATCTGCATTTTATTATGCCTTATTTTATATATTACTGTGCTTCCCCTTCCTGTATCAGCAGAGGAAGCAAAATCCAAAACAGTCAGAGTAGGCTGGTATGAGGGAACTTATAATACCACAGAAGCAGACGGTCAGAGGAGAGGCTACAGCTACGAATACCAGCAGGCAGTAGCTGCGCATACCGGATGGAAATATGAATATGTGGAGGGAAGCTGGGCAGAACTGATGAGTATGCTGAAAAATGGACAGATCGATCTGCTGGGAGGCATTTCCTATACAGAGGAACGTTCCACTTCCATGCTTTTTTCAGAATTGCCTATGGGAGAGGATAAATATTACCTGTATGTGGATACTTCTAATACAGATATCTCCACTTCAGATCTGACTACATTAAATGGAAAAAGAATCGGTATGCTGCCGAATGCACTTCCTGCCGAAATGTTCCATGAGTGGGAGAAAAGTCATGGAGTGAACACGCAGCAGGTTGATATTACCGGTGCAGATGATGTTCGTCAGAAATTGAAAAATCATGAAATTGACGGATTTGTTTTAAATGAATCTCCACAGTGGGAAAGAGACGATATTTCACCAGCTATTCTGATTGGTGGCTCCTATAACTATTTTGCAGTCAGCAAAAAACGCCCGGATCTGAAAGAAGAGCTGGATCAGGTAATGCAGAAGATAGAGAGGGAGAATCCTTTTTATAAAGACGATCTTTATAAAAGGTATCTCTCCGCAAATTCCCTTGAAACTCTTACGGATGAGGAGCAGAACTGGCTGGAACAGCATGGGGCGGTCAGGATTGGATATCTGAAAAATGATGTGGGTATCAGCCTTGTGGATACGGAGTCAGAGAAACCGGTAGGAATTATTAACGATTATATTAGTCTGGCTTCTGGCTGTCTGGGAGAAAAAAACATAGAATTTCAGTTGACAGGCTTTGATTCTCAGGAGGAAGAACTGCAGGCATTAAAGGATAGCAGGATTGATATGATTTTTCATATGAATCAGAATCCATATGAAGCTGAGCAAAACGATGTTATATTGTCAAATACTGTTTTTGAAGTCAATGTTGCAGTACTCACCGGTGTTAAGAAGTTTGATGAAAATAAAGATAATACAGTAGCAGTGAGCAGGAATAACCTGCTGGGGAAGTGGTATATTTCTTTTAACTATCCTTTCTGGAAAATAAAGGAATATGACTCATCTGCTGAGGCCGATAAAGCAGTTCAAAGTGGAGAGGCAGACTGCTTTGTTGCGAAGGCAGGACAGTCATTAAAGACACTGGAGGACAGCAAAATGCGCAGTATTTTTCTTACGAAATCCGGCGCTTCCTGCTTTGCGGTCACCAGGGAAAACACAACATTAATGAATATCCTGAACAAAACCATTCAGACTCTGCCTGCTTCCAGACTTTCCAGTCAGTTTTACGTATATGAAAACGCACCGGGCAAGGTTACTCTGGCAGAATACATAAAGGATAATCTGCGGGTAGTTTCCATTTGGTTTGTAAGTGTGGTCTTGATTATTGTATGGATTATAGTTTATCTGCTGATACAAGCGAGAAAAGCCAAGATTCAGGCAGAAAAGGCTAATGCCGCCAAATCAGAGTTCCTTTTCAATATGTCTCACGATATCCGGACACCCATGAATGCCCTGCTGGGATACAGTGAGCTGATAAAAAGGGAACTGACTGATCCGAAACTTCTGGATTATCAGGAGAAGATGGAACAGTCCGGAAATCTGCTTCTGTCTATTATCAATAATGTGCTGGACATGGCCCGGATTGAAAGCGGTAAGGTGGAACTGGATGAAGATTATGTGAAGATCAGAGATATTTATCAGGGAATTTACAAAATTTTCCAGGCGGAAGCGGAGAAAAAAGGTATTCACCTTAAGATGGAATGCGATGTCAAGCATGAGCACGTAATCTGCGATGAGACGAAGAACAGGGAAATTTTCCTCAATCTGATCAGTAATGCGGTAAAATATACAGCTTCAGGGGGAAGAGTTACCATAAGGATCACAGAGCTTGACTGTGACAGGAAAGACTATGTGCGGATACGGACTCAGGTAATTGATACAGGTATCGGAATGAGCGAAGAATTCCTTCCATCTCTCTTTGAGGCTTTTGCCAGGGAACGAAATACAACAGACGGAAAGATTGCGGGAACAGGTCTGGGAATGCCGATCATAAAGAAGTATATTGATATGATGTACGGAACTATTGAAGTAGAAAGTAAGCAGGGAGAAGGAAGTAAATTTACAGTTACCCTGGAATACAGGATTGCTGATAAGAGTTACTATGAACGGGTTACGGAAAAATTTTCAGATATGGATGAAACAGACAGAATCAGCGGAAAATATATTTTGCTTGCCGAGGATAATGATCTGAATGCGGAAATCGCACAGTTTATCCTGGAGGATATGGGACTTATGGTTGATCGTGTTGAGGATGGAGTTCAATGTGTGTCAAGGATGGAACAGAAACCGGCAGGCACCTATGACCTGATCCTTATGGATATCCAGATGCCGAACATGGATGGCTACAGGGCAACTGAGATGATCCGCGGACTGTCAGATAAAGACAAAGCCACTATTCCAATCATAGCCATGACAGCCAATGCCTTTGAGGAAGACAGAAAAAAGGCACTGGCAAAAGGAATGAACGGACATATTGCAAAACCTGTTGATGCAGAAAAAGTTGAGAAGACTATTTGTTCGGTTTTAGGCAGCCAGAGTGAACAGTAACGCGACACGTTAAAGTACAGAACAGGTATTCGCTTGCTCTGTACTTTTTTTATATGGGATGATATACTGAAAATATAACCATATTAAACATATTTCAATTTTTGATAAGTGAAATTTGATTAAAACAGGAGAATATTATGGATCATTTTGAATTGCATTCCGAGTACAAGCCAACTGGAGATCAGCCTCAGGCAATTGAACGTCTGGTCAGAGGCTTTAAAGAAGGCAACCAGTTCGAAACTTTACTGGGTGTCACCGGTTCCGGCAAGACATTTACCATGGCGAACGTCATCGCCCAGCTAAACAAACCAACTCTCATCCTCGCCCACAACAAAACTCTCGCGGCGCAGCTTTACGGTGAGATGAAAGAATTCTTCCCTGAGAACGCAGTGGAATATTTTGTCTCCTATTATGACTACTATCAGCCGGAGGCTTATGTCCCGTCTTCAGACACCTATATTGCCAAAGACTCCTCCATCAATGACGAGATTGACAAACTCCGTCTCTCTGCCACAGCCGCAATGTCAGAGCGGAAAGACGTAGTGGTCATTTCCTCCGTTTCCTGTATCTACGGACTGGGTTCCCCTCAGGAATTCTTTGACATGATGATCTCTCTGCGTCCGGGAATGACCAAAGACCGGGATGAGGTAATCCGGGAACTGATCGACATTCAGTACACCAGAAATGAGATGGACTTCCACCGAAGCACCTTCCGTGTCCGTGGAGATACCTTGGAAATTTTCCCTGCCAACAGCTCCGATACAGCCGTGAGAGTAGAATTTTTCGGAGATGAGATCGACCGTATTTCAGAAATTGATGTACTGACAGGAGAAATCAAATGCCAGCGTTCTCATATCAGTATCTTTCCTGCATCCCACTATGTAGTACCAGCAGAACAGATCCAGAGAGCAGCTGTAGCCATAGAAGAAGAATTAAAAGAACGTGTAGAGTATTTCAAAAGTGAAGACAAGCTTCTGGAAGCCCAGCGAATCTCAGAACGCACCAATTTCGACATTGAAATGATGAAAGAAACCGGATTCTGTTCAGGAATCGAAAATTATTCCAGACATCTGTCAGGATTAAAGCCCGGACAGCCGCCATACACACTGCTGGACTATTTTGGAGATGACTTCTTACTTATTATAGACGAATCTCATATCACAGTACCTCAGGTAGGAGGAATGTACGCCGGTGACCAGAGCCGGAAGCAGACACTGGTAGACTACGGCTTCCGACTTCCTTCAGCCAAGGATAACCGTCCCTTGAGCTTCCAAGAATTTGAATCAAAACTGGATCAGGTCATGTTTGTATCCGCCACTCCGGGACAATATGAGTATGATCACGAATTCCTCCGTGCAGAACAGATCATCCGTCCAACCGGACTTCTGGATCCGAAAGTAGAAGTCCGCCCCATTGAAGGACAGATTGACGACCTGATCGGAGAAGTAAACAAAGAAGTGTCAAAGAAACACAAAATCCTGATTACCACTCTCACCAAACGAATGGCAGAAGACCTGACAGAATATATGAAAGAAGTAGGAATCAGAGTCCGTTACCTCCATTCCGATATCGATACCTTAGAGCGTGCCCGCATCATCCGGGATATGCGTCTGGATGTTTTTGATGTTCTGGTAGGAATCAACCTCCTTCGAGAAGGCCTGGACATCCCGGAGATCACCCTGGTAGCAATCCTGGATGCAGACAAAGAAGGTTTCCTCCGTTCCGAAACCTCCCTCATCCAGACCATCGGACGAGCTGCCCGAAACAGTGAAGGCCATGTAATCATGTACGCAGACAATATGACCGATTCCATGCACAAAGCCATCACCGAAACCAACCGCCGCCGAACCATCCAGGAAGCCTATAACAAAGAACACGGAATCACTCCGACTACTATCAAAAAAGCAGTCCGCGACCTCATTGCCGTATCCAAAGCAGTAGCCGAAACCGAAGTCCGACTCCAGAAAGACCCAGAGTCCATGACCCGTAAAGAACTCACCAAACTCATCGTCCAGGTAGAAAAACAAATGCGCGCCGCAGCCGCAGACCTCAACTTTGAACAGGCCGCCGAACTACGTGATAAAATGATCGACCTGAAAAAGAATCTGGATATTTTAGACAAATAGTGCTATAGAAGAGGCGATTCGCCTTCCAGGCGAGAGCCCTGCCTGTATAATCGTCCTGAACAGCCAGCGGGGAGAAATTATTGATATTGTGTGCATTTGCAGGATGCTTAGAGATACTTAGTCTGCAGAAATCTGCGTTATGAGCCGGCTGCATCACCTGTCTGAGCGGAGTCTGCGACGGAGCGAGTTTGACAAGCCGGCTCATGCCTTTAGCAGATTTCTGCAGACTTAGTATCTCTTAGCGTCCGAAACCGCACACAATATCAATAATTTCTCCCCGCGTCCCCTTTCTATAACATAATCTTAATAACCCCTATTGTTCATAAAATAACAAAAAATTCACAAAATAATATTGACAAACCAAATCAAGAGTGCTATCTTATGAGCATAAGGTGTTAGCACTCCTAAAACATGAGTGCTAACAAACCAAAAACAAAGGCAGTAAAGGAGTGGAACTTCATGGATCAGGAATTAGATGATCGTAAAAAGAAAATACTAAAAGCCATCATCAAAACCTACATGGAAACAGGCGAACCGGTGGGTTCCCGAACCATTTCCAAGTTTGCAGATTTAAATGTAAGCTCTGCCACCATCCGGAATGAGATGTCAGACCTGACAGATATGGGATATATCGTACAGCCCCACACCTCAGCCGGAAGAATTCCTTCTGATAAAGGTTATCGCCTCTACGTAGACGAGCTGATGAAAGAAAAGGAATCAGAGGTTCAGGAAATCAAGGATCTCATGATAGAGAAAACTGACAAACTGGATAAAATGCTGAAGCAGGTAGCAAAGGTACTGGCCTCCAATACCAACTATGCAACAATGATCTCTGTTCCACAGTACAGCGGAAGCAAGATTAAATTCATCCAGCTTTCCCGTGTGACACCCCTTCAGCTTGTGGCAGTAGTAGTGAGTGATAACAATGTCATCCGAAACCAGATCATCAATCTGGATGAGGAGATGGACGATCAGACAATCCTGAAATTAAATCTTCTTCTTAACACCAACTTAAATGGGGTGCCCATTCAGGATATCAACCTGGGAATGATTGCCCGCCTGAAAGAACAGGCAGGTGTACATGGCTCTGTGGTTGGCACAGTCCTTGATGCAGTGGCAGACACCATCCAGGTAGACGAAGACGATATGCAGATATATACTTCAGGAGCAACCAACATTTTCAAGTATCCGGAGCTTGCAGACACAAGCAAAGCGAGCGAGCTGATTTCAGCATTTGAAGAGAAGCAGGATCTGGTAGACCTGGTGAAAGAGAGAATGTCTGATACAGAGAACACAGGAATTCAGGTGTACATTGGTGATGAGATGCCGGTGCAGACCATGAAAGACTGCAGTGTAGTCACAGCCACTTACGAACTTGGAAAAGGAATGCATGGTACCATCGGTATCATCGGTCCCAAGCGTATGGATTATGCAAACGTAGTTGACAGCCTGAAGGCTTTGAAAGTCCAGCTGGACGAACTGATTAAGAAAGAGAGTTAGAAAGGCGGTAATAGAGAGTGTCAGAAGAAACAAAGAACACAGCTCAGGAAGAAGAGACAACAGATACTCCGGTAACAGAAGAAACTGTTGAGAATGAACCTGAAGTTGTAGAGAACGGCGAAGCAGAAACAGAGGAAATCCCGGTAGAGGACGGAGACGAGGAAGCTTCCCAGGATGACAAGAAAGACAGCAAATCAAAAACTTCTTTCTTCGGCAAGAAGAAAAAAGAAAAAGATAAATTTGAACAGCAGATTGAAGAACTTACAGACAGGCTGAAACGAAACATGGCTGAATTCGATAACTTCCGTAAGAGAACGGAGAAAGAGAAATCCAGCATGTATATCATCGGAGCCAAGGACATAGTTGAGAAAATGCTTCCGGTTGTGGATAACTTCGAGAGAGGTCTTGCACAGGCACCTGAAGGAGATTCTTTTGCAGATGGCATGAAGATGATCTACAAACAGCTGATCACCACATTAGATGAGCTGGGCGTGAAACCGATTGAAGCAGTGGGTAAGGAATTTGATCCGAACTTCCACAACGCAGTAATGCATGTGGAGGATGAAGAAGTCGGTGAGAATATTGTGGTAGAAGAATTCCAGAAGGGTTACACCTACAAGGATTTCGTAGTCCGCCACAGTATGGTAAAAGTAGCCAACTAATTTACATGAAAATATAGAATATATCAAATCTAGTTGAAAATAAACAGGAGGAACAAGATTATGGGAAAAATCATTGGTATTGACTTAGGTACAACAAACAGCTGTGTAGCCGTAATGGAAGGTGGACAGCCAACAGTTATCGCAAATACAGAAGGCGCAAGAACAACACCATCCGTTGTAGCATTCACAAAGACAGGAGAGCGTCTGGTAGGTGAGCCTGCAAAACGTCAGGCAGTTACAAACGCAGACAGAACAATCTCCTCAATCAAAAGAGAGATGGGTACTGATTACCGTGTAACTATCGACGACAAGAAATATTCTCCACAGGAGATCTCCGCAATGATCCTTCAGAAACTGAAAAAGGATGCAGAGGCTTATCTTGGTGAGAAAGTAACAGAGGCTGTTATCACAGTTCCGGCTTACTTCAACGACGCTCAGCGTCAGGCAACCAAAGATGCAGGTAAGATCGCAGGTCTTGATGTAAAACGTATCATCAACGAGCCTACAGCAGCAGCTCTTGCATATGGTCTTGACAATGAGAAAGAGCAGAAGATCATGGTATACGACCTTGGTGGTGGTACATTCGATGTATCTGTTATCGAGATCGGTGATGGCGTTATCGAGGTTCTTTCCACAGCTGGTAACAACCGTCTTGGTGGAGATGACTTTGATAAGAAGATCACAGACTACATGCTTTCCGAGTTCAAGAGAACTGAGGGCGTAGATCTTAGCAACGATAAGATGGCTCTTCAGAGACTGAAAGAGGCAGCTGAGAAAGCTAAGAAAGAGCTTTCTTCCGCAACAACAACAAACATCAACCTTCCGTTCATCACAGCAACTGCTGAGGGACCGAAGCATTTTGATATGAACCTTACAAGAGCTAAATTCGATGAGCTGACACATGATCTTGTAGAGATGACAGCTGAGCCGGTTCGCCGTGCACTGTCTGATGCAGGTATCACAGCTTCCGAGCTTGGCCAGGTACTTCTGGTTGGTGGATCTTCACGTATCCCGGCAGTACAGGATAAGGTAAGACAGTTAACAGGCAAAGAGCCAAGCAAGAACCTGAACCCGGATGAGTGTGTTGCACTTGGTGCTTCCGTACAGGGTGGTAAACTTGCAGGTGATGCAGGTGCCGGTGATATCCTTCTTCTGGATGTTACTCCGCTGTCCCTGTCCATCGAGACAATGGGTGGTATCGCAACTCGTCTGATCGAGAGAAATACTACAATTCCTACAAAGAAGAGCCAGATCTTCTCCACAGCAGCAGATAACCAGACAGCTGTAGATATCAACGTTGTACAGGGTGAGCGTCAGTTCGCGAAAGACAACAAATCCCTCGGCCAGTTCCGTCTGGATGGAATCCCGCCAGCACGTCGTGGAGTTCCGCAGATCGAGGTAACATTTGATATTGATGCCAACGGTATCGTTAATGTATCCGCTAAAGACCTTGGAACAGGCAAAGAGCAGCACATCACTATCACAGCTGGTTCCAACATGTCCGATTCCGATATCGACAAAGCTGTCAAAGAAGCAGCTGAGTTCGAGGCTCAGGATAAGAAACGTAAAGAAGCTATCGACACAAGAAACAATGCAGACTCCATGGTATTCCAGGTTGAGAATGCACTGAAAGAAGCTGGCGACAAGCTTGACGCAAACGATAAAGCAAGTGTTGAGGCTGACCTCAATGCACTGAAAGATCTCCTTGCACAGACAGCAAACGCTCAGGAGCTTACCGATTCTCAGGTTGCAGATATCAAGGCTGCACAGGAGAAGATGATGGAGAGTGCTCAGAAACTGTTCTCCAAGATGTATGAGCAGACTCAGGGAGCTCAGGGTCAGGCTGGTCCTGGACCGGATATGGGCAACATGGGCGGAAACGCTGGTGCTCAGGGCGGAAATGAAGCAGGATACGGCGATGATGTTGTAGATGCTGATTACAAGGAAGTCTAAGACAAGTAGGAAATAATTACAATGGCTGATAAAAGAGATTATTATGAAGTCTTAGGTGTGGATAAAAACGCCGACGACGCAACATTAAAAAAAGCATATCGTAAGCTGGCCAAGAAATATCACCCGGATGTAAATCCGGGTGATAAAGAGGCTGAGGCGAAATTCAAAGAGGCGACAGAGGCGTACTCCGTTTTAAGTGATGCCGATAAGAGAAGACAGTATGATCAGTTTGGTCATGCAGCATTCGAAAACGGCGGCGGAGGCGGTGCCGGCGGCTTTGGCGGATTCGACTTCAACGGTGCGGATATGGGAGACATCTTCGGAGATATCTTCGGAGACCTGTTCGGCGGCGGAGGCAGAACCAGACGGGCCAACAACGGACCGATGAAGGGTGCCAACCTTCGTGCACGTGTAAACATTACTTTTGAGGAAGCGGTTTTCGGATGCGAGAAAGAGCTGGAGATCGTTCTGAAAGATGAGTGTACCACATGTCACGGAACCGGAGCAAAACCGGGAACATCACCGATTACCTGTCCGAAATGTAAAGGTCAGGGACAGATCGTTTATACTCAGCAGTCCATGTTTGGTATGGTACGTAATGTTCAGACCTGTCCGGACTGTAACGGAACCGGTAAGGTGATCAAGGACAAATGCAGTGCCTGCCGTGGAACCGGATATACTTCTTCCAGAAAGAAGATCCAGGTATCTGTACCGGCCGGTATCGACAATGGCCAGTGTATCCGTATCCGTGAAAAAGGTGAGCCGGGAACCAACGGCGGACCGAGAGGAGATCTGCTGGTGGAGGTAAATGTAGCCCGTCATCCGATCTTCCAGAGACAGGATATGAATATCTTTTCAACAGCTCCGATCACATTTGCACAGGCTGCACTTGGCGGTGAGATGCGTATCAATACGGTAGACGGTGAGGTTTCCTATGAGGTGAAACCGGGAACACAGACGGATACAAGAATCCGCCTGAAGGGCAAAGGTGTTCCGTCATTACGCAACAAGAACGTTCGTGGTGACCACTATGTAACACTGGTAGTCCAGACTCCGACAAATCTCAATGAGGAAGCAAAGAAAGCTCTGGAAGCTTTTGATGCGGCATGTGGAAACCGTCCGTCAGAGGACAGCACATCCGAGACTTCCGAAAAAACCGAAAAGAAGAAAAAAGGTTTCCGTGAGAAAGTTAAGGAAATGTTTGAGGAATAAATAAAGTGAAAACAGGAAAGAGGCACAAAATGCCTCTTTCTTTTTTTTCTGTATTCGTGTATATTAAAAGAAGTGCCTGTTTTCGGGACAATAGAAAACAGGCGACAGACTGGAATGAAAATCCGTAAATGTGTATACAGCATAAGGAGATATAAAATATGAAATGGAACCGTTTTACACTTAAGACAAAAACAGAGGCAGAGGATATTGTGATCTGTACACTTGCCGAGGTGGGAATTGAAGGTGTGGAGATCCAGGACAAGCAGCCGCTGACCGATGAGGATAAGGCACAGATGTTTGTGGATATTATGCCGGAAGGACCAGCAGATGACGGGATCGCATATCTGAACTTCTATCTGGAAGAGGATGCGGATACCGAGGCAATCCTGAAAGATGTGAAGGCTGCACTGGAGGATCTGAGAAGCTTTGTGGATATCGGAGAGGCAACCATCACAGAATCCCAGACAGAGGACAAGGACTGGATCAATAACTGGAAACAGTACTTCCATCAGTTCTATGTAGACGATATTCTGATCGTACCGTCATGGGAAGAAGTGAAGGCAGAGGATAAGGACAAGATGATCCTTCACATTGATCCGGGAACAGCTTTTGGTACAGGAATGCATGAGACTACACAGCTTGTGATCCGTCAGCTGAAAAAATTTGTGAAGCCGGGAATGGAGATTCTGGATGTGGGAACCGGAAGCGGAATCCTTGGAATCGTTGCACTGAAGCTTGGCGCAGGCCATGTGGTTGGTACAGACCTTGATCCATGTGCAGTTCCGGCAGTATCTGAGAATAAGGAAGCCAACCAGATCGAGGAGAAATCTTTTGACATGATGATCGGAAACATCATCGATGACAAAGACGTTCAGGATCAGGTAGGATATGAGAAATATGATATCGTAACTGCAAATATTCTGGCAGATGTTCTGGTACCGCTGACACCGGTGATCGTTGCACAGATGAAAAAAGGCGCTTATTACATTACATCTGGCATCCTGGATGTAAAAGAAGACGTTGTAGTGCAGGCTGTGAAAGACGCCGGACTGACTCTGGTAGAAGTGACTCATCAGGGCGAGTGGGTATCTGTGACAGCAAGAAAGGACTGATCTCATGCAGCGATTTTTTGTGGAACCTCATCAGATCGACGGGGAAAGACATGAGATCCACATCACAGGAAGTGATGTGAACCATATCGTGAACGTGCTCCGCATGAAAAAAGGCGAGGAGCTCTGGATCAGCGACAAGGAGAAAGAATATCACTGTGTGATCGAAAATGCCGGGGAGGATGAAGTGCTGCTCCACATCCTCTATGTCCAGGAGCCGGATTATGAGCTGAAAAACCGCATTTATCTTTTTCAGGGCCTGCCGAAAGCGGATAAGATGGAGCTGATTATCCAGAAAGCTGTGGAACTTGGGGCGTATTCCGTAGTTCCGGTTTCAACCAGACGATGTGTGGTAAAACTGGATAACAAGAAGGCAGAGAAAAAAGTATCCCGCTGGCAGCAGATTGCGGAAAGCGCGGCAAAACAGTCCAAGCGTATGCTTGTTCCGGAAGTCCATTCTGTGATGACATTTAAAGAAGCTCTTGCTTACGCAAAAGAACTGGATGTTCTGCTGATCCCTTATGAACTTGCAAAAGGGATGAAAGAGACAAAGGAACTGATCCAGTCGATTGAACCGGGAAAAAGCATCGGTGTTTTTATCGGCCCGGAGGGCGGATTTGAAGAGCAGGAAGTGGCAGATGCCATGAAAGCCGGTGCGAAACCGATCACCCTGGGACACCGGATTTTACGGACAGAAACTGCGGGACTTGCAGTACTTTCTGTTCTGATGTTTCAACTGGAGGATGAATAAACTATGGAAGCATATTTTGACAATTCCGCGACAACGAGATGCTTCGATGAAGTAAAGGATATTGTCTGCAAAACCATGACAGGAGATTTCGGAAATCCTTCTGCCATGCATAAAAAGGGAATGGAAGCGGAGAATTACGTCCGCAAAAGCGCCCAAACCCTTGCAAAATTATTGAAAGTTAACGAAAAAGAGATTCTTTTTACCTCCGGTGGAACAGAATCAGATAATCTTGCCATTATCGGCGGCGTGGAAGCCAACAAGCGTATGGGAAACCATATCATTACAACGGCAGTGGAGCATGCGGCAGTGGCTCAGCCTTTTGCTTATCTGAAGGAACAGGGCTATGAGGTGACTATTCTTCCTGTGGATCATCAGGGCGTTGTAAAGCTGGATGCACTGGAAGCGGCTCTTCGTCCGGATACCATTCTGGTGTCTGTGATGTACGTGAACAATGAGGTGGGAGCCGTGATGCCGGTAGAAGAGATCGGAAAGCTTGTCCATGAAAAAAGTCCGAAAGCACTTTTTCATGTAGATGCCATCCAGGCATTCGGAAAGTACCGTATTTACCCGAAAAAACTGGGAATCGACCTTTTATCTGTAAGCAGCCATAAAATCCACGGACCAAAGGGTGTGGGCTTCCTCTACATCAACGAAAAAGTAAGAGTACAGCCACAGATCCTTGGAGGCGGACAGCAGAACGGCATGCGTTCCGGAACGGACAATGTACCGGGAATCGCAGGCCTTGGCGTTGCTGCAGAGATGGTATATACGGATTTTGATAAAAAAATACAGCACCTTTATGACCTGAAAGAACGGATGGCAGAGGGACTTTCAAAGCTTGGAGACATCACCATCAACGGAATGCCTTTAAGAGAAGGGGCACCGCACATCATGAGCGTGACTTTTCATGGAGTCCGAAGCGAAGTCCTGCTCCATACGCTGGAAGAATTCGGAGTATATATTTCCGCAGGAAGTGCATGCTCCAGTCATAAGAGAAAACCAAGTGCAACACTGACAGCTATAGGCTTGAGCAGAGCCGATGTGGAAAGTACCGTCCGCATCAGCTTCTGTGAGGAAAATACCTTTGAAGAGGTAGATTACTGCCTGGAAGCACTGGGAAAAACAATTCCGATGCTGCGCAGGTATGCACGTCGATAGAGAATACAGAAGAAAGGGATTTTTATGTTAGTACATGCATTTCTGATCAAATATGCGGAAATTGCCCTTAAGGGAAAAAACCGCTATCGTTTTGAAGATGCTCTCGTACATCAGATGGAGATCGCACTCTCCAAGATCGAGGGAGATTTTGAAGTAAAAAAAGAGCAGGGAAGAGTTTATGTATTCTGCCCGGAGAATTATGATTACGATGAGGCTGTAGATGCGCTGCAGCATGTATTCGGTATTGTAGGCATCTGCCCGGTTATGATCTATGAAGAACAGGGCTTTGAGAAGCTTGCCGAAGATGTTGTGGGTTATATGAAGCAGTGGCATCCGGACTTTAACGGAAGCTTCAAGGTCTGGACACGCCGCGCAAAGAAATCCTATCCGATCAGCTCCATGGAAGTCAGCGCTGAGCTTGGCGGACGTATCCTGGATGCGTTCCCGGAGGCAAGTGTAGATGTTCATCATCCGGAGCTGGATCTTTCTGTTGAGATCCGTGACAAGATTTACGTATATTCCCAGACCATTCCGGGCGCAGGCGGAATGCCCATCGGAACAAACGGAAAAGCCATGCTTCTTCTTTCCGGTGGGATCGACAGTCCGGTTGCCGGCTATATGATCGCAAAACGTGGTGTCAAGATCGATGCGGTATATTTCCATGCACCGCCCTACACCAGTGAGCGCGCAAAACAGAAGGTAGTGGATCTTGCCCGCCTGGTAGCCAAATACAGCGGACCGATCCGTCTCCATGTAGTTAACTTTACAGATATACAGCTTTATATTTATGATCAGTGTCCTCATGATGAGCTTACTATTATCATGAGAAGATATATGATGCGTATTGCCGAGCATT
>ENA-ORTF01002831-ORTF01002831.1-human-gut-metagenome-genome-assembly--contig:-NODE-2831-length-16328-cov-2.856388_pt1 | contig 16328 bp, 10 predicted proteins | sample MGYA00241908_ERZ509180 | MGnify/ENA primary metagenome ERZ509180 (study PRJEB26280, sample SAMEA2338814) | human gut metagenome | biome: human gut; feature: human-associated habitat; material: faeces... | reverse complement strand
GGCGTTGGAAAAGCTTGGACTGATAGAGGAAGCGGCGGATCATCTGGAGGAGGCGGAGGAGGCCTTTACCAGAACGGCAGAAATTCGCAAGGAAATGCTGGATGAGGATAATCCGCTGTATCTGGGAACCTTGGAAGCACTGGCGCGTGTATTTGTGAAGCAGGAGGCATACGAAAAGGCAATCGAGTTGTATCAGGAAAAGAATGATTTGAATTTTGAGGAAACACCGCAGGAGCAGATGGCGGCGGCAAATAATCTGCTTGCGATTGCGAACTGCTATCGTCTTTCGGGTGTAGAGGAAAAGGCGGCGGCGTATTTTGCGGAGGCAGAGGCAAAGCAGAAGCGGAGCGGACTGCCAATGGATAAGACCTACGAAAAGCGCAGAGGGCTTTATCTGCGGCAGAAAATGGAGCATGCCATGCCGCCCAAGCCGAAGAAGGGTGGAGATATTCGGAAGGAGCTGGAATATTACAGCGCGTTGGCGCTTTCTATTCGCAACAAGGAGGGCGAGGGGCAGAGCTTTGCCAAGGTGCTGCTGAAAACGGCTGCGCTGCATGCAAAGCTGGGAAATCAGCGGGATACGGAAACGCTGCTTGACCGTGTGCTTTCCATCGGGGCGAAGGAGGGGATATTTACGACCTCCTTCGGCAGACTCTGCGACCGCGTTGGCAGGATTTACGCCGAGGCAGGCAGCAAAAATAAAGCGGAGGCAACGCTGAGACAGGCATATCAGATTCAGACGATGACCGAAAAATGTATGACCGGACAGGGACAGGCACTTCTGCTGCGCCTGTTGCAGGAAAAAGGCGATGAAAAAGCCTATTTTGCAGTAAAAAATGCAGGAAAATTGGAATAATTCAGTTGACAGGGCGGTTTGGGTGTGGTAGTATATTGAAGTATGTTCAGCCGCGTGGAGAGGTTCGAGAAAATCGGAGAAAGGCTCCGGTTACCGTATCCAGCGAGTAAAATTGCGAGGAGGTGTCAACATGTACGCAATTATTGAAACCGGTGGTAAGCAGTATAAAGTATCCGAAGGTGATATCATCACAGTGGAAAAGCTGGCAGTAGAAGCAGGCTCCGAATACAAATTCGATAAGGTTCTGGTTCTGGCAAAGGAAGGCGATATCAAAGTAGGTGCTCCTTACGTGGAAGGTGCCGCTGTTACAGCATCCGTAATCGGTGACGGCAAGGAAAAGAAGGTTGTAGTTTACAAATACAAACCTAAAAAAGGTTTCCACAAAAAAAGAGGCCACAGACAGCCTTTCACAAAGCTGCAGATCAAATCCCTGTAATTTTCAGCTATGATTAAAGCAAGGATTTATCGCAAAAATCAAAAAATCTGCGGATTTGAGATTTCCGGTCACGCAGGTTATGCACAGGCAGGCGAGGATATCGTTTGTTCTGCGGTAACAGTGCTTTGTTTTAACACAGTCAACGCTGTGGAGAAATTCACTGACATCCCATTCAAGGCGGATGTGGATGAAAAACGCGGCGGTTATCTCAAAGTCTTGTTTCCCCTTGAGGGAATGGAGGACCATGATACACAGCTTCTTCTGAAAACGCTGGTCATGGGGCTTTCCGATATAGCATTAGAATACAAAAACTATCTCACTTTGATACATGAGGAGGTGTGAAGTATGTTCAGATTGAACCTTCAGTTCTTCGCGCACCATAAAGGCGGCGGTTCCACAAAGAACGGTCGTGATTCCAACGCGAAAAGACTTGGTGCAAAACGTGCAGACGGTCAGTATGTACTGGCTGGCAATATCTTATACACACAGAGAGGCACAAAGATCCATCCCGGCGTAAACGTTGGCAAGGGCGGTAACGATACACTGTTCGCTCTGGTTGATGGTCGTGTAAAATATGAAAGAAAGGGCAGAGACAAAAAACAGGTTTCTGTTTACCCTGTCGAAATCGCTGAATAAGATTTGCGAAGGCTTCAAATGATAATACCATTTCATTTGGAGCCTTTTTTCAATCAGAGAAAGCAGAAAGAAGACTTGACAGGTCTAACGGATGCAGAGCTGTGAAGTCTTCTTTTATAGGAAATATCAAAAGGATATTGTTGATTTTAAAGAAAAATGTTCCAACCCCGCCGCAAAGAAGGTTTGCGGCAAAGCCCCAAGGAAGGAAAGGAGAATTGGAAAATGTTTGTAGATAGAGTCAAGATTCATGTAAAGGGCGGCGACGGCGGCGACGGTAAGGTTTCCTTTTACAGAGCAAAATATATTACGCACGGCGGCCCCGATGGCGGCGACGGCGGCAAGGGCGGCAATGTGGTTTTTGTCGGCGAAAGCGGCATGAGCACACTGATGGATTTCCGCTATAAGAGAAAATTTGTGGCAACGCCCGGCGAACCCGGCGGCAAGCGCAACTGCTTCGGCAAGGACGGCGAGGATATCATCATTAAGGTGCCTGTCGGTACGGTAATCCGTGAGGCGGAAAGCGGCAAGGTAATGGCGGATATTACGATGGCAGGAGAGGAAAAAATCCTCATCCACGGCGGCAAGGGAGGCAAGGGCAATCAGCACTTTGCAACCCCCACCAGACAGGCCCCCAGATATGCAGAGCCGGGCAGAAAATCCAAGGAATATGATGTCATTCTGGAATTAAAGCTGATTGCGGACGTTGGTCTGATTGGTTTCCCGAATGTTGGGAAATCCACACTGCTTTCCATGGTAACAAACGCAAACCCCAAGATTGCAAACTACCACTTTACTACACTGGCACCCAACCTTGGTGTTGTGGAAGGACGCTTTGGGGACAAATTCGTGATGGCGGATATTCCAGGTCTGGTGGAAGGTGCGAGCGAGGGCGTTGGCTTGGGACATGAATTCCTGCGCCATGTGGAACGCACGAAGGTATTCATTCATGTGGTGGATGCGGCAGGCGTAGAAGGGGATGACCCTGTGGAGAATGTGGAAAAAATCAACCGCGAGTTGGCAGAATATAAGGAGGATTTGCTGAAGCGTCCACAGGTGATTGCGGCAAATAAGACGGATATCCCCGGCTCGGAGGAGAATGTGGCACGCTTGAAGGAGACTTATGAGCCGCAGGGCTTCAAGGTGTTCCCGATTTCTGCGGCAACGAATAAGGGGCTGGATGAGCTTCTGACAGAGGTCGGCAGAATCCTGAGAGAATATCCTGAGGATATTGTATTCGAGGAGGAATACGAAGAATATGATGAAGTGAAGGTCGATCAGGAGCCCTTTACCATCGAGGAGGTCGAGGATGGCTATTTCGTGGTTACAGGTGTCGGCGTAGAAAAAATGATTGGCTATACCAATATTGATACCGAAAAGGGCTTTGCCTTCTTCCAGAAATATTTGAAGGAGAAGGGCATTATCGAGGCCTTGGAGGAAAAAGGTATCGAAGAAGGCGATACGGTTCATATTTACGATTTGGACTTTGAATTTTGGAAGTAATGAAGGATGTCGGTGCATCCAAATCAGAAAGCAAAAAAAGCAAGAGATTCTGAAAAATCGGAATTTCTTGCTTTTTTATATGAGAACGATTTGTTTTCTGATTTGGCAGGCTGCCTTTGACAGCCTTTTTTTAATGCGACAACAGCAGCTTTGTTGCTTCCAGAAGGTTCAGATGCTTGACATTTCTTGGCTCAAAGTGCATGATGCGGCAAACGATTTGCAGAGCCGTTCCCGCAACAAAAACGGAAATGACGGTGCCGATGCCGATAGGGCCATCCAAGACCCAGCCAATCAGCAAAACCACACCGACGATGACGGACTGCACCAGACCGACGGGATGATTTGGGAACCGCTTGCCCAAGGCGATTGTCAGAGAATCGCGCGGGCCGCAGCTTTGCCCGGCAGACATATAAAAATACTGCCCGAAGCCCATCACGAACAGCCCGACAATAACAAGAATAATGCTCAGACAGAGATTGCGGCTGACGGGAATGGGATGGAAATACGAAATCCAATCGACATAATTGCCGACTAAGAGGGCATCCAAAATTGTGCCGAAGCCGATTTTTTCCTTCAAAAGCAGGTCAATCCCCAGAATAATGATACCGCTGACGGTATGAACAAAGCCGAAGCTCAGCCCGACCTTGCCGGAAATTGCCATGGAAAGACATTCCCATGGGGCAATGCCGATATTTGCCTGCACGGTCAGATAGACACCGCAGGAATAGAGAAACAGCCCGAAGGCAGATTTTAGAATTGCTTTTATCATTTGCAGGGATTTGTTTTGCATTGAGGTCTCCTTGTATTTATGGACGCTTATTTTTTTGCGAAAAACGGAGGATTCGCAAGGGTTTCTGTGATTTTTATGCTTTGGATACCGCTTTTCATCACCAGCTTCCGCAGGAAGGAACGATAGAGGAAGGGACTTTTCAGCACCTTCGTGAATAATTTCAAGCGCAGAGGCAGGGTTTTCTGCCAATAGCGTTCATTCGGATTGCTGCGGGGGTGGTTCAGCACGCCGCTGAGTGTTTTTGCACTGCCGATGGCGGAGCTGATGCCCTCCAAGGAGCTTGCGCTGATAAAGCCGGCAGCTTCACCGATGAGGAAAATTCCCTTTTCTCCCTTGCAGAAATCGCGGAAGGACGCAGGACGCAGCACCAGACATGCCTCTGTTTTCAAGGGCGCGCCGAAACGAAACCCGATTTCCTCCAGCTTTGCCTTTTGCCGTTCAAAGCGTTCTCTGGCATGATCCAGAGGAAAGGCACCGCCGAAAATAAACTGATGATCCTTGGAAATCGACCACGAACAGCAATCTGTTGTTTCCGGATCAAAAATGCAGGAATAAAACGGGTTCGGGTGTGTTTCGGGGAACCATTGCTGTATGGAAAGATACCGGCGCAGCTGCTTTTCGGGATAGAACGTTCTTCTGACGATGGAATTTGCGCCGTCCGCCCCAACGAGAAATTCCGCTCGAACGGTGCGGATTTGCTTTGTCTGCAAATCCTGATAAGAAATGAGAAAGCCGCCGTTTTCCCGTTTCAGCTCTGTGCAGACAGCGTTGCTGTGCAGCTCTACCGTTTTCGGCAGGAGAGATTCCAGCCAAAGATCGAATTTATGGCGATCCATATTGATATAGAACCGCTGATAATGGCGAATCAGCTTATTTTTTAAATCAATCGTTTTTACGGCGAAAATCTGCGGATCGACCAGAACATCCTTTGGCAGGGTCAGGTCAAAGCTTGCCAGTGCCTTCTGTGCATCTGTGCAGATGAGACCGCCGCAGGGCTTCTGAAAGCCATCTCCATGGGGGTTCTTTTTATCAATCGCGATGATTTTATACTTTGGGTGCAGGAGTCGCGCGAGCGTTGCGCCGGCAGGCCCTGTGCCGATGATGGCGATATCATACAAATCCTTTGCTTTCATACAAACACTCCCTTTCAAGAGAAGTGTAGCACAAAAGGGCTTCGGAAAACGAAATGTCCGAAAACCTTAGGGCATTTGTAAGAAAATCTTAAGGATTTCGAATTTGTAGATAAGTATAACATGAAGGTGGTGTGGATGCAACCATACATACTTTTCTTTTCCGGAGAAAGAATAGGAGAAAAAGAAAAAGAGGTGGCAGGATGGTTGCGATGGAAAAATGCGAGCCGAAATATGAGCCGAGGTGCAGGATTTTCTTTGCAGAGGGGCAGAAATTTCGGACAAATCTGTTGGTTTTATTTTTTGATTTGCCGCTAAAACGGGAAACGGCAACGAAAACAGCCCTTCTGGCAGAGGTGCTGCGGCAGGGGGAAGACCCGACGGGGGCGGCAAGGCAGGCGGAGCTGCTTTTTGGGGCGCATTGGGATATCAGCGTGGTGAAAAAGGGGGGACGGCAGTTACTGCTGTTTTCCTTGGAGACACTGAAAAATGTGGAAACAGAGGAAATGCTTGCGTTTTTGCGAGAGCGGCTGTTTGCGCCGATGCAGAATGGCTTTACGGAGAAAGCCGTGGAGCGGCAGAAAAAAATTCTGCGACAGAAATTGGAAAACCAAAGGGATGATAAAAAGGCATTTGCGCGCAGGCGTGCCCTGGAGGAAACCGCAAAGGGAACAGCACTTGCGATTTCGGGGGACGGCTATGCGGAGGATTTGGAGGAAATCAGTGCGGAAGGGCTGCTTGCATTTTATCGGGAGCTTCTGGAAACGGCAAGGGTGAAGGTCTTTTTCTGCGGCGAAAAGGATGAAGCCTTGCTTTCTCTGCGGCAGAATTTTAAGGGGAAGGCGGCAGCGGAGGACGAAGCTGCACCGATTCTAAAGGAAAAGCCGCATTTTTTGAGAGAAGAAACAGATGCGGCACAGGCAAGGCTTCTGCTCGGCTTTCTGGGGGATGTGGGAAACAGCACCAGAGAGACGGCACTGCTGCTGCTGAATCAGCTTCTGGGCGGCGACCCGGATTCGTTTTTGTTTCGGAAGCTGCGGGAGGAAGATGGGCTTTGCTACGAAATCAAATCGTACCGATATCCGCTTTCGCCGTATTTTTTTGTGCAGGCAGGGATTCGGGCAGAGGATGCCAAGCGCGTTTGTGCGGAGCTGCTTTCCTGCTTAGAGGAATGGAAGAAAAACGGCATTTGCAAGGAAAAGCTTGCCCATGCAAAGGAAAGCCTGATACGGGAATATACCGCATTGGCGGATAGCCCATGGGGGATGGTGGATTTCCAGGCATTGCAGGGCAAGGAGCTTACCACAGAGCGGCTTTTGCGGCAGATAGAAAGAACAGAGGCGGCGGATGTTGTGCGTGCGGCAAAGCATTTCAGATTACAGACGGTGTATCTTTTGCAGGGAAAGGAGCGGACGCAGGATGCGGATTGAAAAAACGGAGCAGGGCAAAACGAAAAACGGTCTGCGGTATTATCTCTTTCCCCGAACGGGGTTTGGAGAGCAGATGGCGGCGGTGCTGGTGCAGAGAGGGGCGAATCACCTGTTTTGGAAGGGAAGGGATGGCGAGAAAATCTGCTTTCCGCAGGGAACGGCGCATTTTATCGAGCATAAGCTGTTTCAGCAGGAATGGGGGGATGCCTTTGCGCGCTTTACGCAAAATGGCGCATCTGCAAATGCCTTTACCGATGGCGACCGGACGGTTTATTATTTTACCTGTTCGGATAAATTTACGGAAAATTTAAGGCTTTTGCTGGATTTTGTGCAGAAGCCGTATTTTACGAAGGAGGACACGGAGCGGGAAAAGGATATCATCGTGAGCGAGATTACGATGTATGAGGATGACCCGATGTGGGTGGGGTATTATCAGATGCTGGAAGGTATGTATGGGAAGCACCCCATCCGCAACCGCATTGCGGGAACGGCGGAAACGGTGGCAGAAATTACAGAGGAAACCTTGCAGAGGGCGTACGCATGCTATTACACAACGGACGAAATGGCGCTGATCTGTGCAGGGGATATCCATTTGGGCGAGGTGCGGCGGATAGCAGAGCGTGTTGCGAGACGGGAAACGGATGCACGCTTGTATTTTCCGACAGAGGATGCAGAGATTGCGGAGAAATATCGCGCGTGTGAAAGGAGGCTTTCTGTGCCGCAGTTTCAGATTGGATGCAAGCTGCCGCCGCTTCCGAAGCAGGATTGGCTGAAAAAACGGATGGCGGCAGGGTTCTGCATGGAGCTTCTGGCAGGGGAGAGCAGTGTGTTTTTCCAAAAGGCGTATGAATGGGACTGGCTGGATGAGGCACTTGGTTCTGCCTTTTTCTGCGGCGAGGGGTATGCCTTTGCGGCATTTTCGGGCAGCGGGACGCATCCGGAGGAAACAGCGGATTTTCTGGGAAGGGAGCTGGAGCGTCTGCAACGGGAAGGCTTTTCGCAGGAGGACTTTCAGCGTATCCGCAAAAAGCACTTGGGGCAGCTCCTGCGGCAGCTGGATACACCGCAGAAGCTCTGCTTTGGACAGCTTGCGTGGGCGCGGATGGATGCAACGGCAATCGACCTTTTGACCTGCATCAAGACCATGCGGCAGGAGGAAGCGGAAAAAATGCTGAAGGAAGGCTTTTCAAAAGAAAATATGGTGCTTTCGGTTGTGAGATAAAAAGGATGCCCTCTATACGTTTATCGGGAGGGCATTTTTTTATTGTGCCGCAAAGGTGAATTTTTCGGCAGGAAAAACAGAAAGGTTGATTCTAAGAGGTGGTTGTTATAAAATAATATTGGTATGCCGAAAAATCGGCAGAAAAAATCAAAGAGAAAAGAGGGATTTTTATGCCTGAAATATGGTTTCCCAATCTGGGAATTGAGATTGCACACCTAGACCGTGTGGCGTTTACGGTATTCGGAAGGAACGTCTACTGGTACGGTATTTTTATCGGGCTGGCGGTGGTTCTGGGGGTGCTGATGGCAATGAAGGAGGCAAAGCGGACGGGGCAGTCCCCCGATATGTACGTTGATTTTATCATCTATGCGCTGATTTTTGCCATTATCGGGGCAAGGCTGTATTATGTTATTTTTTCGTGGGATTTTTACAGCGCGCATCCCGAAAAGATATTTGCCCTCAGAGAGGGCGGACTTGCCATTTACGGCGGCATCATCGGCGGCGTGTTGACGGCAATCGTCTATTGCAAAAGGAAAGGGGTCAATTTCTGGCTGTTGGCGGATACGATTGCACCCTGCCTTGCGTTTGGGCAGATGCTGGGACGTTGGGGGAATTTCTTCAACAGAGAAGCGTTTGGCGGCTTTACGAATGGTCTGCTTGCGATGCGCTTGCAGGTGAGTCAGGTGCGGACGAGCGATATTTCCGCAGAGGTGATGCAGCATATTGTCAATTATGGCGGCGTGGATTATATTCAGGTGCATCCGACCTTTTTATATGAATCGCTTTGGAATCTTTGCTTATTCTTGCTTTTGATAAAATTTCGCCCGAAAAAGAAATTTGACGGGCAGGTGCTGGGCTTATATTTTCTGGGCTATGCGCTTGGGAGAGTCTGGATTGAGGGGCTGCGGACAGACCAGCTGATGCTTGGCCCCTTTGCGGTGAGCCAGCTGCTTTCGGGTGTTTTGATTATCTGCGCGGCGGTATTTTTAATCCGGAGGGGTAAGCAGGAAAAGGCGAAGAAGGAATCAGAAAGTTGAGTGAAAATATGGTTTTATTGACAGCAGAAAATATCAGAAAAAGCTACGGTACGCGTATTATTTTCGATGATATTTCCTTCAGCATCCATGAAGGGGATAAAATCGGGGTTATCGGCGTGAATGGGACGGGGAAATCTACCCTATTGAAGATTATCGCAGGGGTGGATCAGGCGGACAGCGGCACGATTGTTACCATGAATGGGATGCGTATCGGTTATCTTTCCCAGAGCCCCGTTTTTGTGGACGGCACAACGGTGCTGCAGCAGGTGTTCCGCGGAGAAAATCCGCAGCTTGCTCTGGTGCGGGAATATGAGGAAACGATGGCGGCACTTGCAAAAACGCCTGAGGAGGAAAGGCTTGTGAAGCGGGCGGCGGAGCTTGCGGAAAAAATGGATAAGGCAGAGGCATGGTCTTTGGAGAGCGAGGCGAAAACGATTCTCACCAAGCTTGGCATTTCTGATTTCGAGCAGACGGTGGAAACGCTTTCGGGCGGACAGAAAAAGCGCGTGGCATTGGCGGCGGCGCTGATTGCACCTGTGGATTTGCTGATTCTGGACGAGCCGACAAACCATATTGATAATGATACGGTGGATTGGCTGGAGAAGCATTTGGAGAAATATTCCAAGGCGCTCTTGATGGTGACGCATGACAGATATTTCCTTGACCGTGTGGCAAACCGTACACTGGAGCTGGAGCAGGGTAAGCTGTATTCCTATCAGGCGAATTATTCCAAGTTTTTGGAAATGAAGGCAGAGCGCGAGGAGCTGATTGCCGCAGGGGAACGCAAGCGGCAGAATTTTCTGCGGACGGAGCTGGAATGGGTGCGCCGCGGCGCACAGGCGAGAAGCACCAAGCAGAAGGCAAGATTGCAGCGCTTTGAGGAGGTTTCCGCGATTCGTGCGCCGGAGGAAAAGCAGAGCGTGGAGCTTTCCTCTGTCGGCAGCCGTCTGGGGAAAAAGACGATTGCGCTGAGAAACATCTGCAAGGCGTATGACGGGAAAACATATATCAAGGATTTCAGCTACATCATTCTCCGAGATGACCGCGTGGGTATCATCGGGGATAACGGCTGCGGCAAATCTACACTGCTGAACATTATGACCGGAAGGCTGAAGCCTGACAGCGGTGAGGTAGAGATAGGCGAAACGGTGAAAATCGGTGTATTCGCGCAGGAAAACGTGGATATGGACGAGAAGCAGCGTGTGATTGATTACATTCGTGATGAGGCGGAAATTATCCGCACGGCGGACGGACATATTACCGCATCCCAGATGCTTGACCGCTTTCTTTTTCCCCCTTCCATGCAGAGAGGTCCGATTTCTGTGCTTTCGGGTGGGGAAAGAAGAAGGCTGTACCTTTGCCGTGTGCTGATGGGCGCGCCGAATATCCTCTTTCTGGATGAACCGACGAACGATCTGGATATTGAAACGCTGATGATTCTGGAGGAATATCTGGAGCATTTCAACGGGGCAGTGGTTGCGGTTTCGCATGACAGATATTTCCTGGATAAAACGATGGGGCGGATTTTTGCCTTCCTTGGCAACGGCAGAATCAAGCAGTATGAGGGCGGCTATTCCGACTGCAAGGCGGCAAGAGAAAAGGAAGTGCCTGTTTTCACTGAAAAGGCGGTTAAGGCGAAAAGGGAGGAGCCGCAGAAGGAAAAGGCTCCCATCAAGAAAATGAGCTATAAAGACCAACGGGAATATGATACCATTGGGGACGAAATTGCTGCGTTGGAGGAAAAAATTGCAAAGGCGGATGCGGATATGGCAGCCTGTGCGACAGATTTCACCCATTTACAGGAGCTTTCTGCCGAAAAGGAAGCACTGGAGGCGAAGCTTGAGGAACGGATGGAGCGTTGGATGGAGCTGAGCGAGCTGGCGGAGGAAATTGAGAGAAATAAAGCGTAAAAACAGGGTGTCGACTTTGTCGACACCCTTAAAATATTTATTTTTTTGTTTCTTTCAGAAGATTTTCTGCGGCTGCGGAAGAACATCCTGTGGCTGAACCGCTTATTTCTGCTTTTCCTTTCCGAAAAAGATGAACAGAAGGGAACTGATAAGCAGCATATAAGGATAGAACAGCTTCGGCATGATTTCAAATGCGTTGACGGTTTCGCCCAGACCGGATGCGGCAGCGATGGCAACGAGCATCTGTGCGCCGTAGGGCAGGATACCCTGAAATACACAGGAGAAGGTATCCAGAATGGAGGCAGCCTTTCTGCTGCTGATGCCGTAGTCCTTGGACATTTCCTTTGCGATGGGGTTTGCCATAACGATGGCAACGGTATTATTTGCGGTTGCGATATCCATAAGCCCGACCAATAAGCCCATGCCGAGCAGACCGCCCCTTCTGCCCTTAAAGACCTGCTTAATCCAATGCAGGAGAGCGGCAAAGCCGCCGTATTCCTTAATGAGTGCGCAGATAGCGGCAACCAGAATTGCAACCATGCTGGTTTCAAACATCCCTGCGGCACCGGTGCCCATATTGCCAAGCAAATCGGTTGGCGCAATCATGCCGGTTGCAATCATGATAACAGAGCCGCTGATGACACCGATAATCAGCACAAGGAACACATTCAGTCCCACGATGCCGCCAATCAGCACCAGAATATAGGGAATGGTCTGAATCAGGTTATATTTTTCCGCTACAAAGCCGCCATTATAGCTTTTTACGGAAAGAACGAAAATAATGATTACGCTGACAATCGCCGCAGGCAGGGCGATAAAGAAATTTTCCTTAAATTTATCTGTCATTTTACAGCCCTGCCCGTTGCAGGCAGCGATGGTTGTATCTGAAATAAAGGACAGGTTATCCCCGAACATTGCACCACTCATGACAGAAGCAATGCAAAGCGGCACGGAAAAGCCGGATGCCTTTGCAACAGCAATGCCGATGGGGACAATCAGCGTAATTGTGCCGACAGAGGTGCCCATGGCGAGCGATACAAGGCAGCTGACGATGAAAAGCACCGCAACCGCGAACTGCGGCGGAATCAGAGAGAGAATGAAGTAGGCAACGCTGTTTGCGGAGGATCTGCCGACAACGCCGACAAAAATCCCTGCCAGCATGAAGATGAGAATCATCGTGATAATATTCGGGTCGCTGATGCCGGTGCCCATAACGGCAAGCTTATCATTGAGCTGCAGGGCGCGGTTTTGCAGACAGGCAACAAGCAGGGCAATCAGAAATATGACAACAACAGGAATTTTGTAAAAGCCCATTTCGATGCGCAGGCCATATTCAAACAATATGCCAAGACCTAAATATAAAACAACAAATACGAATATGGGAAGCAATGCCTTCCCGTTTCTCTTTTCCATTTTCTTCTTCCTTTCCATACGATAAAATTACTAAGTTTTTGATTGAGATTCCATTTTTTTACAGCAATCTGTATGATACATTCATAGGCATTTCCCGCTCCTTTGAAAAATATGTTGTATAACATCCTTTATATCCTAACATATTTTTTTGCTTGCTACAAGGATTGGGTTTTGTACAAAGGAGTTTCTGTTGCAAAAAAGTCACTTTTATAGTAAACTATTCAGATATATAGAAAACATTTGAGAGATATGGAGAGTGATGACCGTATGGACGGCAGTCCAGTGTTAATTGGCTTATTGATTTTTTTGGTATGTTGTTCTGCGTTTTTTTCCGCATCGGAAACGGCGCTGACTTCCCTGAGCAAGATTCGTCTGCGGAACATGGTAGAGGAAAATGTAAAAAATGCGGATTTGATTATGCGTCTGCTGGAAGACCCGAACCGCTTGCTGAGTTCCATTCTGGTTGGGAATAACTTAGTAAACAACGGCGCATCTGCCCTGACAACCACATTGGCAATTCAGATTTTCCGCGGCAATTCCGGCGGAGCAGGGATTGCGACCATTGTGATTACCGTTATCATTCTGATTTTCGGGGAAATTACCCCTAAGACGATTGCGGCGCAGAAGGCGGAAAAGGTTGCTCTTGCAGTGGTAAAGATTATTTCCTTCTGTGTGCTGGTGTTCCGTCCTGTGGTTGCAGTGCTGAATGTGGTGACAGGCGGTTTGATTCGTCTTCTGGGATGTAATCCGAATGAAAAAGCACCGCTGATTACAGAGGCAGAGCTGAAAACCATGGTCAATGTCAGCCATGAAGAGGGCGTGCTGGAGCTAGACGAAAGAACAATGATTAACAACGTGTTTGATTTCGGGGATTCCAAGGCGAAGGATGTCATGACACCCAGAACGGATATCGTTGCGGTTCCGTTGGATGTGACCTATGGGGAATACGTCCGTCAGGTGCAGGAGGAGGGTTTTTCCCGTATGCCTGTTTATGGCGAGGACTTGGATGATATTGTCGGTATTCTGTATGTCAAAGATATTTTCTATCTGGATGAAGCGACCTTCTCGGCAGAAAAATATATGAGAGAGCCATTTTTCACCTACGAAAGCAAGCCTCTGGATGAGCTGCTGGCGGAGCTGAAAAACAGCCGTCTGGCGGTTGCAATCGTTCTGGATGAATATGGCGGCACATCCGGTATGATTACAACAGAGGACATTGTTGAGGAAATTGTCGGAGAAATCGGAGACGAATACGATGATGAGGAAGATGAAATCGAGGTCATCAAGGATAACGAATTTGTGGTGGACGGCAGCACCCGTCTGGAGGATTTCAACGAAATTGTCGGTACTGAGCTGGAAAGCGAGGAAGTGGATACCATTGCAGGGTATATTCTTCAGCTTTTAGGGAATTTTCCGAAAAACGGCGAGGTGATTGAGACGGATGGACTGCGGATTGTGGTTGAGGAAATGGATAAGAATCGTATTGAAAAGGTTCGTGTTTATAAATAAAAAGGAAATGGGGTATCTCCGTTGAGTGGCACCCCGAAGGGATAGACAAATATTTTTCAGCAAAACAATTCAAGCAACCGAAAGGGCTTATTGTCTGTATATTGCAGACGATAGGCCCTTAAATTTTGCCTTTATTCGGCTTATTCTGCGGCGGTGATGCGTCTCCTCCGGCATTGCCGGTATTGTCGGTTTCTTAAATTCCGATGCAGTATCGTTTGCCTGGCAGCTTTTTTGAGATAGGAAAACACCCCACCTGTGAAACAGTATACTGTCTAACAAATGGGGTGTCTGTAATAGATCTCTCAGCTTTTTTTGTATAAAATTACAGCTTTTCGACTTCGTCCATCCAAATGCGGCTGACTGCATCGGTAGGCATTCTCCAGTCGCTTCTGGGAGACAGGCACAATGCCCCGACCTTCGGGCCATCGGGCAGACAAGAACGCTTGAACTGCTGGATAAAGAAACGGCGGTAGAAATTCTTGAGCCATTTCAGAAGGGTTGCTCTGTCATATTCACCGGCAAAGGCTTTTTCTGCAAGGAAGAGAATCTTTGCAGGATGATAGCCGAAGCGGATAATCTGATAAAGGAAGAAATCGTGCAGCTCATAGGGGCCGACCAAATCCTCGGTTTTCTGGTTGATTTTCCCGTTTTCATCCGGCGGCAGCAGCTCAGGGCTGACAGGGGTATCCAGTACATCCAGCAGAGCGGCGGATGCCTCTGCGTCTACCTCGCCGTTTGTTGCGACCCATTTTACCAGAACACGCACCAGTGTTTTAGGGATGCCGCCATTGACACCATACATGGACATGTGGTCGCCGTTATAGGTTGCCCAACCCAAAGCCAGCTCGGATAAATCGCCTGTGCCAACAACCAGACCATTGTATTTATTTGCCAAATCCATCAGAATCTGGGTGCGTTCACGCGCCTGTGCGTTTTCATAAGTAACATTATGCAGGCTGATATCATGGTCGATATCCTTGAAATGCTGAATGACAGCATCGCGGATAGGAATTTCCTTCATGGTGATGCCAAGACAACGCATCAGCGTCAGGGCGTTTTGATAGGTTCTGTCCGTTGTGCCGAAGCCGGGCATGGTTACGCCGATGACATGGGTGCGGTCGATGCCGAGATAATCACAGGCTTTTGCACAGACAAGCAGTGCCAGCGTGGAATCCAGACCGCCGGAAATGCCAATCACCAGAGAATCGGCATGGGTATGCTCCATGCGTCTTGCAAGACCTGTTGTCTGGATGGCGAAAATATTTTTGCAGCGTGCATCCAGCTTTGTGGTTGGGGTGAAGGGGACATTGGACAGGGGTCTGCTCCAGTTGTCCAGTGTGGTGTCCTCTGCCATATCGAAGAAAATCTGGCGATAGAATTTCTGTGCCTCTGCTTTTTGCAGATGGGACATGAAGGTGGTGTGCTTTCTGCGCTCGCTCATCAGCATTTCTACGTCGATATCGGCATAAACAAACTGGCTTTCACGAGAGAAGGATTCTGTTTCCGCGAAAAGCGTGCCGTTTTCGTAAATCATGCTGTGTCCGCTGAATACAGCGTCCTGTGTGGATTCGCCTGTGCCTGCGGAGGTGTATACATAAGCGGACAGGCAGCGTGCGGACTGCTGAGACACCAGCTGACGGCGATAGCCGGGCTTGGAGGCAAGCTCATTGCTTGCGGAAAGATTCAGCAGCAACGTTGCGCCGTACAGGCTCAGATAGGAGCTGGGGGGAATGGGTACCCAGAGGTCTTCGCAGATTTCTACGCCGATTTTCAGTGCAGGGAAATCCGCAGCGGCGAAAATCAGGTCTGCGCCGATGGGAACATTCTGCCCTGCATAAGTAATTTCTTCCGTCAAAAGGTCATCCGCAGAGGCAAACCAGCGTTCCTCATAAAATTCGCTATAGTTGGGGATATGTGTTTTGGGAACGATACCCAGAAGCTTGCCCTTGTAGAGGGCAACAGCGCAGTTGAACATCTGATTATCCACAGCGATGGGCGCACCAATCAGGAGGAAGATATTCAGTGCTTCTGTTGCTTCTGCAATCTCCTGAATTGCCTGCTCGGCGGCGTGCAGAAGCGGTGCTTGAAAGAACAAATCCGCACAGGTATATCCTGTAACGGAGAGCTCGGGGAAGGACAGCACGCGCACCTGCTTTGCGGCGGCTGCCTCCACCAGCTTCAAGATTTCCTCTTTATTATAGACACAATCGGCAACCCGCAGCTTCGGTACAGCGGAACCGACCTTTACATAACCATACATATTTTCATCTCTCCTTAGAATTTTCTGAACAGACCGATGACCTTGCCCAAAATGGCAACGTCCTTTACGATAATGGGTGACATAGAGGGATTTTCCGGCTGCAGGCGGATGAAATCCTTTTCCTTATAGAAGGTTTTGACGGTTGCAAAATCCTCGTCAAATCCTGCATAAGTCTTGCTTCCTACCTGAACCTTTCCAA
>ENA-ORTF01002817-ORTF01002817.1-human-gut-metagenome-genome-assembly--contig:-NODE-2817-length-16398-cov-4.260846_pt1 | contig 16398 bp, 10 predicted proteins | sample MGYA00241908_ERZ509180 | MGnify/ENA primary metagenome ERZ509180 (study PRJEB26280, sample SAMEA2338814) | human gut metagenome | biome: human gut; feature: human-associated habitat; material: faeces... | reverse complement strand
AGCACGCCGCCAGCGTTCATCCTGAGCCAGGATCAAACTCTCATGTTAAAAAGTTGATCTCAGTCAAGTTAAACTTGGCTAATTCGTTCATTCAGATAAATCTGAATTTACTGTTTTAAAGGTCTTCAATTTTCATTGAAGCGTTCTGATTGATTCTCAAAATCTTTCAAGGTTTCTCACTGTTCAGTTATCAATGTTCTTTGTTTTGCTCTCTTGCGACAGCTTGATTATTTTATCAAATCGCTGTTCGTTTGTCAAGCACTTTTTTATTTTTTTGAACTCTGTTTTAAGTTCTCTGTCTTGCGACAGCTTGTTTATTCTATCAAAATGTTTTTCATTTGTCAAGAACTTTTTTCATAACTTCTTCAACTTATTTTCAAAGCAATATCTATAAAGTCATGTCTGTAAATTGTAACTCACAAGCTCTACAACTCAATGTGTCCCGCGAGTCAGCTTTGATATAATATCATCCCGGCACACATATGTCAACGGATTTACTGCAATTAATTAAAGTAGTAAAACTATCTTAAAAAACACAAATTTTCTAAATTGTCTGTTTATTATATGCAATTTTCACAATTACTATCTGACAGCCTCTATCGCTTCCTTGATATTTGCCACACCGACAATCTCAATTCCACTAATATGCGATACTCCTGCAAGACACACTTTGGGAACAATACACTTTTTAAAGCCAAGCTTCTTTGCCTCAGCAACACGCTGCTCGGACATGGTAACTCCGCGCACCTCTCCGCTTAAGCCCACCTCTCCAAAGCATATGATATCCTCACGCACTATAATATCCTTTTTGCTTGATGCGATTGCAAGCACTATCCCAAGGTCTATCGCCGGTTCGTTCATCCTTATACCGCCTGCTATATTCACATAAGCGTCACAGTCTGACAGTGACAGGTTGGCTCTTTTTTCAAGGACCGCCATGAGTAGATTTACTTTATTATAATCTGTACCATTTGCTGTACGCCTTGGATTATTAAAAAAGCTGTGACATACAAGAGCCTGTATCTCGAGAAGTATCGGACGGCTTCCCTCTATGGAACATGTGACAATTGATCCTGATGCTCCCTCGGGCTTACCGCTAAGCATATACTCCGACGGATTTTCCACCTCAACAAGTCCCTCCGCCTTCATTTCAAATACGCCTATCTCATTGGTCGAACCAAATCTGTTCTTAACACCTCTAAGTATCCTGTACGACTCATACCTGTCACCCTCAAAATAAAGCACAGTATCAACCATATGCTCTAACGTCCTCGGCCCCGCAACCGCACCATCCTTTGTCACATGTCCTACTATAAAAACAGAAATACCCAGAGTCTTTGCAAGCTGCATAAGCACTCCGGTTGTCTCCCTGACCTGTGAGACACTGCCCGGTGCCGACGCTATCTCCTCATTGTACATAGTCTGGATGGAATCTATTACAACAACCTCCGGTTTTTTTCGTTGAATCACGTCCTTTGCTATATCAAGACTTGTCTCACATAAAAGCTCCAGTGAATCCGTAAAATCACCAAGTCTGTCGGCACGCATCTTTATCTGATGCAGGGATTCCTCACCTGACACATAAAGTAATGGCACCTTTTTTTGTGAAAGTTCCCTGCATACCTGAAGTAGTAGCGTGGATTTTCCTATACCCGGATCTCCTCCCACAAGCACAAGCGACCCCCTCACAATTCCTCCACCAAGCACTCTGTCAAACTCGGCTATACCTGTCACTATACGCTCCTCTTTCTCGCTTTTTACTGCCGAAAGAGGCAGAACCTGTGCCGCCTTTGATTCTTTTTTTACTTTTCCCGACGAGCTTATCGACTTTTTATCTACGGTTTCCTCTACAAATGTATTCCATTCCTTACAGGCCGGGCACTGTCCCATCCATTTTGCCGATTCATAACCACATTCCTGACAGAAAAATACAGAGGTCTTTCCTTTTGCCATATTGTTCTCCTTTATAAAATACAAAAAGCCCGGCTTTCACCGGGCTAAAAATATGCTCTATTTTCTTGATACTTTGATATCGACTGAATCAACACCCTCAAGCTCTACGCTTAAGCTGAGCTTGCCGCCGAGATTTGTCTTCATAGTACCTGCAACAGCTCCAGCTATATCAATTTCGTACTCTGTCTCCTCTTCAAGGCCAAGAGTAATCTGAGCATCCTCAGGTCCCTCCACAGTAAATGTCACTGTATCAGCAGTCTCCTCGAAATCCATAACCGCTGTTCCCGGAACAGACTCGTATACAAAGAGTCCGTTTCTTTCGAGCTTTGTAATCTCCTTAAATGTCTTTACCTTGTAGATATCTCCATCCTTCTCAAAATTGTCAAGCTTTGCCTTTGCAGCCAATGTATAATCTCCGAAGCTGAGCTTTCCGTTTTCCTCAGTACGGATTAATTCACTTATTACAGCCATTTTTATCCTCCCGTAGCTATATTGATATATTAATTATAAATCCAATTCTACTCAACAGTCAATGAAATTTGTTTGTTTTTCGTAGAAATTATTACCTTATTGCCGCGCTTAATTTTGCCGGTAATAATATCCTCTGACATACGGTCTTCAATCTCCTCCTGAAGTTTTCGTTTAAGAGGTCTTGCGCCATATTTTCTGTCATAGGCTTTGTCCACGATAAAGGATTTTGCACTGTCACGCACTGTGAGCTCTATATCAAGCTGTTCTTTACAGCGTTTCTTAAGCTCCTTTACAAGAAGTGTCACTATATGCTTCATGTCATCCTTGTTGAGAGCTCTAAATACAATAGTCTCGTCGATTCGGTTCAAAAACTCAGGTTTAAATATACGGCGGACCTCCTCCATGACACTGTTCTTCATACGCTCGTGATCCTGCTTTTCATCCTCACCAGCGCCAAAGCCAAGGCGCTTTGGTTCTATAATAGAAGAAGCTCCTGCATTTGATGTCATGATGATTATTGTATTCTTGAAATCAACCGTGCGCCCCTGTGAATCAGTGATTCTACCATCATCAAGCACCTGTAAAAGTATATTGAACACATCAGGATGTGCTTTTTCTATCTCATCAAACAGTATAACAGAAAAAGGATTGCGTCTGACCTTCTCTGAGAGCTGTCCGCCCTCCTCATGGCCCACATATCCCGGTGGTGAACCAATCATCTTTGAAACACTATGCTTTTCCATGTACTCTGACATGTCAACACGTATCATGGCATCTTCTTTGCCAAAGACAGCCTCAGCAAGCGCCTTTGACACCTCCGTCTTACCTACTCCTGTCGGTCCCAAAAACAGGAATGAGCCAATCGGCTTCTTAGGATCCTTTAAACCAACACGGCCTCGTCTGACTGCCTTTGCGACAGCAGAAACAGCCTCCTCCTGTCCTATTACACGCTTGTGAAGTATCTGTTCAAGCTTTGCAAGTCGTCCTGCCTCTGACTCTGTAAGCTTATTTACAGGTATTTTGGTCCATCCCGATACTACATCCGCTATCTCATTTTCGCCGACTACAGGCTGATTTTTGGCTCCTGTGCGACGGTTCTTTCTCATAAGCTTCTGCTGTTTATTTTCAAGTACTTCCTTTTCTGACATAAGCGCGCCGGCAGCTGCGAGATCTCCATTCGATAAAGCATTTTCCACCTGGTTCTGCTTATCTGTTATCTCTTTTTTCAGAGCAAGCAACTCGTCAGATGATGTCAGATTCTTAAGCCTTATCCTGGCTGCCGCTTCATCCATCAGGTCTATCGCCTTATCAGGTAAAAATCTGTCATTTATATATCGTGCAGAAAGGTTTACTGCTGCTTTCACACCCTCATCTGTTATGATGACACCATGATGCTTTTCATAGAGTCCCTTTAATCCTGTGAGTATCTCTATTGTCTCATCCACACCAGGCTCTTCAACCATCACCGGCTGGAAACGGCGCTCAAGCGCAGCATCCTTTTCCACGTATTTGCGGTACTCTTCTATGGTAGTGGCGCCGATTACCTGTACCTCGCCTCTGGCAAGTGCCGGCTTTAATATGTTAGATGCATCTAACGAGCCTTCTGCTCCTCCTGCACCTATTATAGTGTGAAGCTCATCAATGAAAAGCAGTACATTTTTGGCATTTGAAACCTCGCTTATCACCTTCTTGATACGCTCCTCAAACTCACCACGATACTTTGATTTGGCTACAAGCCCGGACATATCAAGGGAAACCAGTCTCTTTCCCAAAAGAATATCCGGAACATTGCCACTGACTATATCCTGTGCAAGTCCTTCTACTATAGCGGTCTTGCCCACTCCCGGCTCTCCAATCAGACATGGATTGTTTTTGCCACGGCGGCAAAGTATCTGGATAACGCGCTCCATCTCCTTTTTTCTGCCTATAACAGGGTCAAGAAGCCCTGCCTCTGCCATATCTGTCAAATCTCTGGAATACTGATCTAATACAGGAGTCGCAGAATTGTATGATGTACCATAGCTTTTCATCAGATCCCTGTATGCAGACGGATCCTCACCCATCGCACCAAGAATATCTATAAACATCTTCTGACTGTTAACACCCATGGTGTTTAAAAGTCTTGCAGCTGCACAGTCTCCCTGCAGTACTATAGCCATCAGCAAGTGTTCTGTACCTATCTCATTGCACTCAAATCTATCGGCTTCCTCCGATGCACGCTCCAATACTCTCTGTGTCCTTGGTGAATAGCCATCCCTGTCCATCACTTCGATGTTATCCCCCGGTGAAATCAGGTCTTCAATCATCGAAATAAGCTTATCATATTCCACATTGCAGGCTGTTAGAACCTCAGCTGCCACACCGGTGCCCTCTTTTATAAGGCCAGCCAGTATGTGCTCTGTTCCAACATAGCTGTAATTCATTTTCTTTGATATACGTGCAGCCAAATCTATTGCTTTTTTAGCCTTACTTGTATATGGTTTCAAGTCATATCCTCCAGTCATATTCACTAATTTAAGTCGATGAACTGCAAATCATCATCCTCGCTGTCATCTTCATTATCATCCTTTGCACTGCTGTCTATAGTCTCAGACGGCTTATTTTCCTCATTGACAAAGCCATCAAGTGCCATTTGAAGCTGATTCTTTAAAGCATCCTCATCAGCATCGTTTTCTGAGTCAGAAACGTTTTCCTGCCTTGAATCGTCTTTTAAATCAAACTCAGAGTTTTCATTCTCAACAGCTTTCTTAAAATCAGGTGTAATTTCTACGGTTCTTCCGACATAGGATGCATTTGATATATTTTCATCCGTAGCCATCTTTTGCTCATCTGCAGCACCTTCCGCTGTTTCTTCTGCGACTTCATCTGCCGGCTCTTCTACAGCTTCATCTGCTGTTTCTTCTGCGGCTTCACCTGCCGACTCTTCTGCAGCTTCTCCTGCCACTTCACCCACCGACTCTTCTGCAGCTTCTTCTGCCACTTCATCTAACGACTCTTCTGTAACCTCTCCTTCCAGCTCATCTGCTATCTCGTCCGCAGTTTCATCAGTTGTTTCTTCCAAAGCTTCATTTGATACATCTTCTGCTGCATCATCTACATCATCATCGTCATCATGATAGTCCATTGCCTTATATTTTCTGTTTTTCACAGCTGATACAATAAGCAACAGTAACAGAATAATGATAATAAGAACCAGTATTGCAGCTAAAACAAGATATTTATTGGCAATTCCCGGAACAAGCTCACTCTTTACCGCATCGTTTTCCTCCTGTGCCACTGTAGGTGTACCAAGCTCAGTTCTCATATATGTGCCATCTACGCTATCATATGTGTACCAGCCACTCTCACCATTGTCATTCATGGCATATACGAGGTAAAAATCCTTTGTCTGATCATCGGTTTTTTCGACTTTGGTCTGGTAGGCTGTTGCCACACCCTTGCCTTCTATGGAGAGCGATATCTCATTATATCCCTCAGGTACATCATCCACCTTAGGCAGTAAAACCACTATAAAATGCAACTCTGAATTGATACGGACAAACTCATATGCTGCATTCTGTGCTGCATCATATACAAAAAGTCCATTGCCGCTTTCCGACTGTAAATACACAAGCGTGATATCACCAAAGGTGCCATGAAGGGTATTGTATTCAAGTCCTTCAATCACTGTCTTTGAGTGCTCAAAGCCTTCAGGAACAACATCCTCCGGAATGTCATTTACCATAGTCCACTCTGTGCCATTTATATCGAATTTCTTCCAGTTATCCTGCTTATCTGCATTCTCCGGATCATCCTCGGCTCTTCTGGTAACAACTATATTGTATGTGCTTGTGCTGCCATCCTCTGCTGTCACAACAACGCTGACCGTATTCTCTCCAACCTCAAGTGAATCATTTCCTGTGACGGATGTCACACTCGCCTTGGAATCAGCCGGATTTGCTGTAACCGCAAGGCTTGAACAGCTGTAATCTACTGTAGCTGTGTAATCCTTTGTCGCAGCAGAAAACTCAGGGGAAAGCGTACCTGCTGAGATAACAAGCGAACCAAGAGATGCATTTGAGGATTTCTTTTCCTCTTTGTTTTCATTATCTTTATTCGCATTGTTGTCATTGCCGGTATTGCTGCCGGAATTGTCCTTGTTATCCTTGTTGCTGTTTGAATCGTTGTTTGATGAAGCACTTGTTACCGTCACCTTCGTGCTGGCACCGGTAATTACACCTCCGGCATCGTTGCCCTCTGCATCTCCTACAACTGTACAATATGCCTTTATAGTGCAGCTTCCTGCAGCCTTCGCCGTAAATGAAAATGACTGCGATGTGGGATATCCTGCGGCGTCACCAATATTGGCCACACCATCTCCTCCGTTACTCAGTACTCCCTCGTCAGAGCTTGAGATAACTACAGTACCAAAATATCCGGACGGCATGGAAACAGTCACCTTAACTGTTTTTCCAACAGCTACAGAGCTTGAGCTGACACTGAGACCAAGTCCCTGCGCATATACATGCTCGGCAGGTGTGAAAACAAGCATCACTGCCACAACAAGTGATAATATACATCCAAATAATTTCTTCATATCTTTCCTCACATTTCTAATTCTGCGATATCTTTGATTTGCCCAGTATGTGTCTGTTCATGATTATCATATCAAGGGCATTTCCACCATCACCCTTTCTGTTAGCATCAGCTGCCTCCAGATAAGCACCTGTGAGTGTTCCCTTTCCTAAGATATGTCTGTTGAGCTTAATCATATCAAGAGCATTTACAGCACCATCACCATTGATATCTCCATATATAACAATATCGTATGTCTTTTTCAGATTACCTGAAGCATCATAAACAGCCACTTTATTGCCTGTTGCAATCTTTCCGCTGTTTTCTGAGCCTGAGCTTGTCAGAAGCTTTACAGTACCTGATGCTGATACTGCTATATTCTTCACAAAATCAGCTGCACCGGTTCCAGGCTCAATGCCTGTAATATAAGTACCTATACTGTATTTACCTGATGTTATGTTTACATCAGTATTATTTTGGTTATTATTGTTCTGATTATTATTGCCACCTGCATTATTTGCAGATGCCGCCTGCCTGTTTATATTGATAGTGTATGTTCTTGTATCACCGCTTTGCGACTTGCATTTTACCTTAATTGTATTATTTCCGACAGCAAGCGAATAGCTTCCTGTGCCTGAAACACCACTGTTTCCTGAAACTGCATCTGCCGAAACAGTCACTGAGCTTATAGCATTTGAAACAACTGCTGAATAGCTTGTTGTCGCTCCATTGAAGGCCGGTGTGAGTGTTACACCACTTATCGCAAGCGACTGCAGATAGTTATTGGTATCGCCAGCTTTATCGAAGCCCACTGCTGACGATGGCATATTGTTGTATACAGGTATTTTAAATACAAAAGCCTGATTCTTGTCTGAATATCCTTTAGCCAGACTCTGTCCCTCAGTAAGAGCCGCTGTGGCATTGCCCATGTACTGATGGAAATACAGCGAGCTTGTATTTACTACATTAAACTTCTCAAAATACAGTGTATTTTGACCCTTATTTATATAATTGCTGCCCACCTTTACAGCTCCGCCGCTTATGGACTTTACTCTTGTATTCCAGCCCTGCTTCTTGGCAAAAGACAGACCATTTTTATAAATCTTATCCTTCGTGTTTCCGGTTGCACTAAAATTAAAATAATTATAATATCCTTCGTATCCGGAATATGTACCCGAAATAAGAGGGCTCGTTCCCTTTTGTCCCTGCTCCTGCTTTATACGCGATGCTATATGGTATGCACTTACTCCACTGCTCTTTGCCACATCCATGAATGTGCTTGCATAATTGATTTTCTCGCCATTGTTGGAATAGGTCTTTGTTCCCTCCATAAATGTGCCTTTTACTATGGACTTGACACCTTCAAGTGCCTCATTCGGACTGTATGCCAGACTCTGAAACTGAAAAATATTGGTCTCATCAAGAAAATTCCTTGGATCCATGAGATAAGCAATATAGGCACTGCTTGCTGACACCCATCCCGGTTCGTACTCAACCCACGTATTTGTTGACCAGTTATATGCTCCGGCAGCTGTGGATTTCTTGGCATTGTCTGCTGATTTGGATACCAGATTAAGTCCGTTTACACTTTCATTTTCAATCACCGTACCCCAATTCAAACCTGTATTTACAGCCTCAAATGTCCAGCTTGGATACTTATTGTGAAGAGCTGTAAGGTTTGGAATATAGCTGTCAGGAAAGCCTGCATTCTTCATAGCCGTGACAAAATCAGTATTGTCTCCGCTATTATTGTATGTCACCTTTATGTATGTACTGATAGTCCAGCCCGTAAATGCCTTGCCGTTTAAAGTACCCTTGACATTATACCAGACCACACCGTTTACCCTGGTCTCTCCAATTATGTCAACCTGATGGTTCCAGTTGAGTGAGACAACCTTGGTAGTTCCGGATGTGCCTGCTGCATTGCGGACATACACATTGCCACCTGTAATCGTACCTGTAGCATATGCTCCCGATGCTGTTGCAAGGGCAAGCTGCTCCTCATTATTCTGCTGTATGGCATCCGCATTGCCGGTGTCTGCCGAAGCATCCCCTGTCTGCGCATTGTCTGATGCAGCTGTGCCGGTACCTGCTGATACAAAATCAGACCTGATATAGCTTACACACTCCTCGTTATTTGCTGCCAGATTGTACTTTGCCTTGTACCACACCTTGCCGTCTGCACCTGTGGTCTGCTCAAGAATAGTAATATCCTTGCCGTTTGAAAGCTTGTGCTCCAGCTCATACTCTGTGCCCGGTCCGCTTCTCGCCGCTACCCAGTATCTCTCATCACACACAACCTTAGCCGCCTGATCCGCATAGACTGCTATGCTGCTGTATGGTGCCAGGTCACATGCGGCTAATGACAATGTTACGACAGAGGCTGCCAGAAATTTATTTATCTTTATCATCAAATCCCATCTTTCTTATGTGCATTGTTTACATTAATCCATTATCCATTTAATTATAATAGAATATGACCTTTGTATCAACGTATTCGGCAGAAATTTATTATTTTTTTATCAAAAATATAAAAAACTCCCTTCAACGCAGCCTTTATGCTTACGTTTCCGGGAGTTGTCTGATTCATATTCTGCTTATTCTTACTGTTTTCTTTCACTTTTCTAGCTGAACAGGGATTTTATCTTATCCCATAAATCCATGAAAAAGTTGCCAAGCTTTTCCCAGAAGCCCGGGTCATTTATCTTATCGCCAAGCTTTGATGCCCAGTCCTGTGCCTGGTTGATGACTGAATCCCAGTCGATATTGGCATCCTTGAGCTTCATTAAAAGAGATGTAAGCTTTGCGATATCATCGTCAGAAAGCTTCAGGTCATAATCCTTTGCGGCTTCCTTTATCGCATCCTTTATCTGGCTCTCATCCTTGAGCCTTCCATCGGCAAGCTGCTTCTTTAGGTCTGCAATCATTGCCTCGATATCCTGTGAATCACCGTCAATGCTCTTGTTGAGCTCGCCCGTTGTGACAAGCTCATCCATCGCTGCGTCTGTCACCTTGTCGTCAAGCTTCTTGCCCGTCATCTCCTCATACGCCTTGAGAGTGCCTACCAGTGCCGCCGTTCCTGAAATAGGGAAAGGTCCTGCAACTATGATTTTGGCGTCAGCTATGCCTGCTGTGGCAAGTGCATTCTTGTACATGCCTACCGTACAATAATTGATATTGTGCGTGGAAACACTAAGACCCGCACCCTTTTTATCCTCCGTAATGAGTACTGAGGAAAGTGACCTTGTGCCAATCTCGCTCTTGCTGATGTATGAATCGAGGTACTTGTGCTCCTCATCATTATTTACATAGACCACATCGTATTTGTCCAGATCAGTGAGCTCGATTCCCATAAATCCAAGCACTGTCGCTCTCTGATCCGGTGTGAGGTCTGCTCCAAGACTTAAGTATGGCTTATCATTATTGCTGATGGTCACCTTGTCGTTTGCCTCACTGCCGGCTGTCGTTGTGCTGTCTGCAGTACTGTCTGTGTTACTCTTATCAGCTGCGTCACTGCTGTCACTACCTGATACATCAACGCTTGAAACTGTATCAGTCTGCGTAGCTGTCTCTGTTGCAAATACAGCCGGATTCATTGTAAACAGTGTCACCGCAGCAAGCACGCTACATACAATACTCTTTGCTTTTTTCTTTATTAATCTAATCATTTTTCCTCCAATCTACTGCTCTATATCATACGAAATTGTAAAGTTGCTTCCATCGAAGCTGACATCTGCCATGCTTCCGCATACCACAGGCATCATCGGCGACATATGACCTATATCCAGGTCCATGATAATCGGCACATCAAACTCTCTAAGCAGTGATGAAAGCGCCTGTCTGTGGTCTATGCCAAACATTTCCTCTCCAAAGTGCGCCGGGCGTCCGATAAGAAAGCCCTTAACATTTGAAAACCATCCTGCATTTTTCATCTGCCACATAGCCCTTCTCATGCCCATCACATTAAGGTCACAAGCCTCAAGGAACCATATGATACCATCATCACTGTAGCGCTCATTAAATTCCCTTACATGGTCAAACGATGTGCCAAGCAGATTGATAAGGCAGTCCATGCAGCCTCCGAGCAGCCTGCCTCTCATGGAAAGCCTGTTTTCCTTTGCCGCCGCAGGAATAGAGCTGATGCACGACTTTTCAGTCAGGTTGTAGCCCACAAACGGAGCATTCTCATCCTTTATCGATTCCTTCTCCCACATAGGGTAATTGGTAAACGAAAGCTTTCTGCCACAAAGCAGATCAAACGCATCTGTAAGCGACTCATGCCACACCTCCATGCCAAAGCTGCCTGCACACGGCCCGTAAATACCTGCTGTATCTGCAATAGTAGCCTCCAAAAATGTGAAATTCGTGTTGTCGGAATAGCCCATGTACCATTTAGGCTTTGACTGCTTCACGCGCTCAAAATCAATATAAGGCACTACCTCGCACATCAGCTCGCCACCACCACAGGATATAAGCACATCACTGTCAGCAGAAGCATAGCTCTCGTTCAGCTCTTCTGCGCACTTCTTAGGTGTATTGCTGATACCTATGCCACTGTCGCACCTGCAGTTAGGTCCCTCTATCGTCTTATAACCCATGCTGTGAAACCTTTTAATGGCATTGTCAAAGGCACTCCTGTACGGCTCTGTTGTACAGCCCATCGAGGGCGCCACAAAACCTATTGTTCCTCTATCCTTTAGAAATTCAGGGTATCTCATGTTTCTATCATCCTATCACTATTATTTACATATCTAAGCTTCTGTCTGAAGTAAAATATGTAGGATTTTATCATTTCTGTCAAGGTCATTTTACTGTCATAATTAAATGTCGTCGTATACTGTACATTCTGTCTGTTGCACCAGTTATATATGTCGTGCAGGCTTAGCGAATCAACATGCTTCATATTGTTCATAAATATCTTCACCCTTGAAAGCTCTTCCTCGCTGTCAATGTACAGATGAAAGATGGTATTCGGACATTCAATTATTATCTGCTGTTCTCCTATATTTTTCATCACTGTATCCTCTATTGAATGATGTATCCTGTGTGATTAAAAACATTATCGTCTGTCACACCGGGATGTGAGTAATAACAAAATATCGTAACTGTTCAGTACCTTCACCATTACAAAATATTACATAACCATAGTACTACACTGGCGTCGCAAAATCCAGTCATTTTTTCCTGCCAATTCTTACTATTTTATTAAGAAATCCGGTAAATATTATACCCCCTCACAGTCAAATGCCGGGATGAAGCTGTCCTTTGCCACGTCACCCTCCTGTATAAATGCATTCGTGATTCCTATTTTAAGGGCATAGTCAACAAGCCTTTCATACTCTCTCCTTGTCACTGTGCGGTTTATCTCAGGATAATCCTTTAGTGCAATCGGCGTAAACTGGCTCATCATGCTTATATATACGTGATCATGATATGTATCATACAGGTACTTAAGTACAGCCTTTGCATCATTCACATGTCCCGGCAGTAGAAGCTGTCGCACAATAACTCCCTTTTGTATGAGTCCTGTCGCATCGTCAATCACGACATCCGGCTGCTGCCTGACCATCTCTGAAAGCGCCTGCTTTGCGACAGACGGATAATCTTTTGCCCTTGAATACCTTGCCGAAAGCGTACTGTCCATATATTTAAAATCCGGAAGATACACATCCACTATGCCCTCAAGCAGCTTTAACTCTGTCACATTTTCATATCCGCTCGTATTGTATATAATAGGAAGCTTCATGCCGCGGCTTTTTGCATCGTTTACCGCCCACACTATATCAGGGATATACTGCCCCGGTGTGACCAGATTGATATTATTTGCGCCTTTGTCAGCAAGTTCCATAAAGATATCACTCAGCCTCTCTTTACTGATTAGCTTTCCCGCTTTTCCGTCAGAGATCTCCCTGTTCTGGCAGAACACGCAGTGCAGGCTGCAGCCTGAGAAAAAAACTGCCCCGCTTCCTTTTTTTCCTGATATGCACGGCTCCTCCCAGTAATGAAGCGCTGCTCGCGCCACCTTTATTTCAGATGAAACGCCACATACACCTGTTTGTCCGGTGCTTCTGTTTATGCCACATTTTCTTGGACACAATAAGCAATTCTCGTATTTATTCATATTTTTCATTTTAACCCTTGCTAAAAATAATGTTTGATACTACAATCTATATGATTAAAGGGTCAAAAGGTATCATCGATGCATGCTTGCATGCAATTCGATGTATACCTTAGTGACCCGCACTACACCGAGAAAGTAGCAATTTGCTGCGGGGACGCAGGAAATTAGCGGATTTCGAGGTGTAGTCAGATTACGGGAATGCGTAGCATGTAGTAATCTGATTAATCATCATTTTAAATTATATCATAACTATTCTTACAGAAGAGAATAGTTAAAATACACAATAAGGAGATTACAATGAATCAGTCAAACTGTATCGTCGCCCAGTCAGGCGGCCCAACTGTTGCAATCAACGCAAGCCTTGCAGGAGTCATCGCAGGAGTAAAAAGCTCTGAGAAATACGATATCTGCTATGGCGCCGTAAACGGAATACTCGGCATATTAAATGAGAATTATCTCAATCTGTCAGATATTTTTGCAGATGATGCTAATCTTGAAAAGCTTAAGACCACACCTGCCATGTATCTTGGCTCATGCCGCCACAAGCTCCCTGATTACAAGGATGATGATTCACCATATGTATACATCTTCCACCAGTTCGATAAGCTTTCTATAAAAGCTTTCTTTTACATCGGTGGAAATGATTCGATGGATACCGTATTAAAGTTATCCGATTATGCAAAAAAAATCAACAGTGATGTGAAAATTATAGGGATTCCAAAGACCATTGACAATGATCTGTGCATGACAGACCACACTCCGGGATTTGGCTCTGCCGCCAAATATATCGCATCAAGCATGCTTGAGATAGCCCATGATACCTTTATCTATGCTGTTAAGAGTGTGACAATCGTTGAAATCATGGGACGTGACGCAGGATGGCTCACTGCCGCTTCCGCTCTCGCACGTAATGAGTACAATACAGCGCCTCAGTTCATCTATCTGCCTGAGGTGGATTTCGACAAGGACAAATTTGTTGCCGATATAAAAGAAGCCCTTGCGCACACTAACAATGTAATAGTTGCCGTATCCGAAGGAATACATGACGCAGACGGCTCATACATTACATCATCAAAGGCCGCATGTGACCAGTTCGGACACCAGCAGCTAAGCGGTGCCGGAAAAGCTCTTGAGTTCATCGTAAAGGAAAACATCGGTGTCAAGGTGCGCTCTGTAGAGGTAAATGTGCTCCAGCGCTGTGCCTCACATCTTGCATCATTAACCGATATCGAGGAATCTTTTGCTCAGGGTAAAAAGGGTGTCACTATTGCAGCAGAGGGTGTGACCGCATCAATGGTATGCTTAAAGCGCATCTCAAATAATCCTTATCAGGTGGAATACACATATTCTGCTATCAAGGATATCGCAAACGAGGCCAAGTCTGTGCCAAGAGAGTGGATCAATGATGCGGGCAATGATGTGAAGCCTGAGCTTATCGAATACTTAAAACCACTTATTCAGGGAGAAACCGCTGTAGCCTACAAGAATGGTCTGCCTGACTATATGGATGTGTCACATCTTCACAAATGTAACTGATTTTAGCTGCTGTCTACACCCCGGTGTGGGCAGCAACAGCATATCTCCAAGGAGGTCGATTTACATGAAGAAAAAAGTGCTTATAACCTGCGCCGTTGTGCTTGGTGTGCTTTTGGCTGTTTATCTTGGCTTTGCCTTTTATTTTAGCAGCCACTATCTGTTCAACACAAAGATTAACTCTGTAAAATACGCAGGTAAAACTGCAAAAGAGGCATTAGAAAAAAATACAGCCCTAAGTCGCGACTATCTGCTCACAATCACTGATAGAAAAGGCAACAGCTTTTCACTTAAGGGACCTGATTTTTCCTATGAATATGTCTCAAACGGTGACGAGGAGCAAATCCTAAAAAGCCAGAATGCTTTTACATGGCCTGTCAGTCTCTTCAAAGCTCAAAACTATACTCTAAAGGGTTCGTCCAAATATGACGATGCCGCTTTGGCGGAAAAGCTCAAGGCTCTTGATATTTTCAGTGATGACTACATTGAAAATCCGGAGGATGCCCATATCGAGATAAAAGACGGCGAATACAATGTGATTGAAGAGAAAAAAGGCTGCAAGCCGATATATGACTGCATCCTTGCCGAGGTAAAGGATGCCCTGGACAACGAGCTTCCAAAGCTTAGCTTAAACGATGACTGCTATGAATCTCCTAAAATCACAAAAAACAGTGATACTATCAAAAATGAAAAAGAAGCCCTCGACAAATACACTGCTTCAACCGTCACTTACAAAATTGAAGGTGCCGACGAGAAGCTTGACTCAGCCAAAATCCTTGATATGCTAAGCATCTCAGATGACGGCAGCGTGAGCATAGATGATGCCAAGGTCACTAAATATGTCCAGCAGCTTGCTTCCAAGTATAACACCTTCGGACGCAAGCGCTCGTTCAAAACATCGTCCGGTGACACTATTGAAATAGGTGGTGGAGACTACGGATGGGTAGTCAGCAAGAAAAATGAGAAAGCCCAGCTCCTTTCAGATTTAGAGGGAGGCAAGCCAGTGGAAAGAGAGCCTGTTTACGAGCAGACAGCACTCTACCGAGGCGCTGACGACATAGGTAATACATACATAGAGATTGACTACACAAAGCAGCACATGTGGTATTACAAGGATGGTGCTCTCCAGATGGAGTCTGATTTCGTATCAGGTAATCTCGCCCGTCAGAATGGTTCCGTAGATGGTGTATACAAGATTGTTTACAAGCAGAGAAATGCTACTCTTGTCGGCGAGGGATACTCTTCTCCTGTCAGCTATTTTATGCCGTTTGCCTACAATATAGGTATCCATGATGCCAGCTGGCGTGATACCTTCGGAGGAACAATTTACAAAACCTCCGGCTCACACGGATGTATCAATGTGCCGCCTGCTTTTGCAGAGCAGCTGTTCAACGCTGTGGATAAGGGCACTCCTGTTGTTGCCTACTACAGAGAGGCTGTCACTCTGACAAACAATGCTGCAAAGATGTCCAATGCATACTCGTATGTGGCTCCTGATGCTGCGCAATAGGTGTGGATTGCTTGGTATTTTTCAATAATACGGGAAGACGACCAGCCCCACATACCGCGGGAGCGCATACATCCTCCCCCATTTCAGCCACAGCGTAAGGGGCGTAAGTCGCCGGAGTGACTGCCATACAGCATAGGCGCTCTTTCGTAAGCGCATAGCGTAGCTGCCTAGATACTGTAGAATTATGCACACGATACATAAAAATGAGCTCCCACGGATGGGAGCTCAAGGAGAACCGCGCCACGGACGGCGCGTT
>ENA-ORTF01002777-ORTF01002777.1-human-gut-metagenome-genome-assembly--contig:-NODE-2777-length-16608-cov-16.070622_pt1 | contig 16608 bp, 10 predicted proteins | sample MGYA00241908_ERZ509180 | MGnify/ENA primary metagenome ERZ509180 (study PRJEB26280, sample SAMEA2338814) | human gut metagenome | biome: human gut; feature: human-associated habitat; material: faeces... | reverse complement strand
AACGGTTGTACCGCTATGAATCGAACAGACGCGAGGAAAACCCGCAGTGGCGTGAACACCTGAACACCTGCTATGACGAGTTCGTCATGCGCTACGGCAACCTCAACGCCAAGCAGAATGTGAAGCTGGTGATGATGGACGCCGCCGGGCGCGACATCCTCTCGCTGGAACGTGCGGAGAACGGCAAGTTCGTCAAGGCGGACATCTTCGAGCGTCCCGTTTCCTTTTCGGTGGAGACTTACGCCAACATCGGTTCTCCCGAAGAAGCACTCTCCGCATCGCTCAACAAGTTCGGCACGGTCAATCTCGACTACATGCGGGCGATAACCGACGGCACGAAGGAAGAACTACTCAAAGCCCTGCAAGGACGCATCTTCTACAATCCGCTCGTAACCGGTTACGAGATAAAGGACAGGTTCGTCGCCGGGAACGTGATAGAAAAGGCGGAACGCATTGAAAGGTGGATAGGCGACAATCCCGAAAGCGAGCGTATGCCGGAAGTGAAACAGGCGTTGGACGCGCTGAAAGACGCCGAACCGGAGCGGATCGCCTTTGAAGACCTCGACTTCAACTTCGGGGAACGCTGGATTCCCACGGGCGTGTATTCCGCCTACATGAGCCACCTGTTCGGCACGGACGTGAAAATCGCCTACTCCGCCAGTCTGGACGAGTTCTCGGTGGCGTGTGGCTACCGCACCATGAAAATCACGGACGAGTTTCTGGTCAAGGGCTATTACCGGAACTATGACGGCATGCACCTTTTGAAGCACGCCCTGCACAACACCTGCCCGGACATGATGAAATCCATCGGCAAGGATGAACACGGCAATGACATAAAAGTGCGCGACAGCGAGGGCATACAGCTCGCCAACGCCAAGATTGACGAAATCCGTAACGGCTTCTCCGAATGGCTGGAGGAACAGTCACCGCAGTTCAAGGAGCGGCTCACGACGATGTACAACCGCAAGTTCAACTGTTTCGTGCGCCCGAAGTATGACGGCTCGCACCAGACGTTCCCCGACCTCAACCTCAAAGGGCTGGCAAGCCGGGGAATCAAGAGCGTTTACCCCTCGCAAAAGGATTGCGTATGGATGCTCAAACAGAACGGCGGCGGGATATGCGACCACGAGGTCGGAACCGGTAAAACGCTGATAATGTGCATAGCAGCGCATGAAATGAAGCGTCTGAACTTGGCGCACAAGCCGATGATTATCGGGTTGAAGGCGAACGTGGCGGAGATTGCCGCCACCTATCAGGCTGCCTATCCGAACGCGCGGATTCTCTACGCCTCGGAGAAGGACTTCTCGACCGCCAACCGCGTGCGTTTCTTCAATAACATCCGGAACAATGACTACGATTGCATCATTATGTCGCACGACCAGTTCGGCAAGATTCCGCAGTCGCCGGAGTTGCAGCAGCGCATCCTGCAAGCGGAACTTGACACGGTGGAGGAAAACCTCGAAGTGCTGCGGCAGCAGGGAAAGAACGTGTCGCGGGCAATGCTGAAAGGATTGGAAAAGCGCAAGCACAACCTCGAAGCGAAGCTGGAGAAGGTGGAACACGCCATCAAAACCCGCACGGACGACGTGGTGGACTTCACGCAGATGGGTATCGACCACCTGCTGGTAGACGAGAGCCATGCGTTCAAAAATCTTACCTTCAACACGCGCCACGACCGGGTGGCAGGCTTGGGCAACAGCGAGGGAAGCCAGAAAGCCCTGAACATGCTCTTTGCCATACGCACCATACAGGAGCGCACGGGAAAGGACTTGGGGGCGACCTTCCTCTCCGGAACGACCATCAGCAACTCGCTGACGGAATTGTACCTGCTCTTCAAGTACCTGCGCCCGAAGGAGCTGGAGAGGCAGGACATCCGCTGTTTCGACGCTTGGGCGGCTATCTTCGCCAAGAAGACGACCGACTTCGAGTTCAACGTGACGAACAACATCGTGCAGAAGGAACGTTTCCGCTACTTCATCAAAGTGCCGGAACTCGCCGCCTTCTATAACGAGATTACCGACTACCGCACGGCGGAGGACGTGGGCGTGGACCGTCCCCACAAGAACGAGATTCTGCACCACATACCGCCCACGCCGGAGCAGGAGGACTTCATACAAAAGCTGATGCAGTTTGCCAAGACGGGCGACGCCACGCTGCTGGGCAGACCGCCGCTCTCGGAAACGGAGGAGAAGGCGAAGATGCTTATCGCCACCGACTACGCGCGGAAGATGGCTCTGGACATGCGCATGATAGACCCGCATTACGAGGACCATCCGGACAACAAGGCTTCCCACTGTGCCAAGATGATTGCCGAGTATTATCACAAATACGAGGCGCAGAAGGGCACGCAATTCGTCTTCTCGGACTTGGGTACGTATCAGCCGGGCGATGGGTGGAACGTGTACAGCGAGATAAAGCGGAAACTGACGGAGGACTACGGCATACCGGCTGCCGAAGTGCGTTTCATTCAGGAATGCAAGACGGACAAGGCACGCAAGGCGGTGATAGACGCCATGAACGCCGGGACGGTGCGCGTGCTGTTCGGCTCCACCTCCATGCTCGGAACGGGCGTGAACGCGCAGAAACGGTGTGTGGCAATCCATCATATCGACACGCCGTGGCGACCGTCCGACCTGCAACAACGTGACGGGCGCGGCGTGCGTGCCGGCAATGAGATTGCCAAACACTTCGCCGGAAACAACGTGGACGTAATCATCTACGCAGTGGAAAAGTCGCTCGACAGCTACAAGTTCAACCTGCTTCACTGCAAGCAGACGTTCATATCGCAGCTCAAGAGCGGGGCGTTGGGCGCGCGTACCATCGACGAGGGAGCGATGGACGAAAAGTCGGGCATGAACTTCTCGGAGTACATGGCACTGCTTTCGGGCAACACCGACCTGCTCGACAAGGCGAAGCTGGAAAAGCGCATCGCCTCGCTCGAAGGGGAACGCAAATCGTTCAACAAAGGCAAGCGCGATTCGGAGTTCAAGCTGGAGTCCAAGACGGGCGAACTGCGGAACAACATCGCCTACATCGAAGCCATGACGGAGGACTGGAACAAGTTTCTTTCCGCCGTTCAGACCGACAAGGACGGCAACCGCCTCAATCCTGTCAAAGTGGACGGGGTAGATTCCGCCGACGAGAAGGTTATCGGCAAGCGTTTGCAGGAGATAGCTAAGAACGCCACAACCGGAGGGCTTTATCAGCCCGTCGGCGAGCTTTACGGCTTCCCGATAAAGGTGGTCAGCGAAAGGATACTCAAAGAGGGGCTGGAGTTTACCGACAACCGCTTCGTGATTGAGGGAAACTACAAGTACACCTACAACAACGGGCATCTGGCAATGGCGGACCCGGTAGCCGCCGCACGCAATTTCTTGGGTGCGCTGGAGAAGATACCTTCCACCATCGACCAGTACAAGGCAAAGAACGAGGTGCTGGAAAAGGAGATTCCGCAGTTGCAGGAGATAGCGGGCAAGGTATGGAAAAAGGAGGACGAACTGAAACAGTTGAAATCCGAGCTTGCCGCGCTTGACCGCAAGATACAGTTGGAACTTGCTCCGCCCACGCCGGAAGTCGCCGAAAAGGAGAATGACAGTCAGCAGGTCAAGCCGATTACGGAAGGGATACGAAGTGTAAATCCGCAACCTGCCGAAGATGCCTTGCAGATACACAGTCCGGTGAATGAGTGTATTCCTGTGGGTAATTTCATTGCCGACCATATTATCACCGGGCGTCCGGGATTATATGTGAAAGATGAAAACCGATCGAAGGGGATGAAAATATAAGTTATAACCATACTTCTATGTAATTAAAACAAATTATGCCTGATATAATCCCCTTTTATTTTTTCTCCCCAATATAATATAAAATAGATGTCGATTGAACAATACATTCAATCGACATCTATACTACATTTTATCGGTGATTTTTAGATGTAAATCTAATATCTATTGATACCATCGTTTAAGCGTTTATAATTTGTTTATATTCTGTTGGTGTTTGTCCTGTATGTTGCCGGAAAAACTTCGTAAAGAAACTTTGGTTAGGAAAGTTCATCATATCAGAAACTTCTAATACGTTGAGAGATCTCTTTTGCAGTAAGCGTTTACTTTCTGCTATCACGAAATCAACAATCCATTGTCGGGCATTACGTCCGCTGGCTTGCTTAATAAGCACTGTAAGATATTTAGAAGTAACACACAAGCGATCTGCATAAAAAGACAACTTGCGCTCCCGTTTGCAATGCTCATCAAGTAACAGGATAAACTTTCTTAGCATTTCGTTTGCATACTTGTTACTGTGAGTTCCATATATATTTTGAACTGTTTCGGAGAGGATTGTATAAAAAATAATGCATAAGTAGTTTTGGATTATCTCTTTCTTTAGCATGGTGGCATTGCGTTTCATAACCTCCTTCATAAGGTGAAACAGAGTAATCAACTCATTTAAAATTGTCCCTTGCAATCTATAGCAAGGATTTTTGTCAATTTGAAATTTGAAGTCTAATAAAAGAAGCGTATTATTCAGTTGAGCTATATAATCGCTATTCTGGCTTAATAAACAGATAATATATAAATCTTTGCTATACTGTAATACTTTCCATGTATTGTTGCGTTTCAATATGATGAACATTCCTGATTGGATAGTAAATGTTCGTTCATTAATTTCCAATGTCAGTTCACCATCAATGCAACAGCATATCATACTGTCGCAAGCTAACCTGTGCACTTCCGACAAATTTTTCAAGTTAGTCTTTAATGCAGTTTCATTTATTTCAATAAATCCGAAACTTTCATAGACATTGTACCCTAATTGCGAAAGAGTCGTCACATCTATATCTCTCATACTGATTCCCATAATATAAATCTCATTTAGGTACAAATATAGGTCTTTTTCCGATTTTACCCGTATCGACATAGAAAAAGTGGAAATTTAGAGCAGGTTATATGACTTTTATTTTCTGCATCCTACATTTTTTGCAGGAACTTTGCAAAAAATTTAAGTTATAATTTTAAGCGTATGAAACAGAAGTATTTCAATGTTTGCTGTATGTTGTTCATTTGTACACTTACAGTTGGATGCACAGAAGGGAAAAAGGCAGAAGAACATGCCCAGTCCGTAGAAGTGATTTATCCCAAATTGACCGATGAAACAAAAATCAATGTGTTAACTGGTATTGTAAAAGAAAACTCTACATTAAATCTTGCTTTTGAGACTGCCGGAAGAATTGAAGTCATTCAAGTAAAAGAAGGTGATTATGTGAAAGCCGGACAAGTAATAGCCCGATTGAATGATGAAGATTACGAGTTGTCCGTAAAAGCCTTGCAAACCCAGCGAGATTTGGCTTTCCGTGACGCCGAGCGAAAGAAAAAGATGTTTGAACAAAAAGCGCTTAGCGGCAATGAATATGAAGCAGCTCAAACAAAACTGGAAAACTTGGATGCCCAATTGGAACTTCAAAAGAATAAGTATGATTATACAACTCTGAAAGCACCTGTGAACGGTTTTATCCAAAAAGTAAATATGCATAAAGGAGAATTAGCGGGTGTTGGCAGTTGCATAGTAACCTTGCTTGATTTAAGTAAAATGGAAGTTGAAGTCGGATTGCCTTCCGAATTGTATCATAAGCGTTCATTGTTTGGTGAAGTAACTTGCTCCTTGAGCGGAACCCCTGAAAAAAGATATGTATTGGATGAAATGAAAGCGGTGGTCAAAAGCGATGGTAACCAATTATACAAGGTACTTTTCCGTATGAAAGACATCGAAGTGGATGAAATAACCGCCGGAATGAATGTGGAAGTTCATATTCCTATAAAAACCGGGAATCAAGAAATTTCTCTCATGCTGCCCTCTTCCTCAGTTTGCAAAGATGCTATCGGCTCTCCTTATGTTTACATTGTTAATTCGGAGAATACCTTAGATAAAGTGGCAATCTCAGTGATAGGCATAGAAGGTAATTATATATGTGTGCGTGGAGAATTGCCTTCCGGAAGCAAAGTTGTGAAAGCCGGCGTACCCTCTCTACATAAAGGGCAGAAAGTGAAAATTATCCAAACAAATTCACCAACCAATAAAGGAGGTCTGATCTGATGGATATATCGACTTATTTCATTAAGCGACCAACATTATTCTGGTCGCTGATGGCAATCATTGTGCTCGGAGGAATCTATTGTTATATCAAGATGCCTAAGTTGGAAGATCCGGCGGTAGGGGTGAAAGAAGCGATTGTTGTGACACAATTTCCCGGCGCTTCGGCTCATGAAGTGGAATTACAAGTGACTTCGGTGTTGGAAAACGAGTTGCGTACATTGCCCGAAGTAAAGAAAATCACCTCCGAGTCGAGCGACGGCATGTCGAAAATAAATGTAACCTTAGAGGACAATGTTTTTCAAGACATCATCCAACAGCGTTGGGATCTATTGCGGCGTAAGGTAGAGAGTGCTGCAACAAGGCTTCCTCATGGTTGTGCTGCTCCCATTGTAATGGATGATGTGGCAGACGTGTATGGCATGTTCTATGCTGTCACCACTACGGAATATGACTATCCGGATATGTGGAAATGGACGGATTATATAAAAAGGGAATTATTAGCCGTACCGGGAGTACGGCGTATTGAAATAAAAGGCGACCCGCAACAGTGCATTGACATTACGCTGACGAAAGGACAAATAGCCCGTAACGGCTATCTTCCTACCATGATTATGAGTGGAATAAAGAGTGCTACATCGGCTGTTCCTGCCGGTTCTTACCAAACAATGGATCAGGAAGTCAGTTACCGGGTAGGCGGAAAAGTGGAAACTGAGGGGGAAATAGAAAACCTGCTTCTTAAAACCATAGACAAGCAGCAAATCCGATTAGGGGATATTGCCGAAGTAAAACGAACGATAAGTGAACCGCAAACCGGAGGAATTTGGGTAAACAACAAACCCGCATTGGGATTGATGATAACTACCGAAGATGATGTGAATGTGGTAAATGTCGGCGATGCCGTAGAAGAACGTTTGGCAGAATTGAAAAAAGATATACCCGCCGGATTCGATATCGAAAAGATATATTTTCAGCCTAAATTGGTAAAAGCCGCCACCAACGGATTTATGGTGAATCTTGTCGAATCGGTCTTGATTGTCATTCTTGTACTCATGTTTACGATGGGGTTACGCCCCAGTTTGATTATAGGTGCGGGACTGATACTTACAATTGCTGCTTCTTTCCCGTTCCTGCTATGTTTCGGAACAACCATGCAACGTATCTCATTAGGCGCATTTATCGTGGCAATGGGTATGCTGGTGGATAATGCTATTGTGGTTATGGACGGTATCTTGGTAGATAAGGCGAAAGGGCTTCCTCCTAAACGCTATTTGTTTGACATTTGTAAAAAGACGGCAATACCTTTACTCGGTGCTACAGCCATTGCTTCGGTTACCTTTATTGAAGTATTTTTGGCAAAGAACTCTGCCAGCGAATATGCCAGCGATCTTTTCCTGGTGATTACAATTTCCTTGTTGCTTTCGTGGGTACTGGCGTTGACTCAAGTTCCGATGTTCAGCAAACTGTTTTTGCCTGCGCGTTATAAGAAACAGGACAACGCAAAGAAAAAAACGTCATTAGGTGACCGTATCAATCACAAAATGAAAGATTTTATCACTTTAACGGTCAATCATAAATATGTGACAACGGGTATTGCCATCGGTTTATTTGTAATTGCTTGTTGGGGAATGCGCTTTGTTAAAAATTTGTTTTTCCCTGATGGCGACTATAACCAATTTGTAGTGGAATATCAAATGCCTGCCGGAACTTCTGCCGACAAAGTAAAACAAGACCTTCACGACATTACCGAAGAACTGTTGAAGAATCCCGAAATACATAATGTATTCACCTTTCAAGGCGGTGCACCCGCACGATATTGTTTGCTTCGACCGATGAATGGCGGCGGTTCCACTTATGGAGAGTTTCTTATAGACTGTGAGGATTATGAAGCGATATGCCGTGTCATGCCGCACGTACGTCAATTGATCCGCGAAACTCATCCTGAAGCATACGTTCGCCTTCGTAAGTACAATTTTTCGATTCAGACATCGCATACCGTAGAGGTACAATTCACAGGACCCGATCCCGCAATTCTTAAAGAACTGTCGGCAAAGGCGGAAGCCATTATGCGCCGCAATCCTTACATAGATGAATTAAGTGTAAGCAATGATTGGAAATTCAACACAAAAGCACTTTTTGCCCGTTATAACCAGCAGAATGGATATAGTGCAGGTATTCAACGGAGTGATATAGGCAATTCTTTGCAAGCCGCAGGTTTAGGATTAACAGCAGGCGCTCTTTATGAAAACAATCGCATAGTACCTGTTTTCCTGAAAGTGCGTAATGATGACGGAAGCCGCCTGACGGATGCTGCTGAGATTCCGGTATTCAGTGGGATGCCTAATGTGCAGTTGGATGACAGCGACTTGTCAGGACTGATAAGCGGTAACATGGATGCTGCGGAAGTGCAAGACAAAATGTACCGGAGCGTTCCGCTTTCTGTGGTAACAGACAATATAGAATTGGGCTGGGAAGAAGGTGTAGTACGGCATTATGACGGTCAACGCGCCATTGAAGCACAAGCCGATCCTGATATGGAATATACCTCCAACAACGCCTACGAGTATATGCGTGAAGAAATAGAGAATATTTCACTTCCCGATGGCTATAAGATGAACTGGTTAGGTGAAAAGAAGTCGCAAGGAGAATCAAGAACCAAAATTTTGGATTTTGTTCCATTGATTATGGTATGTATATTGATTGTTTTATTACTTCTGTTTGGTAGTTGGAAAAAGGTATTGGTCATTATATCCTGTCTGCCGTTTGTATTGATAGGTATCAGTCCGGCACTTATAGTCAGCCAGCGTCCGTTTACCTTCCTTGCCATTATCGGTATTTTAGGATTAATAGGCATGATGGTGAAAAATGCGATTGTACTTGTCGATGAAGTAACAAGGCAAATAAGGGAGAAGATACCACCTTACGAAGCACTTATTGCAGCTACCGTCAGCAGAATACGTCCGGTGACTATGGCTTCCCTGACAACTATTTTAGGAATGCTTCCTTTGCTTAATGATCCGATGTATGGTTCATTGGCTGTAACTATCATGAGCGGATTGACAGCCGGTATCATCCTTACCCTTTTCTTGCTGCCGTCCTTGTACGCCATTGCATTTAAAATCAGTAAACCTCAAATAAAGTAATAAATGAAAAGAAATATATTAATTGCTCTCTTGACATTGGTTATAATACCATTGCAAGCCCAAGAATTGACATTACAAAAATGCCGGGAATTGGCATTAAAGAATAATGAAGCCATTCAAAAGGCGAATATTGAAGTTCGGCAGGCAAAATTGGATAAACAGATTGCTACGACATCTTATCTACCCAAACTGTCGGGCAATGCCACCGGAGCTTATCTGACAGATAAAGAAACTGATATGGGTAAACTTTCTTTCGATGGAGTGTATATGGCAGGATTTTCCATTCAACAGCCGATTTTTATGGGTGGAAAGATTGTTGCTACGCACAGAAAAGCTAAAATAGGACAGGAAATGGCGAAAGAGAACCAACGTTTAAAACGTCAGCAAGTTATTTCCAAGACAGATAATATCTATTGGAACTATGTAGCGGTGAAAGAAAAAGTAGAACTCTTGAAACAATATATTCTACATTTGGACAGCGTTTATGCAAATACTAAAGTCAAAGTGGAAAATCAATTTTCTACTGAAAGTGACCTGTTGCGCATAAATTCCTATATAAGTCAGGCAAAATATAACTTGCAAAAAGCTGAGAATGGATTGGGAATTTGCAAAATGGCTTTGTGCAGTCATATTGGCTTGCCGATGGATTCCCCTGTTTTTATACAGGAAACAATAGCAAGCATAAAGTCGACTGTCAATGAAAGTCAAATTCCTTCAGGTACTATTTTCAACCGACCGGAGTTTACTTTACTTCAACATCAGGTATCAGCCAATGAGCAAGACGTAAGGATTACCCGTTCGGAATTTCTCCCTACTTTAGGATTAGGGCTTGGATATAACTGGATGGGGAATATAAAGTATAAGATGTTTTCCGAAGATGAAGCCGGGAACAGAAAGGTGAACAGCGGTACTTTCGATACGCATACAGGAAGCATCATGCTTTCTTTGTCGATACCTCTTTTCCATTTCGGCGAAGGGATAAAGAAAGTAAAACGGGCGAAACTGAATGTGGATATTGCCCGGCTGGATATGCAGGAAAAACAACGGCAGATGGAGGTCGAAAAAGAACAGGCAATTCGTAATTTATATGATGGCAAGGCGATGATTAAAGCTGCGATGATAAGTCAAAACCAAGCGGAAGAAAATCTGCGTATCATGCGTATACGCTACGAAGAAGGCTATGCCATTCTTACCGATCTTATGGATGCACAGAATGTATGGCAAGAAGCGAACTTTTCTGTCATTGAAGCCCTGACACAATATAAAGTGTATGAAACTGAATACAAATATGCGATTGGCATATTGAAATGACAAGACATGAAATAACTCGTCCGAGGTTGGTAAAAGCGGCTGCTGGCGGGTTAGAATATCAAAAGCCTTGTAAGAATCAACGGATAAACCTACTGTGATATGAGTCAGGGTGAATTTGTGAAACATCAAGAGCTATCAGCTATAGAAGAAAGCAAAGGGTATCTCTCTTTTGACAATTTGCAGGATGTCAGCGGATTGAGTTTTATTGAACTGTCCGCCATAATAGGTTTGCTATTGAAAGAAAGACGAATCGAGCTATGGGCTATCACTTATAGGGGAAGGGATAACACCTACGGATCTCGTGCGGAAGAGCTGTTTGGGAAATTTACGTATTTGCTGTTCGACAATTTCATACGGGAACGAAGCGTGAGTTTTTACGCTTCTGAATTGTGCGTGACATTAAAGTATCTGTCCGCAGTCATAAAACAGACAAGTTATAAGACACTGGTCGTATGGATAAAGGTACTGGCGTTTAAAGAAATGGAACAGAAGCTTCGTCATTCACAAGCGTGCATCAAGGAAATAGCGTATGATATGAATTTCCCGAACGTTTCTTTTTTTGGTAAATCTTTCAAAAAGCACAGCGGAATTTCACCATCGCATTATCGCCAAACATTCGTAGGAACCCGATTGAAGAATAGATTTGAATGAAGTGTAACCATATAAATTTAGAGGTATGTATAAAGCAATTATTGGAGAAAATGCGGGCAAGGTATGGAGATTTCTATACGGCTCCACGAATCACAGGAGCAAGTTCAATGAAATAAAAGAAGGTACAGGACTTTCCGATACGGAACTGGCGACTGCCATAGGATGGCTGGCGCGTGAAAACAAAATTCAGATAGATTGCGAACAACAGAAAGGAGGAGATAAGACGCTTTACTTCTACCTCATGCTGAACGTGTATTTCTGATGAAATATGTCCCAGAGTGAGCAAAAGAAAAAGTGTACTATAACACTTTCTCTTCGACTTACCAATTTGTTAATTGTGGACAACTCGTAAGTCAAGACAATTTGCGGTTTGTTCGATAAATGATTATATAATGTAACCCTATTGCTGGCAGTAGGATATATAAATGCACATCCTTGATAGATAAATACCATATTACCATACAAATAGCCAGACGTTGGTGTCGTCTAAGCTGATTAAGACAGCGGCAGCATATGCAATCGAGTCGACTGCCGAAGATGCAGGCTTAAACCCTGCCGCCAACACTTTTTACCGGAATAAGTTAGCTATCTTTCAATTATATCTAAAATGAATTTATCTCAGAAAATCCATAATAGTAAAACTACTGTTTTTCTATGTGTTAAATTTATTTTTACCGCTATTTGCCTGTCTGCATTCCTTCCTGCTGGTGCACAGATACAGGATAGGGAGAATGGATTGACCATTGATGCAGACAGTGTGCGTATGGAATTTGACCGAGCACCATATTTTGGACTATATAAAGATAATTATTTCATTTTTGGAGCTCCTATTGGCTCTAAAGCAACAAAACAGAATACAAATGCGAAATTCCAAATATCAATAAGACAGAAATTAACCAAGTCCATCTTACCGGGAGGTACATATCTGTATTTATGCTATACACAAAAAGTTTTTTGGAATGTACTTGAAGAATCTCTCCCTATGATAGATTTGAACTTTAATCCCGGTATAGGACTGGCAAAACCTGTTTTTAAGAATGGAAAATACATTGGCAAATTCATATTCCAGATTGAACATGAAAGTAATGGTCGTGACTCTATTGAATCAAGGTCTTGGAACAGGTTCAGTTTCGGCTGTGACTTGCTTATAACAAACAATTTCTTGGCTCACGCTAAAATTTGGATTCCGTACATTGATGGCGAGAACAACAAAGACCTCCTCAGATATGCAGGTATAGGGCAAATCGGAATGGAACTAATGTCAGATGACCGCCGGTGGCGAGGAAGCCTTGTTCTCGTTAAACAGAAAACATGGCGGCTTGATTTTAATACAATTGTAGAAGTATCATGGCAATTTTCCCGTAAAGCAGATTGGAACCTATTTGCACAATACTATAATGGTTATGGTGAGGGATTGCTTGACTACAACAAATTCTCTTCTCATCTAAGAACAGGAATAGTTATACGTCCGAAGTTTTTTAGTAATTATTAATAAAATGGATTAAATGCAGGCTCATGAAAAAGTTCTATATGAAAACCAATTATCGTAAATCGATAGGACTTGGGTATATAATAATTTTTATACTGATTGGTCTAATCGGATATAAATGGTATAGTGAATGGGATGAAGTTGAAAAACTCGAATTACAGAACCAGCAAATAGATAAGTTTCGAAAAGAGATAAACAACATCCATATTCAACTGATAGAGTTTTCGCTATTGAGTGAAACTGTATTGGAATGGGATGATAAAGATTTGAAACATTACCATGCCCGACGTCTGGCAATGGACAGTATGCTCTGCCGTTTCAAAACCACATATCCAGTTGAACGTATCGACAGCGTGCGCCATCTTCTTGCAGACAAAGAGCAACAAATGCACGGTATTGTTAAGATTCTTAACGAACAGCAAGCCCTCGATGAGGAAATTGCCCGTCAAGTCCCTGTAATCATGCAGAAAAGTGTACAAGAACAGCCCAAGAAGCTGAAACGGAAAGGTTTCTTGAGTATCTTCGGCAAAAAGGAGGAAGCAAAACCCACTGTGACCACCACGATGCTCCGTTCACTCAATCAGAATATAATTTCAGAGCAACAGGCGCAAAGCCGACGTTTGTCGGAACATGCCGACAGCCTTGCCGCACGAAATGTGGAACTCAACCGACAATTGCAAGAACTGGTTATTCAAATGGACGAGATAGTGCAAGCCGACTTACAAAAGCGAGAAGCGGAAATAGCCTCCATGCGGGAACGGTCTTTTATTCAGATTGGTGGATTAACAGGATTCGTCCTAATGTTATTAGTTATTTCCTATATCATCATTCATCGAAATGCCAATCGCATCAAACAGTACAAACTGAAAACAGCGAGTCTAATCGGACAGTTGAAGCAGTCCGTTCTACAAAATGAGGCATTGATGGTTTCCCGCAAGAAAGCCGTGCATACTATAACTCATGAACTGCGTACACCACTGACAGCAATAACGGGATATGCTGGGTTGATGCAGAAGGATAGCAACCCGGATAAAATCGGGATGTATGTTCGCAACATTCAGCAATCTTCTAACCGGATGCGCGAAATGCTTAACACCCTACTGAACTACTTCCGTCTGGATAGCGGAAAAGAGCAGATGAATGTCTCTCCATGCCGGATTTCCACAATTGTAAATACTCTTGAAGCGGAATTTCTTCCCATAGCCATAGACAAGGGGCTGGCTCTGACGGTGAAGAACCGGAAGGACGCCTTTGTTCTAACAGATGGGGAACGTATCTTGCAAATAGGAAATAATCTGCTGTCAAATGCCATCAAGTACACGGAGAACGGGGGTGTTTCTCTGATAACGAAATATGATAACGGCATTCTAAGGCTTGTGGTCGAAGATACGGGTACAGGTATGACCGAAGAGGAACAACAACGTGTGTTTGGTGCGTTTGAGCGTCTGTCAAACGCCGTTACACAGGACGGCTTCGGGCTGGGACTTGCCATCGTACAGCATATCGTGACGATGCTGGACGGTACCGTCCGGCTGGAAAGTGAGAAAGACAAAGGCAGCCGTTTCACGGTAGAAATTCCCGTTGAAGCAGCCGAAGAACAACCCGAACGGATGCCCCGACCTTTTGTCCGTTACAATGGGAAATACCACGATGTTATCGCCATCGACAACGATGAGGTGTTGCTCCTGATGCTGAAAGAAATGTACGCTCAGGAAGGAATACACTGCGATACCTGCTCCAATGCTTCAGATCTGATGGAGATGATACGCCGTAAAGAATACGGCTTGTTGCTTACCGACTTGAACATGCCGGAAATAAATGGATTCGAGTTGCTGGAACTGCTGCGCACCTCTAATGTGGGTAATTCAAAGAAAGTTCCGGTAATCGTGACAACCGCTTCCGGAAGTTGCAACAAGGAGGAACTTATAGAAAGAGGATTTGCTGGTTGCCTGTTCAAGCCGTTCTCCCTGTCGGAACTGTTGGAGGTTTCCGACCGTTGTGCCGTAAATGATGCGCAGGACGGAACACCGGACTTTTCAGCACTCTTGTCATACGGCAATGAATCCGTGATGCTGGATAAACTGATAACGGAAACCGAAAAGGAAATGCAGGCGGTAAAGGATGCCGAAGGCAGGAAAGACCTGCGGGAACTGGATGACCTGACACACCATTTGCGCAGTTCGTGGGAAATACTCCGTGCCGACCAGCCGTTGAGGGAACTGTACGGATTGCTTCATGAAGACGGCATTCCCAAAGACGAAGCACTCCGCCATGCCGTGAATGCCGTACTTGATAAAGGGACGGAGATTGTCCGGCTGGCAAAAGAAGAAAGGAGAAAGTACGATAATGGATAAGACAAGGATAATCGTGGTGGAAGACAATATCGTGTACTGCGAGTTCGTCTGCAACCTGCTGGCACGGGAAGGCTTCCGTACCTTGCAGGCTTACCACCTGTCGAAAGCCCGCAAACTGATAGCGGAGAGTGACGATGACGATATAGTGCTTGCCGACCTCCGATTGCCGGATGGCGATGGCATCGACTTGCTGCGGTGGATGCGCAAGGCAGGAAAGATGCAGGCGTTCATCATCATGACCGATTACGCCGAGGTGCATACCGCAGTGGAATCCATGAAACTCGGCTCGATAGACTATATCCCCAAACAGCTTATGGAGGACAAACTCGTACCACAACTCCACAATATCCTGAAAGAACGGCGAAACGGGCGAAACCGTATGCCCGTGTTCTCCCGTGACGGTTCGGCGTTCCAAGCCATCATGAAGCGGATAAGGCTGGTAGCCCCCACCGAAATGAGCGTGCTGATATTCGGGGAGAACGGCACGGGCAAAGAGCATATCGCCCACCTGCTGCATGAGAAGAGCAGGCGTTCGGGCAAGCCGTTCGTGGCGGTGGACTGCGGCTCGCTCTCCGCACAGCTTGCGCCGTCGGCATTCTTCGGACATGTCAAAGGTGCATTCACGGGTGCGGACAGCACCAAGAAAGGCTATTTCCATGAAGCGGAAGGCGGCACGATGTTTCTGGACGAAGTGGGCAATCTCCCATTGGAAACGCAGCAAATGCTGCTGCGTGTCATACAGGAACGGAGATACCGCCCTGTCGGAGACAAGACAGACCGGAGCGCGAACGTGCGTATCATTGCCGCCACCAACGAGGATTTGGAGAAGGCAGTAAGCGAGAAGCGTTTCCGGCAGGACCTGTTATACCGTCTGCGTGACTTCGAGATAAACATTCCTCCCCTGCGCGACTGTCAGGAGGACATCCTGCCGCTGGCAGAGTTCTTCCGTGAGACAGCCAACAAAGAGTTGGAGTGCAGCGTTACCGGTTTCGATGCCGCAGCCAAACAAACATTGCTGATACACACGTGGTCGGGCAATGTGCGTGAGTTGCGGCAGAAAATCATGGGTGCGGTATTGCAGGCACAGGAAGGTGTGGTCACAAAAGAACATCTGGAACTTGCCGTGAACCAACCAACTTCTCCCGTCAGCTTCGCTTTACGCAACGATGCGGAAGAAAAAGAAAGGATTTTGCGTGCCTTGAAACAAGCGAACGGAAACCGCAAGATTGCCGCCGAGTTGCTCGGAATAGGCAGGACAACGCTGTACAGCAAACTTGAAGAATATGGATTAAAGTATAAATTTCAGCAATCGTAGCCCGCAATTCGTTGTAATTGGCTATCTTTGCATTAACAATAATATAGGATGAGAATAGATAGAGAAAATCCCAATAAATATCCTGATGAAACCGATGCGAGTTATAATGCTCGCAAACTTTGGTACGCATTTAAGGACGCTATATTTTATAAGAATCGCTTTTTTGTAAAACATGAATTACTGGATGTACTTTCAATATATATATTGTAGATACTAATTGAAAAGTGCGCCAATATTCCAGTTGAAAATTGCGCCACC
>ENA-ORTF01002765-ORTF01002765.1-human-gut-metagenome-genome-assembly--contig:-NODE-2765-length-16673-cov-2.844927_pt1 | contig 16673 bp, 29 predicted proteins | sample MGYA00241908_ERZ509180 | MGnify/ENA primary metagenome ERZ509180 (study PRJEB26280, sample SAMEA2338814) | human gut metagenome | biome: human gut; feature: human-associated habitat; material: faeces... | reverse complement strand
ATATTAGTAAAGATGAAAAGAAGAAAAATAAAGAATTTCAACAAAAAATAGATGAGAAGAGAAAATGGCTATCGAAAAATTATAAAATAAGCGAAAAAGAAATAAACAAAATATCTGCAAAGTGTTTCTCGAAATGTAAACATTATGTACCTAGCAGAATACATTGTAAACTGAATGGAAAAATGTGTTCACCACTTTTTGAAGATTGTATTTATTATGAAGATCTGATTAAAAAAGTTTTGGAATTGAAAGAAAAAAAGGAAAAGGAAGCAGAAGAACGAAAGAAACAAGAACTAAAAGCAAAACGAGAACGGATAGCAAAAAGGTTATTCAAACCACTTCCTTTAAAAACAATAGAGGAACTAGAATCAAACAAACATAAAGAATTAGAAAAAAATGTTAAACAAAACAATACAAAAAATATTACAAAAATCGGTTTCAAAGATTTTGTTGTCCGTAGTAATGTTTTCAAATGTACACATGATAAGCATAAGATAGATAATGTAGTTGCGGAAATTTATATTGATGAAGATGGGAAAAAGCATTTAGAAAAAATATCAGCTGGTTATTGTCCTCAATGTAATATATATTTTATTATGGAATCTACATATGAAAATTTAAAAAGGCGTGGAATTATTCTGTGTAGAATTTCAGATCGTAAGAATTATATGAAAATGATATATTCTACTAATGGTCTGAAATTGGCAAAAGAATCTATCCTTATGCAGTATGGTTATAATGTTTCTCAAATAAAAGGTTTATCAAAATTAAGGAGACAAAAGATTTTAGCTGTTATTATTGATAATGATGTGTTATCTAAGAGTGAAATAATTAGCTATTTGGATTTCTTTATCCGCCAGCGTTCACATATGAGTAATATGGAGACAGCTATTTCTAAATGGGAAGAAGATGAAGAATTTGTTGAACATTATAGAATTGGAGAGTATACGAAATTTGGCGTAAATGCTATTTATCGGAGATGATTTGAAACATGATCGTAGACATAAAGGTGGTGGAGGTGGTACGCGAATTTTCAACGGAAGTATCACAGATTATGAATGCAGAAAAGATCCGTTTCATGATTTTAGACGGTGCTGGAATTGACTATGCTTTACAAAAGACTATATTTGTAGTAAAATGTAGTTACAAAGGAGGTGAAAACTTTGATAGTATATGATAAATTAAATAATTATCTTCAGTCTAAAGGACTAAAATTTATTGATTTGCAAAACGGAATTGGGTTAAGTCCAACAATCATTGCAAAGTTTCAAAAAAACCGAAATTGTAACACCGATACTATAAATAAAATCTGTGAATATCTTCACGTTCAACCATCTGAAATTATGGAATGGATACCAGACGAGGAATATGCAAAAGCAAATTCTGAGAAACTGGCTATTGAAGCACAGATCGCAGAGCTTCAAGCGAAGTTGAAAAATTTATAATCACAATTTAATAATGCGTTCTATTAACATAACCATAAATCCACACACTAGCATCTATCAAAAGATAGGTGCTATTTTTATACCCAAAATTCGTTTATACAACGGAAACAGGTTCGATTCCTCCAGCACGTATTTGTAACTTGTAAACAAGGGAGAAATCCGCTATAATTTAGGTAAATGAAAGGCGGTGGAAAGGATGGAAGAAATGACAGAAAGCGAACTGATCGCGGTATTGATTGATAAGTACACTGATCTACAGCGCATCAAGAAAGCAAATGGAGAAGTTAATAATTCTGAACTGGAATACCAGATCAAAATCACAAGAAAGAAATTATCTCTATTAAATGTGGATGTAGACGAATTGACGTTATAGGTTCTATGTAGAAATGTGTTATAAAAGTTTCTGCGCTTATAAGGAGAAAATAGTCATGAGCAAATTCTTTGATGATACAATGGTAGGTTTATTGGAAGCTGTTGCTATTGAAAAAGGGGAAGAAACGGTAGCTACATTTAAAGAAATAGAAGTAATGAAAAACAATCCTAAAAGCTATGAGTTCTATGACGATGTGGATAAAATGATGAAGGATTTATTATTGTAAATTAATTTTTTCTCATACCGTCAATACCGGGGCATCTGGTTAGGTACTTAAATTCTACAGGTTTGAATATACCCCCCCGGTAGGGTAGGAGATGGAGTCCTAAGAATTAAAAATTTGTTTATTCTTCATGATTGACACCTGTAACGTTACACGTTATAATATAAATATGATAAAATCGTTTGTACACAAAGGACTAAAGGAATTTTATGAAACCGGTTCCAAGAAAGGAATCCAGCCGGAGCACGCACCGAAATTAAGTAGAATGCTTGATCGTCTTGATGCAAGTATAAGTCCGCAGGATATGAATTTACCGGGATATCGATTACATCCTCTGAAAGGAGATAAACAGGATATGTGGGCGGTTACGGTTAATGGTAATTGGCGATTAACATTTTATTTTGAAGGGCAAGATGCACATCTCGTAGATTATCAAGATTATCATTAGAGGGAGGGAGCTATATGACGAAAAGAAAACCAACACATCCGGGAGTAGTTCTCTTGGAAGATGTTATAAAACCATTAGGTCTTACTATTACAGAAGCGGCTAAAATGCTTGGTGTTAGCCGGAAAACATTATCAGAATTTGTAAATGAGAGAGCGATGTTGAGTCCAGATATGGCACTTCGTATTGCGGAAGCGACAAATACATCTCCAGAAAGCTGGATGAATATGCAACAGAAATTGACACTTTGGGAAGCAGAACAGCATCTTCCAAAGAATGTGATTCCATTTCCATCTGCGAGGTCTGAAGAAGCTGTTGCGTTACAGATGTAATAAGAGGTATTTTGTGTTTATTTCCGTCGGAAATCACGGCGGAATTTTCCGCAGTGAAAATTTCTTGCATATTCAATAGTAAAATGATATATTATATATAAAGGATACTACCGATAGACGGTTGTCCTGAATTATTGTGTTATAAAAATAACCGCTCTTGTTTTCGAGGACAGAGGGCGGTTATTTTTGTGTCTTATTACTATCTCGACCAACTTTGTAGCCGAGACTAAAGCACATAAAGCATAAGCCTATCAGTGCAATAACATCTGCTGTACTCATTGGTTAAGCCCTCCTTTTTTTAGATTCTGTTTCCACTTTCTATGTAATCAGAGGGTCACAGTCCCTCTGGAGAAGGACAACCGCCTACCGTGATATGGTAGCACCCATGAAATTATTATAGCATAGGTTAGGGGAGATTGGAAGAGGAAAGGGTGGGTTTATCGAACTGATGTTTTTTCTGGATGCTTTGCTGGACTGTGGTGTTGATAGGATGTGATGGGAGATTTATTTTATCGAACGCTTGTTTTTTGACCGTGTGTAAAGATGAACCTGCTATTACCCAAATCAAGAAACCGTTCAGAATCCAGAGTTTTAACATTCCCCGATAGTATCAACCCACTAAAACACTAGGAAATAAACCAAGCATCACACCAGCACCTGACCACAAAAAAACACAGCCTATATAAGACCGTGTCTTTTATGCTATCCTGTCTATTCAATTATCATCAAATTATCATCAAATCATCATCAAATCATTATCGTTCCCAGTAGTACCCCGATCCATCTTCCAGATAGATATATAAACCTGTATCGGTTGCGCTGTAATCAGTGACTTTCCGCATATCAACGAAATTATTTTGGAACTCTTCCGATCCTGTGTCAACGTAGGCAGAAGATCCGGCAGAATACCGACCCAGAGCAAAGGCAGCAAATAACATAATTCCCATAATAGCAACCATTCCTAATAATTTAATCATTCTCTCCATGTGTTCATTCTCCTTTTTCTTGTGTGTAGGGTGTCGCTATTTCAGTGACACCCTTTTTCCGTCTGTTACTGTTTACCGTTCAGAATATATTCGACTGCTTTTTCTGCTCTACTTGATGCAGACACAATCCACCGTGGTTCGTTTTTTAATGCTTTCAACCAGCCTTGAATGTATGCAGTAGAATTTCTAAAGGTTTTATTTGTTTCTATTCCTAAGATATTCATAAGCATTGCCGATCCAAATTCTGCAACAAGTTCTTCTTTAGAATAGGTATCTGATCCAAATCTCAAACACTCATTACTTGTTAATCTGTTGAGCCTAGTTCTGTGTCCTGTGCTGTGAATCATTTCATGAAACAAAGTGCTGTAAAATTCATTTGCTATCTGATATTGTTCCCTACATGGTACATTAATCTGATCGAATAATGGATAATATCCAGCGTCATTTGTAACTACTTCCTTAATCGGGATATGCTCACGTTCTTTGTAAGCATTCTTGATCTTTTCTGCTTCCCCAATCGGTTCTATCTCTGTGTTGAGTTCTTCCTCTGGTAAAGGATCAACGCCCTCAACCTGTAAAATATGAAAGACGTTGTAATATCTCAATAATGGAATCTGTTTAGTTATCATTGTACCATCTTCCTGTTCCTCATCGACTGCGGTTATCTTCCAGAAAGTAACAAATGAGGCTTTTTCTCCTTTTCGAACGTGACCGCCTAAGTCTTGCCACTGTTTGAAGCTCGCCCATTCTCCGGCTTTTCCTAATATTAATTGATTCAGTAAAGAATAAGGTTTCTTTGTTATTCTGTTGTATGCTCCGCTTCTAACACTTGTCCAGGGTCTTTCCCACGGGATTCTACCTTTTTCTAATTCTGCGATGATTCTGTCTGTAACCATCTGGTATACATTGGTTCTTTCTTTTCTTTCGATTGTTCTTTCTTTCGTTCTTTCTCTCATATGATTGTCCGTCCTTTCTTAAAAGGTTCTTTATTGATTTCTTGATTGTATTATATATTAGTACCAATACACAATCAATATACATTAGTACCAATATAAAACGGCGGTATTTAGTCATGTTTTACAAAGAATTAAAAATATTGGTACTAATGTACAAGTAAACAGCATTGGTACCAATACAATCTTGTATATTCTGCGAATTGAAATAACATTAGTACCAATGTATAATGTAGTCACAAGGTTGATACAGAGCAACACCGAAGAGGTCGAAAACCTCTGAACTTCAAAACTATATACCCGTGAAGAACTGACACACAGCATAGTATCTAATAGTCGGGAAGATGATTGAAGCGGTGCTTCTCCATCAACCAGATAAGAACAGTTTCATATAAGAAGAAAACCAACAGGAGGTATTTTAATATGTGTAGGACAATGAAAGAATTAGAAAATGTTGTATCTGATTATCGCGAAATGAAAACTTTACTTGATGAAGTTTCAGAGCAGGTTAAAGCGTTAGAGCGTGAGATCATCGGTTATCTGGACACGAACCAGAAAATCACAGAGACAGGAAAAGATTTTACCGTCAAGATTTCCACTTGTGAACGCCGGACACTGGATAGCAAGAGACTTGAAGCAGATTTAGGAAGTCTTGCAGAGTATCAGCGGATCTGTCAGTATCGCCGCTTGTATGTCAAGTAAAAAACTTACATTATATAAAATCCTTCCCACTCAATCAAACGGGTGGGAAGGATGAAAGGAGAAAACAGAATGATGATGATGAAAGAGGACGAAAGAAAAGTATTGAAGCAGATCCGGGAACTGATGGGATCGCTTGGCTCTGATAGTTATGTAGCGACAGCATTTGAAGGATGTGCAGATATAGCGGAATCCAACATTGACAATGATTTTATGTGCAGTATGAAACAACGCGCAGAATCAGCGGAGGAAGAATCAAGAAAGGCGTTCTTGCTTATATCAGACCAGCAGAAAGAGATCAATAAGCTGAAAGTGGATCTTGAAACTGCTAACAATGAATTAGAGCGTTTATGTAATGTTAATTCAGAACTTCAACGCGATACGACCGGGACAGAAAAGGCTTTATCTGATTTGAGAAAGTTTAGTAAGACCGCTGAAGCGCAGTTGAAAGAAAAGGATGCAGAGATCATCCGCCTTAAAGCACGGTTGTTTGATTATATGACGAAAGATCAGCAGTAGGAAAGGGGATCAATTATGAAGCGGTTTAGAGATAATACAGGAAAGCTCACGATGTGCGTTGAAGCAATTAGAACAGAGACAGCCGGAGAAGCAAGAAATTATTATCAGATAGGTGGTAAATACATTTTCGCCAATGATAGCAGAGTGTACACCTATATCAAGAACAATGACGAAATAGCTCAGTTCCAGAGTCCAGACGGCTTTACTCTTCTCATTCCATTAGAAAGTTTAGGAATGTATTTGCCGGATGTATCGAGTGTTGGTATGGAATTAACCAGAGTAGAAGAATAGGGGGATCAGTTATGCAGAAAATATCATATGAATTTGCGACAGTCACTAAAAATGGAGTAGTAGAACAGATTGGACGGAGTAGCATTTTACAGCCAAAAATCAACTATAAGGGCGGTTCTATCAAGTGGTATGAGGATAAATTGAAACCAGAACAGCCGGAACCAGCAGAAGAATAATTATATGGGGAGTGACGGTTAAGCCGTGGGAGGTTCAGTTCTCCGCTTCCATTCAGCTATAGCTTGTGTAAATCAACCATATTTATATAAGGAAGGAACGGGAACGGATATGTTCAATTTTAGAATCATCACAACAGCAGAGGGGTTAGAAATCATCGACAGAACTTTATCTACATCATCGGACTTATTAAATCCATTTGAACTCATGGACTATGTAGCATTGGAAGACACACTTGCATTCATGGACAGGAAAAGAAGAATTTCCAGAAAGAGATCCAGACGTAGAAGAAAACTTGCAAGGAATCCGCTGTATAGATTGCTTGGCATCATCGGGTTAATTTAAGAGATAGGAGAGGGAAAATATCATGATTCAGTCAAAATTTTTCAATATGGGTCAGATTCTTATTACAAGAGGGATAAGCGAAACAGTCGGAGAAAGTGAACGTTTTGCCGCAGAAGTAGTTCTTGCGTTACATCGGTTCGCTGTGAAGGACTGGGGAGATCTGGATGAAGAAGATATTAAGGCAAATGAGGAAGAACTGAACAATCCAGATGATTTATATTTACTTGCGGCATATAAGACTTCAAAAGGCAGAATCTGGATCATCACAAATCGTATTTCAGAAAAAGCCGGAGACAATGCAACTACAGTCCTTTTCCCATATGAGAGATAGGGAAAATTAGATTTTGGGTATAAGGGTGGAAAAGGGGTCACTAATCCAGTGACTCCACCACCAGAGAAAAGGAGATAAAATATCATGGCTATTGTAATTACAGACGGAATCCATTATTTAAAATTTGTGGACGGAGAACTTGCGACAACACGGAAATTAGAACTTGCGTATCGGTTCGACAGTGCTTCAGATGCTATTAATGTCATGAAAAATTTATCCGGCAGAAAAGCAGAATATTATGTATATGATACCAATACTGATTACATTCTGTGGCGGCTCATGTCAGCAGAAGAGGTAGAAGCGAGAAGAGAAGCCAGACGCAGAAAAAGACACAAACAGGATAATATTATTGATTCAGAACCAAAGGCAAATGAAAATATTCCAAGGGTACAGATCCCTTTAAAGGGAACTCGTAAAAAGTTCTCTCCAGATGTACGAAAATTGCTGTATATTCACGCCGGAGGACGCTGTGAGTTATGTGGTAGGGAAATAGCGCTGGAAGATGTGACAATCGATCATATCAAGCCGCTGGCGATGGGTGGCACAAATGACGTTTCAAATCTGGCGTGTACTTGTTTTGGATGCAATCATCTGAAAGGTTCTGCTGTGCCGGAAAGCTTTTTTCAGAGAGTAAATGATATATTTATGTTCCAGATGGAAAAGAAGTATAAGAGAAATGTATGGTGGAAGCTGGCGCGCGTGATGTTAGGGAAAATAAGCTAATGCCTATATTTATTCAACTTATAAGTTGTATAATTAACTCAAAGGTTAATTATCTAGCTTTAGGTTGAATAAATAACTTATAAGTTGTATACTAATATAAGTGGTTCTAATATTTAGAATTGCTTATACTAGAGAAAGAGAGGGCGCGATGTTGGCACTGACGGATGCAAGAAAGAAAGCAAATGAAAAATATATAAAAAATAATTATACACAGGTCAAATTGTCGATGCCTAATGCAGAAGCGAAAACTTTAGAAGAGTATTGTACCGCTAAAGAATGTTCGAAAGCTGGCTTTATTCGACAGGCGATAAAAGAAAAGATGGAGAGAGAACCGATTACAGAGCTAGAAGCGAAAAATGACGGTGTTTTGTCCGAAGATTAACGCAAAATCAAGGAAATTAGCAATTTTCACGATTTCGCAAAAATGCGACATAGCAAAAACCCTTGATTTTATTGGTTTTTTCGAGGGTGGGTTTTACGATGAAACTACCATTTCAAGTGATACCAAAAAAGAGGGTTCGGAGAGTATGAATCTGGATGAATTAGAGAAATTGGCAGAAAGCATAGAAGTTCTATGACAGAATGGAATTATAAAAGGGTACTTGAAAATCCAAGCACCCCATAGTATAATCTAATTAGAAAGTGAATCGGATGTGATTGTCCGATTTGCCCTCTGTAGAATAGTTATATAAGAATAAACATCCTAGTCTTTGGGCGGAAGAGGATGTTTATTTCTTTTTATCGTGATGGTTGTCTATGTATGACAAAGCCGCGAAGATTACCAGTAACAGCGTCAAAAGATCACTTAGGCTAATCATAGGGCATCCCTCCTTTTGTAGACTAGAGGGCATCAGATAAATGGAAAGTCACATCCTACTTTCTGTTCAATTAAGGGAAACAGAGAGAAAGTCACGGTCGAAAAATAGACCGTGACTTTTTGTGATCTTGGATGGGGGTAACGAAACGTTACTCCGTAGAGGGAAAACTATTAAAATTGACTGTGAACATATCTGACAGTGACAATATGCACCTCTTTTTTAATAGGGAAAACTTTGTAAATTATGACATAGTTTCGAACAAATATTTGCCGATAACCTTTATAAGCATATGTCCCTGTTTTTCGTTGGCTTCCGCGTTCTGGTGTATTTTCCAAACTCAAAATAGCCTTTTCTATATCTTTTATGAGATTATCAGCGGCATCCGGCGCTAGTAATTCATTCATAATATAAGCATAAATTCCGTCTAAATCCCTAGCGGCTTTTGCATATAATTTAACAGAGTAATTAACCAAAGTATTTTCTCCTTAGTTTCATTAATTCATCTTTTGCATCGAGCAGAACGCCATCTGTGTTGTATTCTGCTTCAGCCGCTCTTATAGCTTCGTCGGTGGCTCTATCTTCCAGCATTTCTTCATATGTCTCCATAGACATAATAACCATATCCCCATATCCATTTTTTGTGATAAAAATAGGCTCTTTTTTGGAGTGACAAATGTCTGAAATTTCTGTTGTTTTTCTAAGATCTGTAATTGGCTTAATTAAAGGCATAATTTCAACTCCTTTCTTGACTATAATTATAGCAGAATAATGAACAAAATCAAGACGATTTAATAAACTTTGTAGAGATTTGTAATCAAGAAAACGCTTGTGTTTACTAGGCGTTCGTTTTAAAACGAATGTATGTTTAAAATCCTGTTCGAGCGCAAATTGAACGTATGTTCTAGAGCTTTTTTGCTCTTGGATGGAGATATATTAGTATTTTAACTGTTCTGTTATTTAATCATCATTAAGTATTTTGTCTACAGCGGCTTCAAACTCATTAATTTTTTTGACAATATGAGAGGACATTTTACCCATAATTATAATGGAGGAATTATTTGGTAAAGGAACGATTTCGGATAAATCAATCCACCCATGCATAAGTTGTCCGTCTATTGCTATATTTTCAAAATATAGGCAAAATGGAGATCTTGGAATGACAAGAATCGGACAAATAGCATATCTATAAGCATCGCCAACAGGGGTATGCTCAATAATCATTTTAATAATAACATGGTATTTGGCAGTATAATCTTTTTCTTTGGATGGTTCAGTATTGGATGTTGTAATAATAGAACCTATTTCAAGTGGTTTCCCTGTTTGTAGGGGAGTTAAAATAATATCTGGGATATGCTGAACAACATTTTCAATCCGGCATTCTAGGAGGTTGCATATTTTATTTATGACATTTAGATTGACAGGTTCGTTTTTGCTTAACTTTGCAAGGGTAGTATTTGAAATGTCAATAGCGGATGCAAATTCCATTTTGCTTATATTTTCTTCTTGAAGTAAATCCCATAAAGGCTTATACGAAAAACTCATAATAATAATATCCTTTTCGATTGATATATACTATATTACATCATATTTCTGAAAAAGTAAATTTAATTCTGAAAAAAACTTGACATGGAGTTGTAGATGTAGTATGATTAAAAACGTAAAAAACAGAATTATTTCTGAAAAAAATAAAAGGAGTTGACAAGAACTAATGTTCGATGTATGATAAAAACAGAAAACAAAAAAGAGCCGATGTTACCAGCACCGACTCTCATGTTTCGACAGAAATGTATTACCAGTACAAATCTGTCAATATGTAATTTTGAAACTGCACAGATAAGATCTATGCTATGTTCCTCGCAAGTCATAGTATATCATGTTATTTGAGAAAATTCAAATAGAAATCTTATAGGGAAAATCTTCCCACAGTTTCCAAATTATATTTTATCCTCGATTGATGGGGCAGACGGCAGAAAGAGCCGATTTTTTTACAACTCATGGTGTTATTTCACATCTACATGTTGAAGTATTCGGATAGATCTGCTGATGCACTAGGGTTATTTCAAAATTAAATAAGGAAAGGAATGGTGCGTATGGTCGAAGAACTGGATCGTACAAAGTGGATGATTCTGTTTACTCTGTATAATGCCAAGTCATTTGACAAGTATCAGGGCAGGACGATCGCTGAAATCGAAAGTGCAAATGAAGGGAGCCTCGGTGTCCATATGACGGCGTGGCGTAAGATTAGACAGCTGACTAAAACAGGCTACATCACTAAAGGTGTGATGGACGGAAAGAGCGATACATATTATCTGCTTGATAAAGGAATACAAATTTTTACAGAAGGAGAAGAAAAATGAGTTTAAAATCGAATATTTTTTGTCTTGGCTTGGGATCTGCTGGTGGGAAACTCTACAAGAAGATGCTGGATTTTCAGTACAAAGGAGCGGCAGGAAACGGCAGTGAACAGGATTTGAAAGCATTAGGGGATGTTCCAAGTAAATTCAGACTGCAAGGGTTTGATGGATTTGGCGGTCATAGGGATAAAGCTGTAGACTGCCTGGCAGAGAATGAAGAGTTCTTGGATTTCGTTGCCAGCATCAAAGAAGAGATAGTCTTTGTTCTCTTTGGTGGTGGCGGTTCTACGGGTTCTGGATGCGCCGCGCCAGTCATTGAGACATTGTTGGAAGAAAGAGACGAGAGTGGTTATCCGAAGAAAATTGTTTGCCCGGTCATTGCTTTACCCTCATCGAATGAAGCGATCATCAAGCATCGTAACGCATATCAAGCTGTATTGGAATTACAGGACTTGGACGGAATCGGAGCGACTTTCTTCATTAGAAATGATGTGAGTGAAGATTATGAGTACATAAATGCGACTTTCACAAAGATGCTGGATGCTTTTCTTTCTAATGAGAGTGTAGGAGAGACGAATAACTTCGATACATCTGAAAAGAAAGAAATGTTAAGGAATGGCGGTGCATTTGTCCTAAGTCTCTTTGGTTCTGGAAAAGATCCGAAGCTGATGTTAGATAAGCTGACACAGGACGGTATCTTTGCACCGATAGAAGAGGACAAGGTGTGTGAAAATATTGCTATCGTTCACGCCGGAAGAGATAGTCGGGATATTACAGATAGTGACGTTATTGCTGAAGTAGGAAAGCCGGGAAATGTATTTGAGGGATTTAACGGCAAGCAAACGGTCATAGCTGTAAGCGGTTTAACATATCCTGTCTCTTATGTAAGTAAGCTGGGAGAATTGGCACAGGAGGCGTTCAAAGAGCGTCAGAGGAACAAGAAATCGTCAGTAAAGAAACTAGGAGCATTATCTTTCATGGAGACGGAGCCAGAAAAGCCGGATATTCAGAATATGCCTAAAAAGGTAAGTAAGCTGGATATGATTAAGAAGATGCAGGCGATGAGAGAGAATCAGTAGGAAAAAGAAAGCGAGGATAAATATTATGAAGAAAGAATTTCAGTACATGAATAGGGATGAGAAAATCAAACTGTTACAGAAAACAGCAGAGAGTTTTGTGGATAAGGAAAGCTATACCAGACAGAAATTTATTGGTTTATTCGATTTCAAAAATTATACAATGAGATCAGAGAATGTTCTTTCAAAGTGTAAAGAAGTTCTTGCAGAGAAAATCTTATCACTGAATCCAGATTATACACTGGAATCAGAAAAGGTGCAGGAACACATTAATGATAGCATCGAGGAATTTGTGATTTGGGTAAAATGTAGAAATTTAGATGGAGAAATTACATGGGATGAATTAGTGGATAATATAGAATCTATTCGGTGGGCAGAAAGTAAATTTGGTATTAGAATACAGCGTTTTGGAAGTGTGTATTATGAACTGCATTTTAACTATCTGGATAACCGTGACGAACATTATCTGAAATTTTATAATGCAGTATATTCAGAAACACCAGAAAATTCGTGTCCAAGAGACTGGGATGAAATACTTATTGACACAGCATCTTATGTTGGAATTTCATCAAAAGATATTGCATCCATTCATATGAACTCTGCTGATCTTCTGTATGATGTGGGACTGCGTGACTACACGATTACCTACACAAATGGAGATCAAGTATTTCTCCGTTTTTCCGAAGAGAATTAAAATAGGAGATTGATATGTTAGATGGTCTGCCAGTTAGGAAGATAAAAGAGAATTATATGGATAGCTATATCTCTACCAGTAGTCATAAAAAAATATAAGGAGAATAAAAACTATGAAATTAAATAAAGGTTATCAGATTGCAAGATTGTTGACAAAAAGTAAAGTTTCAGATGAACAGATTGAGAAAGAACTTTCCAGTATGACAGCATTGGAATGGGATAGAATATGTAATATTTTAGACAATTTTCTGAAAGCACATGATATGCCATTGGATCAAGGATGGGCGCTGATGATAAATGACATTCATAATATTTCCGATGTATATAAGGTAAGCGAAGCTACGTTACTGTCGGCTTATCTGCCGTGGATCGGTATGAAGAAAAATGAGTCTGATGAGAACTGTGAGAAGTTAAACGATAAGGAAATTGAAGACAAACACTTGACGACATCACAGTTTGAAAGGGTGTTACAGGAGCAGAAAAATGGATTCTTGATTCATATGAATAACGAAGAAGCAGAAGATAAATTCATGCATAGAAATATCGAACTGGTAGACTTATCTTTCGATGAAGTTCAGACAGTAAAAAACAATCAGTTGCTTGCTTTCACAACAAATGATTCGAATGCAAGTATGTTTATTGATAAAAAGGAAATTCATGATATTGAGAAAGCAGAGGATGTTGACGATCTTTTTTCGGTTAGCGTAAAAAAAGCCTTTAATCTTTATCTGTCCCCAGAAGCAGATCATGTAGACAGTAAACGGAATATGGTAACAGTGGGATTTATGTAAAAGATGGGATAGGGAGAACACAAACTATGTATAGACCGACAACAGTACAGAAACTTCAGTCAGCTATCAAGAATCATCTGATTCAGATTCAGAACGTACAGGTAAGACGTAAAGGCTCAAATGACACCAGAACAATCACGCCAGAGCAGTTCACGGAGAACTTAGATTTCCTCATGGAGTCCGGTATCTTCTCTGATGCGGTAGATATTCGGTATGAGTTCAAAGACAACACGGTTCATTTCCACATAGGTTATATGAGCCAGTGCGATAATTCTACCGATGCACAGGCTATTCTTTCTGATGGCGTAACACCGAATCAGATTAAAGAACAGCTTGCAATTCCTTTGGAATAAAAAGAGCGAAAATATAAGTGACAGAGATATTGTTGCTGTGAGATAACGCAACCTACTATTGAAGAGGACAGTTCCAGCTTAAAGGTTATAAGATTTCTTCTACCAGTGAGGATGCTGGTTACATATGGGACGAAAGACGGGCACATCATTCTATTGTGGATGGTGTGCCTATAATAATGGGAAGAGCATAGGAGGAAGCAGAGCATAAGCATGAAAAAATCAAAAGAGACAGAAGAAGAAATTACATGGGAAGATTTCAAAGCATATCTTCCAAAACATGATTTTGACAAGAAGCAAATGGATTTCTTCAAGAACACATTGGACTATATTCTACATCGGAAGAACACAAATAAAGTTTCCTGTTTTTGTGGAAGATGCGGTATAGGAAAATCGACAATGATTCATACACTTATGCATTGCTGTATAGGAGACTATTTATTTGAGAAAAGACATACTCCGTTTGGAATGGTTGTTATAACTGATTCTATTAAGCGTTTGGAAGAATTATCCAATACTACACAGGATATTAAAGAAGCAGAAAAATATTGGGGAGAGTACTTTGAAGATTTTGGATTTAGCATTCATTTTCGAGATTTTGAAAAGAATGTTATAGTTTTAAAATCAGATGAACCATTTAAGGAACAGCTTATCAAACAGCATTATCGCCCTATAGTATTACTATCAACACAACGATATTTTATGCTTAGTGCCAGCACCAGAGAAGAATTATTTTCATTTACATATGAAGGTAGAACATTAAAAAGAAATATCGTTATCTTTGATGAATGTCCAAAGTTCTCTGAAACCGTTACGATTGATAGTGATAATTTAACCAGAATTGAATCTGCTTTATACAAAGGGTTATCGAACGAAGTTGAAGATAAATCATTTGTTATTAGAGAGTATAAGGTGTTCAAGGATAGATTGCTTAATCAGATGGATGAAAAAGAAAAGTTGCTGAAAGATTCAAATGTTACTATCTATTGGAAAGATGAGCATTATTCCAACATTACACCCAATGATGATCTATTCTTTAAGGTTATATATGATAATGTGGAATCTCTTTCAAATCAATACAACCAGTTCTTGAAGGATATTTTGTGCTTGAAGAAGATAGCAAAGGAAGGAGCAGTTTTTAATTGCATTAAGAAAAGAACAGGCGAAAATTACGAACGTTCTTTTATGTTGCTGATAGATAATAGAGAGTATTTTTATCTGGGAGAAGATAAAAAATTCTTTGTTTTCGATGCAACAGCAGATATTGATCCTCGTTATGATTTAGACTATGTGGAATTGATTGACGGAGAACGATACAATAAACCATTAGATCTATTGATAACGAATGTGAATGTATCTACCAGCAAGAATGCAATTTGTAGAAGTAGCAAGAATGCCAAAGCAAGTGTAGAAGCAATCAGAAAGTATCTATTGAAGAAACAGGAGGAAGGTTTTGGAGATCATAAGGATATTCTGATTGTGGTATACAGTAGCCTAGTGAAACGGTTCCAGAAAGACTTTAAATTCAGAGGATATTTTGGAAATTTGAAAGGATTTAATGATTTCAAAGAACTGTATCGTATGGCTCATATTGGCATGAATAGATTTCCTAATTTAGCTTATTTCTTTATATATTGTGGTTGTCATATGGAAGTATATAGAAGTCTGGCTGAAATGTCAGAAAAAGATTCATTGGAGTTCTTCGATGAACTTGTTAAAAATCACAATGAGGAATATAAAGAAGCTATTGTATCGGTGATGCTAAGAAGTATGCTGACGGATTTTGAACAGAATATTTTCCGTCTTGCAATTCGAAATTATTGGAATACGGAGAAAGTTCACATATGGACTTTCTATAATTCAGATGATGCAATTTATAATGAGTTGTCTCATATGATTGAAAATAGATATAGTCCATATGGAGTAAAGTTTGAGTATGAGGATGCACCAGAAGAAATACAGCTTGAAAAAATAAAGAACAGGAAACCACCAGAAGGAAAGAAAATGACGAATGCACAGAAGATTATTGCTTGGAGAGAAAAATTATCATCTGGTACAGAATATAAAATTCAGACCATGTTGAAAGAAACAGGATTGAATGATAAACAATTTCAGAAAGCTAAAAGTGGTAATAAAATTCTAGCAAATATTCTGGAAGCAGATAAAACAGACAAAAAAGGATATTACAAAGTTAAATGAATATGAGATAGCAGCTGTCAAAGAGGTAGATAGAATCTTTGATGAAAAGCTTGTTAATGATTATATCCGAAAACAGTATGATATTCAGACAGTCCCATGGGATTCTATAGCAGCACTATATGATGGTAGATATGGTGTTAAAATCCCACCAAAGCATTTATATGACATGTTTGTGCGTAAACAATCTTATCTGGATAAAATCAATGTACAGAATATTGCTAAAGGTAAAGAGATAATAGGCGTATTAAGAGTTAAATATGATTTAAAAGTCTTATATAACAAATATGATTCTTACTTAAAATTCCTTGAAAAACAAAAAATCTTAGAGGCAGAAGCTCAATCAGATAAAACTGATGAAAAATTAATATTAACAACTGCTCCACAGCCAAAAACAGTTGAAACAAATAATAATAGTGATGACTCCTTGGACGATTTACTAATTGATATTTTTGGATAAGGAATGGCAGATGGAAGAAATTAATAATGTATGTAATGTACAATCTGAAATCATGTTTGTTGGATCATTATACAAATCTCCGGACTTGTATGTTAC
>ENA-ORTF01002749-ORTF01002749.1-human-gut-metagenome-genome-assembly--contig:-NODE-2749-length-16769-cov-2.684636_pt1 | contig 16769 bp, 13 predicted proteins | sample MGYA00241908_ERZ509180 | MGnify/ENA primary metagenome ERZ509180 (study PRJEB26280, sample SAMEA2338814) | human gut metagenome | biome: human gut; feature: human-associated habitat; material: faeces... | reverse complement strand
GTTACTCCTCAGATTTCTTTTCGAGCAAGCAAACGGCCCAAGCGCCGATGCCTTCGCCTTGGCCTTCCCAGCCCAAGCACTCGGTTGTCGTTGCCGCGACGCCCACCGATTCGATATCGACCCCCAGGGCACGACTCAAATTGGCGCGCATCCGATCGCGATGCGGCGAGATCTTGGGCTCCTGGCAGGCGATGGTGCAGTCGGCGTCGACAAATTCGAAGCCAAGACCGCGCACGTACTCCATGACGATGTAGTAGGTATCGCTTTCGGCATCCAGACCCCAGTCATAGATGCTCACGATATAAGGGCTCTGCAGTTTTGCCGCCGATGCAGCTTCCTGGCGAAAGCGCGCTTGAAAGGTCTGGTCAGCTGCGTATTGCGGCAGCATGACCTTCACGGCAACCACGCGGTCCAGCACGGTATCGTGAGCGCGATACACTTCTGCCATACCACCGATGCCAACGCGTTCGATGAGCTGATAGCGGTTGTTCAATGTCATGCCCGTCATGCTTCCAGCCACGTTTAATCTCCTTTTGGAATCCATGCTTGAGCGCTATTGTTGTGCTTAAGCATACCATCATATCCTAATAAGATGGTCATTTTATGACCCCTTGCACTTGTAAGGCGGTGCGGAGCACTCCTTGAGCGCGCGATGCTGCTCCTCCGGGAAGATCCGATCCTTCCTCGAGCACGATCGCGACGACCACCCTTGAATTCTCTGAAGGGCCAATACCCACGAACCAGCTGTCGTCGATGGGCTTGCCTGTTTCTGCGGTGCCCGTCTTGCCCGCGATCTTGACGCCTGAAACTGCTGCAGCGCCACCCGTACCTGATGCGACAACGCCTTCGAGCACCGATTTTACGCGGTTTGCTGTAGCGGAGTTCGTTGCTGTCATGAGCGTTGAGGGCGAAGCAGTGAAGCTGCATTTTCCTTCAGCGTTATAGATGCTATCGACCAGATAAGGTTTTTGGATCACGCCATTATTCGCGATCGCGCAGCCTACCATTGCCATTTCGAGCACGGTTGATTGCGGACCTGCGGGGCTTTCATGTTCGCCAACCGGCTCGCCTGCGGCTGCCCATGCCGTTTCCCACTCGGTCATTTCCTCGGGTTTGGGCATGAGTGATTTAGCGAGTGGCAGATCGAACTTGATGTCTTGGTCGAAGCCGAAATCCTCAGCGGTCTTCACGAGCATATCCGCGCCCATTTCCACGCCAAGCTGAGCATAGACCGTGTTGGCAGAAACTTCGGTCGCACGTGCGAGCGTGATCTCGCCATAGCTACGGCCATTGAAGTTGGTGATGTCGCCGTTGCCAATCTTCATGGAGCCAGGTGCCTTGAATACGCTCGATTCGGTGGCGACGTTGTTCTCGAGCGCACCGGTAAGGGTAACGATCTTGAAGGTCGATCCGGGTGGATAAAGCGCCTGAGTGGCGCGATTGTAGAGCGCTGAAGAATCCGACGAGTTCGAGCTGTTCTGCAAGAGCGTTTCGATATCGGCAGCATTGTAGGTAGGCGAAGAGGCGAGCGCGAGCACTGCCCCGGTCTTCGGATCGATGACGACGCATGCACCTGAGAAGCCCTCAAGCGCATCTTGCGCGGCCTTCTGGATGGTGGAGTTGATCGTGAGCTTCACGTCGTTACCTGCGGCACTATTGCCGGTCGAGGCATTGAGCACATCGGTCCAGGAGGCATAGTTGCGTTGTCCTTTAAGTGTGTCGTTGTAGCTTGATTCGATGCCGGCGGTGCCGAATTTCTCTGAAGCATAGCCCACTACGTGCGCTGCGAGCGTGCCCGCCGGATAGACGCGCTTATAGGTGCCGTCGGATTGTTCGACGCTTTGCGCAAGGACCACGTTGTCGTAGGTGGATATGGTGCCGCGCTCGGTCTTCGATTCCTTCACGAGCGTGTGATTATTGATGGGCATGTTCTTATATTCGTCTGCTTGAACGACCATGATCATGGTGAGATTAGCGACGAGCAGCGCGAAGAGCACCGAGAAGGCGATCATGGTGCTCGTGATGCGCTTGCCGAGGGATACGCGTCCAAGCACGCCTTCAGCGGAGATGTTGCCGGTGCCCGATGCGATCTCCGATTCCACTCCGGTCGATTGATCGCCACACTTGAGCAAGAAGCCCACAGCGATGAAGCTCGCGAGTAGCGAAGAGCCACCTTGGCTTACGAAGGGAAGTGTGAGACCGGTAAGAGGGATGAGGCGCGTAACGCCGCCAACGATGATGAATGCCTGCAGCACGATCGTGGCGGTAAGACCAACCGCGATAAAGGAGCTCACATCCGATTTTGCGCGTGCAGCAGTGACGAGGCCGCGGATCGCGAAGCAAAGGTAGAGCAAGAGCAAGCCTGCCGCGCCGAGAAGCCCCGTCTCTTCAGCGATGGCTGCGAAGATGAAGTCCGATTCGACAATGGGGATGTTATCAGCCAAGCCGCTGCCGATGCCTACGCCGAACAAACCGCCATCTGCCATCGAGAAGATGGATTGTACGAGCTGGTAGCCCGTGTTGGTGGGGTCAGCGAAGGGGTCGAGCCAGGTATCGACGCGCACCTGTACATGTGAAAAGAAGAAAAAGAGGATGACCGCACCTATGGCGATCGTGAGCAAGCCTACGATCAGGTAGAACTTCTTGCCGCTTGCCACGTAGAGCATAGTGAGGAACACGAAGTAGACGATGAGCGCTGAACCAAGATCCTTCTCAAAGACAACGATGGCCATAGAGAGCAGCCACATGATAAGGAGCGGCAGCAGCGTGGAGAGGTCGGGGAATTTGAACGGCCCTACCTTGTGCGTGAAAACGGAGAGCATTTCGCGGTTTTGGGCGAGATATCCTGCTAAGAAGAGCACAATGAAGATCTTGGCGATCTCTCCTGGCTGGAACGAAAAGCTCCCGATCGAAAGCCAGATGCGGCTACCGTAGATCTCGTTGCCGATGCCAGGAAGCAAAGGGGAAAGAAGCAGGATGAGGCCGATGACCATGAGGGTGTATTTGTAGTTGGCAGTCTTATCCATATTCTTCATGAATATAATGACCGCTATCATGAAGATGATACCTAATACCAACCAAGCGACTTGTCGTACTGCCAGGTCAGGAGCGAGACGCGTTACGAAAGCGATGCCGATCGAAGAGAGCGCGAAGCAGATCGGCAGAATCGCTGGGTCGGCCGCGGGTGCGAATTTGCGCAGAGCTAGATGCGAGACGATGAACGAGGCGAAGATACCCACCGGCACGCCGATGCTTGCCCAACCGAGTTCTTCGCCCTGATTGAGGGCGATCATCGCGAAGAGCAGAATAGCGAGCGGAGCCGCTATGCAAAGGAGTGCAAGTTCGATATTGCGGCGGGTCATGGCCTAGCGTCCACCTCCGTTGTTGCCTGAGTTGTTCGCAGGCTGTGCGGTCGTGGCCGCTTGTGCTTGCTGAGCCTCGGCTTCTCCGCGTGCGATCTCTTCTTCGTACCCGGCGATAAGGCTGTTCGCTTCATCGATGCTGGAGACGCTCATACCTTCCTTGATGCGGTTTGCTACACCTGGTTGGAGCTTATCGACATCGACATTGGTAGTGTGGTCGAGCGTAGAGAGCTTGATGCCCATGAAATCGTCCGGCGTACCGCGATAGACGCTCACTTTGCCATTCTCTTCTATAAGATAGGCTGAATTGCTGATGAAGGCATAGCCGCCGAAGCCTGCCGCAAAGATGACCGCAACGAGCGCAATGGCAAGACCGATATAGAAAACGCGGCTTTTATGCGCTCTCTTCTTTTCGCGCACTTCGCTAAACCCCGGCACATCCGCCACAACGACCGTTACGTTATCAGCACCACCATTCTCGAGGGCGGCAGTGACCAATTCATCGGCACAATGCTGTGCATCGCTTTGCCTGCGCATGATCGATTCGATCGCGTTGTTCGAGATCATGGAGCTCAGACCGTCGGAGCAAAGCAGTATACGATCACCTGCGTCTACGTTGAGTTCGTAGATGTCGGGTCGCATGTGTATGTCGGAACCAATCGCGCGGGTGATGACCGAACGATTCGGGTGTACGCGCGCTTCTTCGGGGGTAATCTGACCAGCTTCGATGAGGTCAGCCATGAGCGAGTGGTCACGCGTGATCTGCTGTAGGTGGCCTTTGTGCAAAAGGTAGGCGCGCGAATCGCCTACCTGCGCGATGAGCAGGCGCTCGCCTTCGAGCATGGCAGCGGTGAGCGTGGTGCCCATGCCGTCGCGCCCGATGCCTTGACGGGGGGCCTTCATCACGTTGTAGTTGGCTGCTTCAACCGCAGCGGTGAGTCCTTCGGCATCGAGATGGCTGGGTGCGAGTTCGGCAAGCGTATTCACGGTGATCTCGGAAGCGATCTCGCCTGCTTCATGACCGCCCATGCCATCTGCTACGGCAAAAAGTGGCGGAATGATGATGAGACTGTCTTCGTTGTGATCGCGCACGTAGCCAATGTCTGTGCGGCTTCCGAAAGATATGTCTTGACCGGCTGTGTTTTTGTTGCTGTTGGTGGTCATTTATGCGTACCTTACCCTTATGGTCACATCGCCGACCATTACGCGGTCGCCGTTCTTGAGTGCGGTTGGTTCTGATATATGCATGCCGTTGACGGCGGTTCCGTTGAGTGACCCCATGTCTTCAATGAAGAGATTCTGCCCCATGAGCACGAAGCGTGCGTGGCGGGAAGAGACATATTCTGCGCCGATGACGATATCGGCTCCAGGGCTTCTACCGACCACGATCGGACCATGAACATCGATCGCGGCACCTCGTAGCTCTTTCGGGCCTTTCTCGACTGCCACGGACCAGGCCTTCTCTTTTTTGCGTTGTCCCTTCACGAGGCCGATACCCGTTTTCATGATGGCGAAGAGAAACAGGTAGAGCAGTGCTACGAATAACAATCGACCAATTAAAAGAACGATGTCTATCACGGGGTTACCTTACTGACGAACTGCTTGAACAGGCGATGCGCGAACGCGGCTGGCGAAGTGGTTATCATGAACGGGTCTAGCGAAACGTGAAGAGGAATGTTGTCGTGCCAACCGTGATACGATCACCATCGTTTAAGAGCACCGAGGCGATGTGCTTTCCATTAACGAGCGTGCCATTGGTCGAGCCAAGATCGGCGAGCCCCCAAACGTTGGGCGATTCGTGGAAGATCTCTGCATGCGTGCGGCTTGCATTGAGGTCGTCGAGCACGATGTCGCAGTTGGTGGCACGTCCGATGAGCACGCGGGGGTTGGTAAGCGGGAAGGAGCGATCGGTGGTCAGGTTGATAAGGGCGGCCGTTGGCTCGGCAGATGCGGTCTGCTGGCGGTCGAACATCATCGTATTGGGGACCGGGATAGGCTCTGCCACCGAAGCGGGTTGCGCTTCAAGTTGGTAGGAATTTGGATCTTGCGGATAGTTCGCATAAGATTGAGCATTCTGCGGATAGCCATTGGGTTGCACATAATCATGCGGCTGGGGCTGCTGATAGGGATTTGCCTGCGGGCGTGCGGACGCACCATAGCCAGGCTGTTGGGCAAGACCGTAGCGTTCGAGTTCTTCGTTGCGCAGTTGCGCGATGATCGGTGCCGATACGAGTTCGGCGATCACGTCAAATTTGCCATGCTTGAGATCGTCGTCGACCATGAAGCGCACGAGCGGTGCGCCATCCATGACCAAACCCTCTTCGTTGGCCTTAGCACGCAGATAAGTTTCGGTTTCCCCTGCGAGGGTGGGGTACATGCCGAAAAGGCGGCGATCATCATCAGGATTCACGAGCACGGTATAAAGCGTAGGAGCATACTCTTTGCCAGCGCCAACGGTCTTTTCGCGGCGCATCTGCTTCTCTGCTTTCTTGGTAATTTGAACGGGGGAGATCGGAGCATCGAAGAGCTTGTCGTTTATGCCTTCGAAACCGTCTTCGACGCGACGTTCAAATTTCGAGAAAAGTCCCATGGATGTTCTCCTCACATAACACGTGCTATTCAGCATAGAACTATCAATATCTTGCCATAAATAGTGTTTTTTACTGCTTAAATCTATGCAATCGCCATATAGGTGGCTAGAGTATCGGCACTGATGGCACGAAGAGAGCGTTAACGTACAAATCTGTAAGGAGTAAAGGGCTGCTGGCAACGGTTTGCGTATACTGCTCTGGCCGAGAATCGCACCGATGAATTTGAAGCTGGGGTGTTGCGAACGGGCAGCTTGTGGGGTATGCTGAACAGCACAACTTATGCGGGCGTGGCGGAATTGGCAGACGCGCTAGCTTCAGGTGCTAGTGAGCTCCGGCTCGTGAAGGTTCAAGTCCTTTCGCCCGCACCAGTAAAAAAGGAAATGGCTACCGAAAGGTGGTCATTTTTGTTTTGCTGGTGCGGGCGAACTTGGGCGAAGCCCAAGAAGCGCAAGCGCTGGACTTGAACCGAAGAAGGTTCACCGCACTGCTAGGCTGAAAGCCGAGCAGTGCTGGCATCTGGGTCAAGGCTTGCGAAGCAACCGCGAAGCGGCTTGGCCTTGACACAGATGAACCCTTTCGCCCGTACCACTCTCATTACGCCGTTCTGTCGAACGGCTTTTTCTTTCGTCGTTTTACAAACGACGAAGTCTCGACGCTGCGAAGAGATATCGTGCCTCATCTTGCCCCTTGTTTCAGGCACGTCGTTGGGCAAACCCAACTTGGCCTGAAGGCGGGGCAATCTGAGGCACGATATCTCTTCTCGCTGACCTGTGTTCAACCTGAAAGACAAAGAATTTGCTGTATTTCTCATGTGAAATAGAATTAGAAGGATTTGTCCATATGAATTGCGCGGAGCGAACAATAAGAGGTACTTTCCATGGATCTTCGTTTCTCCCGCACCACTAACTAAGTTAATGTTTCCCTAGCCATAAATGCAGGTTCTTTTGTGCTTTATTGCGCTAAACTTTTCCTATTCATATGTATGAGAGGCTCAATCAATGAATATCTGGCAAAAGTGGAATAGCATCAGCTTGGTGAAGCGCATCTTGGTCGGTCTGGTCATCGGCGCGATCTTAGGATTCTGCGTTCCTGCAGGAAATGAGGTCATCGCTTTGCTCGGTGATCTGTTCGTTGGCGCCTTGAAGGCGGTCGCTCCCGTTCTGGTGTTCTTTTTGGTCATCAGCGCGCTTGCGAATGCAAAGAGTGCAGGCTCGATGGGAACGGTCATCGTGCTCTATATCGTCTCGACCTTAGTTGCTGCCTTGATTGCTGTTTGTGCGAGCTATATGTTCCCTACGGTTGTTCCCATGCTCGAACCTGCTGCCGATCAGGCATCGCCTGAAGGATTGGGCGAAGTGCTCACCACCTTGCTCATGAATGTGGTAGCCAATCCTGTCGGAGCGCTCATGAATGCGAATTACCTGGGCATCTTAGCGTGGGGTGTGGTGTTGGGCATTGCGCTGCGTGCTGCGAGCCAGCATACGAAAGATGTGTTCACCGCGGTTTCCGATGCTATTTCGAAGGTGGTTAGCTGGATCATCAGCTTCGCTCCCATCGGCATTCTAGGTTTGGTGTATGTGGCAGTTTCTGAAAACGGTGCCGAGATCTTCATCACCTATGGTCATCTTATCGCGGTGTTGGTGGGCTGCATGCTCTTCATCGCGCTCGTTACCAACCCGCTCATCGTATTCATTGCTACGCGCAAGAATCCTTACTATCTCGTTCTGCGTTGCTTGAAAGATTCGGGCATTACCGCGTTCTTCACACGCAGCTCTGCGGCGAACATCCCGGTGAACATGGAATTGTGTCGCAGGCTCGGCCTTGAGAAGGATAACTACTCGGTTTCCATTCCGCTTGGTGCGACCATTAATATGGCGGGTGCTGCGGTCACGATCACCGTTATGGCTATGGCGGCAGCTGCGTCGCTCGGCATCACGGTCGATCCGGTGATGGCGTTCATCTTGAGCGTGCTTGCGGCGATCTCGGCCTGTGGCGCTTCGGGTGTTGCGGGAGGATCGCTGTTGCTCATTCCGCTTGCCTGTTCGCTGTTCGGTATCGGCAACGATGTGGCCATGCAGATGGTGGCGATCGGTTTCATCATTGGCGTTATCCAAGATTCGATGGAAACCGCGATCAATTCTTCTTCGGACGTGATCTTCACGGCAACTGCTGAATACCGTGCGATGGCGAAGAAGGGGCTTACCTTCAAGATGGGTAGGGATGCTTCGGGTCCTGAACCGCAGAACGCCATTGGCGCGACCAACTTCGATGAGCCTTCGCAAAAGGCTGAACAGGAAGCTCTTCAAGACGAAAACCAATGATCGAACTTTAGCAACGAGAATCACCACATATACGATGCGATAGGAAAGGACCTCTCTTGAACTACATTCACTGCTTGAACAATATCTCTGCCCAAGGAACCGATCTTCTCACAAGCGATTATGAACTCACTGACAACATTGAAGCTGCACAGGGTATTCTCGTGCGCAGTGCAGGCATGCTCGACATGGAGTTCTCTGAGAATCTGCTCGCGATCGCACGTGCTGGTGCGGGCGTAAACAACATCCCGCTTGAGCGTTGTGCCGAAGAAGGCATCGTTGTGTTCAATACACCAGGCGCGAATGCTAATGCGGTGAAGGAGCTCGTGCTGTGCGGCATGCTGCTCGCAAGCCGTGGCATCGTGGGCGGTATCGAATGGTGCAAGGAGAACGCTGAAGATCCTGCGATCGGTAAGACCGCTGAAAAGGCGAAGAAGCAGTTCGCTGGGCGCGAGATCAAAGGCAAGACGCTCGGTGTTATCGGCCTTGGTGCGATCGGCGCTGAAGTTGCGAACGCAGCGCTCGGTCTCGGCATGGAGGTCATGGGTTACGATCCGTTCGTTTCCGTCAATGCTGCCTGGAAGGTGCTGCCAGCAGTTCAGCATGTTACCGACCTTGCCGATATCTATCGCGAATGCGATTACATCACCATCCATGTGCCAGCGGTCAATGGCACGATCGGCATGATCGATGAAGCTGCTTGTGCGCTCATGAAAGAGGGTGTGGTGTTCCTGAACTTCTCGCGCGACACGCTCGTTGATGTGCCTGCTATGGCCTCTGCACTCGCGTCGGGCAAGGTAGGCTGCTATGTGACCGACTTTGCAACGCCTGAAGTCATGGCTATGGAGAATGCGATCGTGCTGCCGCATCTCGGCGCTTCTACTGAAGAGGCGGAAGACAATTGCGCACGCATGGCGGTCGTTGAGCTGATGGATTACATCGATAACGGTAACATCATGAATTCCGTGAATTATCCAGCTTGCCAAGCAGGTGTTTGCCCAGAGGGTATGTTCCGCATCGCGGTGCTCTACAATTCGTCCGATCTTGCTATGGGTAGCGTGACCGAGATCCTCGAGCCGATCATTGCTGAATTCGACATGGTCGACAACCAGCGTGATGAGCATGGCTATGCGCTCATTACGCTCACGGAGAACCTAGCCGATGAGGTGCTCGAGCGCATCGCTGAGCTCGATGGTGCTTATCTGGTCCGCCGCGTGAAATAAAAGGTTAAGCAAAGCTATTCAGCAAAGCCTTCGTCGACGATGCGTTCATCGTCATCTGCTGCAGTGGTCGCCAGTTCATCGCAGCGTTCGTTCTCTGGATGCCCCGCATGTCCTTTCACCCAATGGAAAGCGATCGTGTGGGGCTTCATCACTTCTAGAAGACGCGTCCAAAGATCCTTATTCTTCACGGGTTCTTTTTTCGCATTCTTCCAACCGCGTTTGAGCCAGCCTTCTACCCAGTGTTGGTTGAAGGCATCGACAACATATTTCGAATCCGAGTACACGTCCACTTCGCAGGCGTGCTTGAGCGCTTCGAGTCCGCGAATGACCCCCAATAACTCCATACGATTGTTGGTTGTGCAGATATAACCTTGCGAAAGCTCTTTGGTGTGAAGCTGCCCTTGTGCATCCGTGAACGTGAGCACGACCCCATAGCCGCCGGGGCCTGGATTGCCGCGTGCGGCGCCGTCGCTATAGAGGTTCACGTGTGTCATGGGCTCGTCTCGTTTCGGTTCTGTTCGGTTCGGGTCTCAGGTTTCGGGTGTGGGTCGTTCAAGGGCTGTTGTTTAGTGCAGTCTTATCGGCAAGCCGCCAGAATGGTCTTGCGCAATGCATCCATGCCCGTGCCTTTTTCTGAAGAGGTAAGGATCATCTCAACTTCGGGGCCGAGGTCGAGCTGTTTGCGCAAGGCTGCGATCTGCTTGTTCGCTTGGTTCTTGCTCACTTTGTCCGCCTTGGTGAGTGCGATAACGAAGGGCAGTTCGCAGGCTTTCAGAAATTCGATCATCTGCTCGTCGAGCTTGCTCGCAGGATGGCGGATATCGATGAGTGAAACCACAAGTGCGTAGAAGCGGTACTGATCGAAGTAGCCATTGATCATCTCTGACCAACGTCCGAGTTCCGATTTTGCCACTTTCGCATAGCCGTATCCCGGTAGGTCAACGAGGTCGATCGCGTCGTTTCCGAAGAAATTGATCGTGCTCGTTTTTCCTGGCATTTGGGAAACGCGTGCGAGTTGCTTGCGGTTCAGGAGCTTGTTGATGAGCGAGGATTTCCCCACGTTGGAGCGGCCAACGAAAGAAACTTCCGGTAATTTGGAAGCGGGAATCTGTGCTGAGGTGCCATAGGCGCCTTTGAATTCTATGTTGTTAAGATCCATGAGCCTCGTTCGTTATGGGCGTTGTGTAGCAACTTAATTACAGTTCCAGTCGTGCGGTCTTCGCATTGAGAAAGACAACTACGGTTAGACTATAAACAAGAATACCTCTTGGGAGCAACTCGATCTTATCCGATCCGTCGGTTCGTAACAGCGGGCGGTTCGCGAATATCGAGCGGAAAGATAATGGAAGCGGTCATGGAGCAGCTTGCGAATTTTGTGACATACATCACTGATTCGAACGTGTGGGGAAGGATCCTCATCGCGGCTGTCGTTGTGCTGGTCGTTGCTGTTCTGTGCCATCTTGCCATCAAGGCGATACAGCGGTTGCTTGCGCTTGAGAGCGTATCCCTTTCGCAGACTTCTATCGTAGTGAACATCGTGCGCATCGTGGTATGGGGTGTGGCGATCTGCTTCATCGCCGATGTGTGCTTCGATGTCAATATGACAGCGGTCATCGCCGCTTTGGGCGTTGGCGGCATCGCGATCTCACTCGGTTTTCAAAATACGCTTTCGAATCTCTTCGGTGGTGTTCAGGTAACTCTGACCCATGTGATCAAGCCAGGCGACAATATCCAGGTGGGTACGAATCAAGGGGTGGTTGAAGATATCAATTGGAGCTATACCACCATCCACAACCTCAACAATGAAACGGTCATCATTCCCAATTCGGTCATGGCGAACAATGCCGTGAAGCATCTGCCCCCTGTTGACCATGTAACCGTATCTATTGTGGTGATGAAGGATCTGAGCGATCTGGATTCGCTTGCCGATCAGATCGAGAATGCTGCTGCTGAAGCGGCTCGAGCAATCACTACTATCGTGAAAGACCCTGTTGTTTCTTTCAATAAAGTGACGAACTATGGTCTCTATGGGTCGATCGTACTCATGATCGGCGACGGATCGAAGGCGAGTGCGGTTTCCGATGCGATCACGCGTGCGGTCGCGCCACTTGTGCAGGACGACCGTATTCAGAGGTTCGAGGCTGCAACTCCGCCGAAGGCATCGTCATAATAGACTTTGATAAAGACATGAATCGTTTGAGTATGCTCAAGGCTATTACGGTAGAACGGCAGAAAACTAGCCAACCGTCGTGCACGGAGCCCCGCTCAATTGCGGAATTTCTGGGACGTTTCTCTATTAGAACATAATCTTGGTATCATTTTATGATGCACATCCGATTACCAGGATGTTTTATATTACCGAGATCAAGGAGAATGAACGTGCCGCATAGCTCGCAGAATGGTTCACGAGGCAAGCATGGACGTCATGCTGCTCCTGAACAAGAAAGCTCGTTTTTTCAGCCTGAACAGGAATTCCCTCATAATCCCTATAACAATTCTGATATGAGAAGCGATGGCCCCGTTCCTTATGCGAACCGCAGGGAGGAGGTCGCACGCTTGCGTCGCAAAAAGAAGCACCATGGTAATAAGCCGAAGATTATCGCCGCAGTCATCATCACGGTTATTCTGGTGTTTGGTGTGTCCGGTGCTGCTTTTGCGATGAGTGCGATGGAGGCTAAGGATGATGCTCAAGCGCTCGTTTCACAAGGAAAGCAACTTAAGGATCAAATCGTTGGTGGCGACATGGCATCAGCGAAGACCACGAGTCAGCAGATGGCAAGCACGGTTAAAAAACTTCACGACACCACGTCGGGACCATTGTGGGGCGTTGCAACACTCATTCCTGTAGTTGGTGGTGATATTCAAACCGTTCGTATAGTTTCTGACTCTGCTGAAGTGCTGGTTAACGATGTGCTCGTACCGGCTATGGATGCTATTCCAGCAAATGGTCTTGCTGGTCTTATGAGCGAAGATGGCGCTATCAATGTTTCGGTCATTGAGGATCTGCTCAATGTGGTGTCGGGGTCAGCACCTGTTCTCACCGAAAATGCGGCACAGCTTGAAAATTCACCTGAGCCTACTATTGAGCAATTGAAGGGACCTATCGATCAAGTAAAGACCCTTATGGCCACGTTGGCACCTATTGCCGATTCTGCGACTGAGTTGAAAGATACGCTTCCTGCGATCCTTGGAGCAGATGGAAAACGCACATACTTAATCATCGCGTGCACAAGTGCAGAAATGCGTTCTTCGGTTGGTTTTGCTGGCTCTTTTGGACTCATGACCGTCGATAACGGCAAGATTAGCTTAGGTGAATTCGTTGGCGCAGATAAGAACCCTCGTTTGGCTGAATCAGTTTCTGCTGCGACAGATGAGGATATTCGCTTGTTCCGTGTTGAATCATCTCTTGATTCGCGCGACGTGCCTCAAATTATTGATTTTGAACGAGTTGGTGAGATTGAGTCGCAAATTTGGGACGCAAATGGACACGGCAAGGTTGATGGCGTGATTGCGCTTGACACTATCGTATTGCAACGCATGCTTGCTCTTACAGGTACGAAAGTGACCACTCCAGGTGGAGATGTGCTTGATGGAAACAGCACATCGGATTTTTTGCTCAATGGCGTTTATAAGAAGTACACAGACCCTGCACAACAAGATGCGACCTTTGCTCTTGTTGCAAATGCTGCAGCGAATGGGGTATTCGGCAATATTGGAAAAGTGAATATTGCAAAACTTGCAAGCACGATCAAATCATCGGTTGATGAAGGCCGCATTGCGGTTTATATGGCGAATGATAACGAAGAAGCAATGCTTGAAGATTTTGGTTTTGCAGGAACAGTATCGAGCGATACCAAAGTTCCTGAGACCGGAATTTATACTTCAGCTTGCTATGGAGGCAAGATGTTCTACTATCTTGCCTCTGATATTGATGTGGGTAAGGGAGTCAAGAACTCTGATGGCTCGATCACTTATGATGTGAAGGTAACCTTCAGCAATCAACTTGATTCCGCTGAGCTTGGCACTCTTACCGATTACATCACCAATGGTGGTGGTTTTGATGGGAGCTTGCACTTCTTCGTTTATCTCCTTGCACCATCAGGTGGTAAGATTTCTGACATTACGACAGAAGGTACATTCTACGGCGCTGATGAATATCCTATTCCTGCATTCGCAATCACAGCGGGCGGCAATGACGCAATGAACGAAACCACGTATCAGGGGAATAATCTATGGTATGGCTGGACAAAGGTGCCTATGGGAGACAAAACAGTTATTACCTATAAAGTTACTACAGCGCCTGGAGCAGAGAGCGATCTGGTAGTTCGTACCACGCCTCTGGCTGATGATACGGTGATTGACTATCAGTAGAGGCAACCGATCGAACGGTTGTGGCTCGGTGTGAATAAGTTGATATAAGGAAAAAAGGATGTCGAAACAGATCGGCATCCTTTTTTGTAAGCAACGACGGCGAAAAAAAAGAGGCGCTCTTTTGAAGAACGCCTCGTGAGTGCATGGTGCTTTTTTAGCGGATGCTATTTGATGGTCATGACGGGCAGGTCGACGCGATGGAGCACTTCTTTGGTAACGCTGCCGACGAACTGGCGAAGACCGCCAAGACCACGACGACCCATAACGATGAGATCGCACTTCTTGCGGCGTGCGTAATCTTCGATGCCCTCTACTGCTGAAGGGCGAATGATCGTGTCGCAGATAACACGTTCGGGCTCGATGTCTGGAAGAATCTCTGAGGCTGCCTGCACCATGGCACGATGGGCCGCCTTTTGTTCTTGGCTGAACACTTCTTCGTACATTTCATAGCCGAGCAAGTTGTACTGCTCATCTTCGTTGGGGGGATCAGGGTTGAAGTCTGCTGCATCAAGCGCAACATAGGTGACGCTGATCACGTGTACGCGCGCTTCTGGGTTACTCCGCAGAAAATCACCCGCCACATCAAGAGCACGATCCGCATGTTCGGATCCGTCATAAGGTACGAGTATGTTTTTAAATCTCATCATGGCGAGCTCCCCTCAATTTGAGTGCTTAGCGGGCATTGACATTAAATAAGCGCTGAGCACGTTTTCTATTCTACTGGAAAAAGCACGCATTAACAGGGGTGTTTTCTTATATCTTTCAGGTGAAACGAATTTGAAAAGATTCGTTGAATTTAGGTTACGAAGAGCACCCGGTGCGCCTTGCTGGAAAATGGGTACGCAAAGGCACTCGCATGCTAAGTGGCGCGGCATGATTTGTTATGATGGATAACGGTTAACAGATGCCCGTTAAGGGCATGTTTTGCCCTTTGGGGCAGGCTTACTGAAGCGAGTATGAGGATTGCTATGGCAGAACATGTAACTGAAAAGGATGTGCGCGATATCGCGACATATACGCGCATCGGAATGACTGATGAAGAGGTTGCGGCGATGACTGTCGATCTGAACAATATCATCGACAGCCTCAAACCCATTACCGAGTACGACCTTGAAGGAGTCGAGCCCACGTTCCATCCGATCGGCGGACTTGTGAACGTGATGCGCGGCGACGTGGAGCAGACGAGCTTTTCGCAAGAAACGGCGCTCGAGAACGCACCGAAGCAAGAAGACGATTGCTTCTTGATCCCTGCGATCCTTGGCGGAGGTGAATAGCATGAACTTCACTTCTATGAACACTGCAGAGATCCAGCAGGGTCTCAAAGCGGGCGATTTCTCCGCACGCGAGGTCGCTCAGGCGAGTATCGATCACATTGCGAAAGCCGACGAGTCGGTGCATGCATATCTCGAATTCACCCTTGAAGCAGCCCTTGCTGCCGCAGAGCTCGTCGATAATGCGCTTGCTGCCGGTAATTTCGATGAGCTTGGTCCGCTTGCAGGCGTGCCAGTGGCCTTCAAAGACAACATGAATATGGAGGGCACACATACTACCTGCTCCTCCCATATGCTCGAGAACTACGTTTCTCCCTACACGGCAACCTGCGTTGATCGCGTGCTTGCATCGGGTGCGCTGCCGCTCGGTAAGCTCAACATGGACGAATTCGCCTTCGGCTCCTCGACTGAAACATCTTATTTCGGACCGACGCACAACCCGTGGGATTTGGAGCGCGTGCCCGGTGGATCTTCGGGTGGATCGGCAGCTGCGGTAGCTGCGGGGCTTGCGACGGTTACGCTTGGCTCTGATACGGGTGGTTCGATCCGCCAGCCTGCCAGCTTCTGCGGCGTGGTGGGTGTGAAGCCGACCTATGGCGTGGTCTCGCGTTATGGCGTGGTCGCCTTCGGCTCCTCGCTCGATCAGGTAGGTCCGTTCGCACGCAGCGTTGAAGATGCGGCGCTTGCCATGAATGCTCTCGTTCGCGGTGGTAGTGACCATATGGATTGTACGAGCCAGTCGATCGCAACCGATTTCACGGCGAACCTTGAAGAAGGCGTGAAAGGCATGCGTATCGGCATCGTTCCTACCTTCATGGAAGCTGAAGGTTTGGATGCGGAAGTGAAAGAGCGCATCGAAGAAGCTGCCCGTAAGCTCGAAGCCGCTGGTGCTGAACTGGTGGAGGTCGAGCTTCCTAACGCGCAAGCAGCCATGAGCGCTTACTATGTGCTCGGTCCGTGCGAGGCGTTCTCGAATCTCGCACGCTTCGACTCGGTGCGCTACGGCCTGTGCGATGAGGGCCACAAGGATTTGGGCGGCCAATACGAGTCGAGCCGCGCGAAGGGCTTCGGCCCCGAGGCGCGCCGCCGCATCATGCTCGGCAGCTACCTTCTGTCGGCCGGCGTCTACGACAAGTACTACTATCCGGCCCAGCAGGTGCGCACCCTCATCACGCGCGACTACGCGGCGGCCTTCGAGAAGGTGGATGTCATCCTGTCGCCGGTGGCGCCGACCACGGCGTTCAAGATCGGCGAGATCTGCGACCCCACCGAGATGTACCTCGCGGACATGTTCACCATCTCCATCAACATCGCCGGCAACGGCGGCCTGTCGTTCCCCGTCGGCCTCGGCGCCGACACGGGCCTTCCGGTGGGCGTGCAGATCATCGCGCCTCCCTTCAAGGACAAGAACATGTTCCGGGCGGCGGCGGCCTTGGAGCAGCACTACGGCCCGGCGCCCGTTGCCCCCGATTTCGCCGACGGAAAGGTGGGTGCGTAAATGAAGACGCTCGAAGAGGTGTTCGAGACCTGGGAGGCCGTCATCGGCCTGGAGATTCACGCGGAGCTGACCACGCTGGAGACGAAGATGTTCTGCGGCTGCAAGCTGGAGTTCGGCGCGGCGCCCAATACGCAC
>ENA-ORTF01002736-ORTF01002736.1-human-gut-metagenome-genome-assembly--contig:-NODE-2736-length-16852-cov-4.620051_pt1 | contig 16852 bp, 20 predicted proteins | sample MGYA00241908_ERZ509180 | MGnify/ENA primary metagenome ERZ509180 (study PRJEB26280, sample SAMEA2338814) | human gut metagenome | biome: human gut; feature: human-associated habitat; material: faeces... | reverse complement strand
TTTTATTTTCAATCTTCTTGTGACATATCTATTTTAAACCTATAATTCTTTACTTTTTATTTTTCTTATTATATAATTATTATTGTATTTATTTTGCTTCCATAGCTCAGTTGGTAGAGTGCAGCCTTGGTAAGGCTGAGGTCACGGGTTCAATTCCCGTTGGAAGCTCCAACGACGTATCTGTTCGAACTTTATATAGAACAGGTGGATATGAAAATCAATCAGTAAAATGGTTGATTTTTTTGTTTATGAAAAAATCTTCCAACAGAAAGGAGGATTATTTTTATGGTTAAGATAATTAAGCAAGAACTAGAATTTGTGGAATGTCTAAAACAAAGACTTGAATTTATATGTGAGTTTTCAAAAGTTACTCCAACTTTTATCAATGGTAGCATTAGAAAATTGGAGAAAACTAATCTTACATATATTGAGCCACATAGAGTAATTATCAAGAATATTTGAAAAACATATAAATGTAAATATTTAGAAGAGCAAAATCGGTGCAGTTATAAACTACACCGATTGCTTGTATTACCTTTTTGCACTGTACAATCTCACGGTTGAAATATGATAGCCGTTGTCAAATGCGATAGATGTGAAACTGTCTTTGTAAAAGTCGCTTGCTGTTTGAGGACTTTCAATGATTTCGAATGCCTTGACAAAAGGAAGATCGCATTCCTTAATTTGGGAAAGAACTTCGCCTACGCTCGGCTTGAAAAGTCCATGATAACCATAACCATGCAAGCAGACGAAATCTCTGCCTTCCAAAACTTCAAGTTCGCCCTCGCAAACTTCTTCTCTCATAGCTTCATTACGGTTCCACAGATAGCTGATGCCACTGAGTTCCTCAAAAGTAAACTCTCTGAAATAGTGCAGTTTACCATTTACCGTGATAACTGGCTTGATTTGTTCGTACCGTTTTTTCATCTCCTCATCGGAGATTTTAGGGATTGATACTTTAAACATTGTGATTACCTCCTTAAATTTTCTTGGAGGTTAGAAACCTCCAAGTTGTTTGACTTATTGGTTTCTAAACAATACTTACATTTATATGTTATCATATTTTACATAAAATTTCAACTTTTTTTGAAAATTGAAACAACTTTGAAAATATGCTAATATATATATGAGCGGTATCCAAGAAACTTTCTAAGCCTTGGGGCATTTTTTATATATAAGGAGTGCTAATGAAAGAATATAAATCAAACGAAGAACTGATAAATTATTTATTATCAAAAGGAGTAGTCATTTCTAATAAAAAGGATACATTAGAAAAAATTGAAAGATATACATATTATTCAATTGTTAATACTTATAAGAATATTTTTAAAGATAAAAGATGTATGGAAAAGTTATTGACTAAAGAACAGTATAAGGAATTATATAATTCTATATCCGCTCCATACTTAAAAAACCAGCCTTTAAGACTGGTTTTTTCAATTTTCAAGCATATTTTTTATTGCTTTTTTTCTTATTCTTTGTATTGCATTATCTATCGACTTAACTGGCGAATCTAATTTTTTTGCAATTGTTACATAACTTTCGCCCTTTAAAAATCCATCTAATACTTGCTTTTCAAATTTACTTAAATTTTTGTTGACTGCATTTTCCATTTCACTATAATATTCTTTTTTCATTATTGTTTCTAATGGGTCTTCTACAGTATTACTATTAAAAGTATCTATTAATTCAACACTATCTTCTTCATTATTATCATAAGCAGCCATATTTAGTGACAAATACGAATTCAAAGGCATATGTTTTTGTCTATTTGAACTTTTTATTGCTGTTATTAATTGTCTCTCTATGCAGATATTAGCAAAAGATTTGAATGATTTCTGTTTTTCTTCTTTAAAATCCTTTATCGCCTTAAACAGTCCAATCATTCCTTCCTGTAATATATCTTCTTTTTCGGCTCCAATCATAAAATATTTACTAACTTTTATATTAACTAAGTTTTTATATTTTTCTAGTAAATAAGCTAAAGATTCTTGGTCTCCTTGCTTAATTTGAGATATTATTTGTTCATCTGTTAGATTGCTATATTTATCTGTTGTAAAGAATACATTTTCATTCTGCATTTCGTCAAGATACCTCCAATTGTGCTTTTTTTGTATTATATATGTCAAAATTACTAATGTCAAGCAGTTTTTAGCAAATTGCTATTATTTTAGCTCATTTTTCAGCATTGACCATACAGCATCATCTTCCATGTCTTTTTGCCATGAACCTACACCTGCTAAATTTTTTTCTTTTATTAAAGATACCTTTTCTTTTAGAGATTGTATATCTTCAATCCAAATTTCTTTTTTATTATCGCCATCTTTATATTCTGCATAGTTTTGTTTTAAGTCATTATCCCATTTTTTCTCAACATCATTTGGTAATACTTTTTCAATATCTTTCATAGCCACAGTATTTCTACTTATTATTTTTCCTTCTGAATTAGTTGTCCAAACTCTTGTATAAAATGGAACTGCTAATATTATCTTTTCTGACTTGATTTCTTCTGTTTTTAGAAATTTTTCTAAATTTAATTTTACCCAATCATATCCAGCAGTTGTTCCTGGTTTTGTACTAGATGTACCATATTCGTCATAAGCCATAAACACAATGTAATCTGCTACATTACCTATTACATTTCTATCAAAGCATAATGACCAAGTTTCTCCTCCATCCGGTGCTGTTACATCTACAGAAGTTACAAGTCCTATTTCTTTTAAACGTGGTGTTAACTCTATAATAAATCTTGAATACATATCTTTGTCGTCTTCTCTCATATTTTCAAAATCTATGTTAACCCCATCTAAATTATATTTTACACATTTATTAACAATACTTTCAATTAACTTTTGCCTTGATTCGTAACTATTCATAATTTTAGAAGTAATTGATAGACTACTTTTTGCCGCTTCTGCATTTGATATCATTGGCCATACTTTATAACCATTTTCATGTGCCCAGTTAATATAATTTTCGCCTTTAGTCCCTACATTTTCTGTTAAATTTCCATTTTTATCAATATAGAAAAATGCTGGTGAAACAACATTAACACCATCTATTGTTGTTCCAGTTCTGTCTGGTGCTGAACCATATTCAGAAAAATAATCCCAAGTTAAATTAACTTTTCCATTTATTTGTTTTTCTTCTTCCATAGATTCTCTAACTATAAATTCATTCTCTAGTTGATTTGATTTTATATAACCTATTTTTCCATTTTCTGTTCTAATTTTAGTGTATCCATTATTTGAAGATATGACAACAACACATTCTCCCCTTTTTATTCTATCTACTGTTTTTGAAATAAAATTGGTTGAAGATTTAACTGAAGTATCAGATGTTACAATTGCTTTTTTCTGTTCTTTTTCTAATGAATCCATTGTTATTACTTTAGTTTTTTCAATATTAGAAATTTCTATATCATATACATCTTTCATTTCAGAAATTGGCAAATATACTATTCCATCTTTTTTTATTGCATGTGCATAAATATTTTTGTCTGATCCATTAATAGTGATTTTATTATCTTCAAACCCTATAGCTGCAATCTTTTTCTCATAAGTTGTTATTATTTGATTAGTTTCTTTTTCTTCATAAATATATTTATCAAAGAAATTTGCAATATCTGATTCTGATAAATATATAATATTATCTTCTATTAAAATCTGCTGTTTTAAGTTAGATGTTACATTTTTATTATTAATAACTAAATTTGTTGTTTTGTTATTATCAAAAACAACAAACTCATTAACTAACAATCCTATTACAAAAATAACAATTATAATAGCAATTATTATTAATGCTTTTGAAATGGCTTTTTTGCTTTTTTTATTTTTTCCTCCTGAAGCTGTTCCTTTAATTGTTGTTTCATTTTTTAACTCTCTTTTTCCTCTTCTCATGTTTTTTCTACTCCTCTTTTTCTTTTTTATTAATATATCATAAATTATTATATATTAAAATAACTTTTTAATATATAAAATAAACAGATATGAATATTATAACATATCTGTTTATTCTTGTGTCAATAATTATTTTAAAATTCTGATAGTATTAAATATAGTTATTAAAGTTGTACCTACATCAGCAAAAACTGCTTCCCACATATCGGCTATTCCTAATAAGCTAAGAAGTAATATTAATATTTTTACTCCAATTGAAAATATTAAATTTTCTTTTATTATTCTGTTAGTTTTCTTAGAAATTTGTATTGCTTCTATAATTTTCTTTAATTCATCTGTCATAATAACCATATCAGATGCTTCAATTGCTGAACTTGATCCAATACCTCCCATTGATATACCAATATCAGCTCTAGCTAAAACAGGACTATCATTAATTCCATCTCCTACATATGCAACTTTTTTTCCTGTAATATTATTATCTAATACTTTTTCTAATTCATTATATTTATCCTGTGGTAGCATTTCTGAATTTACTTCATCAATGTTTACTTCTTTTGCTATTCGAGTTGCAACCTCTTTTTTATCTCCTGTAAGCATCTTTGTCTTTATTCCTAATGCTTTTAACTGTTTAATTGTTTCTTTAGCATCTGACTTTATTTCGTCTGTTAATACAATGCCACCAGTTATTTCATCTTCTATTTTCAAATAAAGAATTGTTCCTTTTTCATCTATTTTTTCTTTGCTGTCTACAAATTCTGCATTTCCTATTTTTATTTCCATATTGTTATAAGTATATTTTAATCCTTTACCTGATATTTCTTCAAAGTCTTTAACATTAGTTGTATCAATTTCATCATTTACCATTTCTAAAATTGATTTGGCTAATGGATGATTTGAAAAACTTTCTCCCATAGCAAAATAATTTAATATTTCGTTTTCTGAATATTTTCCATTATATGTCTTGATTTTACTAACTTTAAACTTTCCTGTAGTTATTGTTCCCGTCTTATCAAATAATATTTGTCCTATATCTTTAATTCCATCTAGATAATCACTACCTTTTATTAAAATTCCTTTTTTAGAAGCTTTACCTATTCCACTAAAATAACTAAGAGGTACTGATATTGCAATTGAACAAGGACAAGATATAACTAAAAATATTAAAGCTTTGTAAATACTGTCATAATAAGTAGAGCCTTTTATTAAAATTGGCATAAATATTGCTACTAGCAGTGCCAATCCTAATACAATCGGTGTATAAATTTTTGCTGCTTTTGCAACAAATGTTTCTGTTTTTGCTTTTTTATCAGTTGCATTTTCTACTAAATTTAAAATTTGACTAACTGTACTGTTTTCATAATTTTTTTCTACTTTAATTTCTAATATTCCTTGAACATTAATAGCTCCAGATAATACTTTAGATTTTTCTTTTACCTTTACAAAAGCACTTTCTCCCGTTAATGCAGAATTATCTAATTCTGCTTCTCCTTTTAATACTATTCCATCCAAAGGAATTTTTTCTCCTGTTTTTACTAAAATTATATCTCCAACATTTACCTCTTCAGGATTTACTTGTTGATATTTTTCTCCATTTTTTAAATTTGCATATTCTGGTTTTATATTCATTAAATCTGAAATTGATTTACGTGTTTTGCTTATAGCTTTTGATTCTAATATTTTTCCTATTTCATATAAAGTTATAACCATTACACCTTCCATTACTTTGTTTACTAAACATGCTCCTATAACAGAAATGGTAATTAATGCATTTTCATCTAATACTCCTTTTCGTATTTGCATAAATGCCTTTTTCATTGTTCTACTTAATAATATTATTATTGATACTATAATAAGTACTATTTGTATATTAGTATTAAAATTTAATTTGGTTCCTAAAAAATATATTAGTATTCCTATTATAATTCTTGCTATATGGAAACTTTCTTTACTGTCCTTTTTTTTATTGCTTTCTTCCATATCTACTACATTAACATCTGGTTCTAATGCCTTAACAATTTCTATTATCTCTTTTTTTGGATTATTTTTATTTGTTTTAAATGATAATTTTAAAGTTGAAAAATTTACTGTAACATCTTCATAGCCATCTGTACTTGCTATTTTATCTTCTACTTTTTTCGCACAACTAGCACAATCTAGTCCTTCTAAAATATATTTATAATTCTTCAATATGTTCACGCCCTTTCTTTACAATTTGTGATATATGCTCATCATCTAGGCTATAATAAACTACTTTTCCTTCTTTTCGATATTTTACTAATTTAGATTGCTTTAAAATTCTTAATTGGTGTGATATTGCAGATTGAGTAGTTTGAACTATATTGGCTATATCACATACACATAGTTCTTCTTCCATAAGAGCATATATTATCTTCATTCTTGTTGAATCAGCAAAGACCTTAAAAAGTTCTGCTATGTCATATATTAGCCCATCTTCTGGCATTTTTTCTTTTACATTTTTTACTGTATCTTCATGAATTACAGTATTTTCGCAAATTCCTTCTTCCATAAACTCCTCCTTCTTTTGTATATTATTTTTATATATGAGCAACTATTCATATGTTTATTGTATGTCTGTTTTTTTTATTTGTCAACACTATTGATAAAAAAATACCATCTCATCTTAAAATATTAAGAATGAGACAGTATTTTATCAAATACTTGAATTCTAAAATTTTCTATTCTATAATCATTTTTTAATTTTTATTACAATTACTTGTATAGAATTTTCTTTCTGCTAGCTTATCCTGAACTCCTCTTAATGCTTCTCCGAATCTTTGGAAATGAACAACTTCTCTTTGTCTTAAATAACGAAGCGGATCTAAAACATCTGGATTATCTCTACATAAGTCTATCAATTTTTCATAAGTTGCTCTAGCTTTTTGCTCTGCTGCTAAATCTTCTTGTAAATTTGCTATTGGATCACCTTTACATGCTAAACAGGTTGCATCAAATGGCACTCCTGCTGCTGATTGTGGATAAACATCTACCCCATGGTCTGTATAATATGGTGCTAATCCTGCTTTTTCAATTTCTTCTATTGATGCTCCATCTGTTAATTGGTGTACAATTGTTCCTACCATTTCTAAATGTGCTAATTCGTATGTTCCATCAAAGTTATCAATAGTTAAAGACTTAAATTATAAACTCTTACTATTGATAAATTTAATCTATATGTTGTATTTTAAACTTTGTTCTTCTAATAATTTAAAATCACAACTTAAACTTCTGTAAAACTTTGCTGTTTTTCCATTACTGTTTCCTGTAACCAATTTATATATTTTTTCTGCCTTGTCCATTATTTTTTGTCTATTTTCTGGTATATTTATGTATTTATATTGTTCTGATAGAAGTCTTCTATAAGCATAGGTTTTATCTGTAACATCTAATAATGAAACACTATTTTGTGGTACAGGTATCATATCTGAAAATCTAATAATACCTAATTCATTTTTTTCTTTTATACTTAACATTTTAAAGAATGTTAAATTTTCTTTGTAGGTCTTATGTTTTGTTTTAGGAGAGAACATAGGAGCAAAATAGTAATGTTCATTGACTAATATAACAACTCCTATGTATGGTCTTGTTTCATTTTTATTATAAGCAATATGTTTATCAAACTCACTTAAATATTGAATATAATTATCATCTATTATATAAAAATTTAATTTACCTAATTTAATTTTTTTTGTATTTTTCATTTATTCCTCCAAATAATAGAATAGGGAGTACCTTATTTAAAAGATACCCCCTTAATTTTTCTGGAAACTTGTTTATAGTATAACTAAAGGCTCGTTTCTAGCCTAATGTTTCTGGATATTTGTTTATAGGATAGACTCCTAAAGGCTCATATCTAACCTAATGTTTGTTAAGCTCTTTATAGAAATTCCTTTCTAAAGGTTTGCTTTTACCTAATTTATTTGATAATTAAATTATCAATACTAGTATATTCATTATACTGCATTTTATTTATAAATTCAAGCACTTTTAATTAATTTTTTTATTTTGTTGTTGCTCTAATTTTGGTATTTTAGGGTAGATATGAATTTCAAAATTACTTGGGTTTGAATCTTTTTTTATTGCTTTTTCTGTTTTTAAATATGTTACTTTTTCTAGGATACTTCTCAATAATATATTCTTTTGTTCATTTGTTTCTAATTTAGAATATATATCAATTACATTTTTTATTTTTGGAACAATTATTTCTTTGTTTTGCTCCGCTTCTTCTTGAGTATTTACTGCTTTAGATATTTTGGTTATTTCTCTATTTATTTCATCAATATTATTTTTCAAAGATGTCGAACGCTCAGAAAATTCTTGCTTATTGTATGTATCTTCTTCAAACAATTCATATACCTTATTAAGTTTATTTTTTTCACTTAATAATTTTTCTTCTAATTGTTTTAAAATAACCTTTGTCTTAATAACTGGAAATTCTGTTTTTCTGCTTTCCAACTCTGAATAATTCACATTATAGCCATTTAACCATATCTTTAAAGCTTCAATAATCTTTTCTTCGACTATATAAAGTTTCGAACTTATATTATTACAATTAGGATTATTACAAATTAAAGTTGGTTCTTTTTGTTTCAAGTTGTATGGTCTTCTTTGCATTGGCTTACCACATTTTTCACAAAATACTAATCCTATTAAAGGATTTTGGACTTTATCATTATGAGGAATAGGAGGAGCATTACAGCTCCTCTTGTTCTGTACTATATCCCACGTTTTATTATCTATAATCGGCTTATGTAATCCATTTATAAGTAATATATCAGAATTTCTTGGTCTACTTGTAATACGTTTTCCATTTTCAGAACGTATTACTTGTTTTCTAGAATTCCACCTAATTTTTCCAATATATACAGGATTATTTAATATATCTTTTATAGAGGAAATAGACCAACTATCTGCTTTTCGTGGTTTTAATCCTAATTTATTTATTTCTTTAGCTACACTATTTATTGATACTTCCTCGTAAGAATATAAAATGAAGATTTTTTTTACTATTTCCGCTTCTTCTGGATTAGGTTCTAATGTATAACCTTTTGCATTTTCCAACTTTTTTCTTTTATATCCAAAGGGTGGAATACTTCCAACATATTTTCCTTCTGTTATTGATGTCATTCTACCTCTTTGAAGTCTTCTATTTATTGTTTTGTATTCTCTTCTAGACATAAATAATCCAAATTCAAAATATTCTTCATCATATTCGTTATTTGGGTCATATACTTTCATAGGAGTAATAATTTTGGTAGATGAATATTTAAAAGCTACTGATACAATTCCTTGGTCTCCTGTATCTCCACGTGCAAGTCTTTCAACTTCCATAACTAATACACCAGCCCATTTTCTTGATTCAACATCTTTTAATAATCTTTTCATTTCATCTCTTTCTTCTATTGTTTCTCCACTTACGACTTCTCTGTATATTTCTCCTATTGGTAATCCCATTTTTTTGGCTAATTCAACTAATGTCTTTTCGTGCCTTGCTAAAGTTTCACCTTCTCCATATTTTTCGAGTTCTCTATCTTCTCTTGATTTTCTTAAATAGATAGCATATTGTTCACTTTGCAAAATTCCTCCTTTCCTTATAATCTTTCGCCTTTAACTTGTTATATTATATAAAGTTTTATGCAAAATTACAAGTTATCTTGTTTCATTATTATTTTTATTGCATTTAATAGAATATTTTCAAAGTTACTAACATTTGTTTCATTCTCTGTACCTACAATGAAGTCATCAAAAAATTTAACTTTAGTTCCACCTATATTAACTTCTTCAACTTCCAATTTTGAATCACCTCATTCAATCTTATGCTTTTTCTAGGCTACATTTGAATTATATTTAGCAAAATTTTCTATTTTTTCTATATTAAAGTGTTTATCAAATGTAAGTGGGTTAATTCCTAAATTTCTGATTTGCTTGATATAACCTCTAAAAGTTGAAAAGTCTTCACTACATAATGCTTTATTCTTCAAAACTTCTATTTCAATTTTACTTGCTCCGCTTCGTATGTACCTTTCTATCTTTGAAATTCTTTTCGTATACGCATAATGTTTGCTAGTTCTTGTATATCCTCTTTTATTTATTCTTCTTAGAACATCACAAAGAATATTTTTTGTATAACTTGACAAATAGCTGTTACTTTTTATCATTTTTATTGCTATATCTATTCGATAAAATGGTTCAGAAAACCATATTTTTTCTGCATATTTTACCCAAAAATGTTTCTTCATATCTTCACTCAAATAGTTTTTTAAATCCTTAGCTAATGACCAATTTTCTGAATATTTGTAGTAATTAAACTTTCTGTTTTTTATTCTAACTTCAGTTCTAAATACACCTTTAAATTCTTCTAACTCTTCATCAGTTATATAATCTTCATATCTAACACTTAATAACTGTTTCTCTTTATTATATGTTATAGTTTCAACATACCCATTTTCTGGAGTATATGAAATAGCATACTCAAATACACTTTTTACAACATTATTAAGACTATCTGATGTTTTAGACATTAGATTATATACAATAGGCTCTACAAGTTCGCTTATTTTGGAATCTATTTTATAATCTAATCTATTTAAAGTTATACTTTCTACAAACTCTTTAGGGACTTTAAGTTTATTAAATAGAACATCTTTTAAACAATTTTCAATAAATTCTACATCACTTTCACAAGGATATCTCTTTAGTATTATTTTTGGACAAAATCCAATAGTAATATAACTATAAGTTCTATTATAGAATAAATTAAATGGTGGTATTCCTCCAACAATAAGAAATAAAAAAATGAAATTTGCGAAAAAAAGCATAACCAATAAAGCTATGCTTAACACTCAAAATAAGAGCCAATTTTACTTGACAAATAATACATTTTATGATAATATCTAATCATAGTTAAATATATTGAATGTTGCATACGCAATATTTCAAATTAAGAGTAGTTCCAGCTACTCTTTTTTTATTTCATTTGAGATTATAACACAGAAAGTCTGTATTGTCTAGTGTTTTCTTATATCAACCACACCAAACTATTGAAATATCTATTTAACCTAGGACTGCGGAGGTGCTTATATGCGACTTTTTTAGCTCATAGACACTCCACTGGTAATATTGGGGGGCTATATCAAACTTGCTATTTTACATAATTTGTGGTATAATTATATTAGTTTTACTAGCAAATGCTTATAAATTAGGAGGATATAGTTATGACAGCACTGCAGCAGAGAACAATGGAACTCGTCAATCATCTTATGGAAGAAGGACACGATTTTAACATTTTTAAAAAGAAGGACAGAGTTGGCATTACAGTTAACACTGGAAGCATTTATGTACATCTTTTCACTTCTGAAACCAAATGTGGCTACGGCGGTTCTTATGTATGGTATGTATTTTCATCATCCGCTCCGTATGAATGGGGAGAAGAAATTTCTACTCCTACACATAATCGGAGAGAATCTATGAAGAACTTTACTTATAAACTTTGGAATCACGATATGGCTTTACAGGAAATCGGTTTATAATGTAAAACAGCAGATTGAAACAGACACTCTCGAAAGGGTGCCTGTTTCATTATATTTGATTGATAACCTTTTTGGAACATATTCTTCTGTACCAATATCATTTAAAATTGCTTTAGCTTTTTGATCTGGCATACCAAATCTCTGTGATAAGTATCTTAAAGAAGCAGCAAGTTCACCATCTGGTCCACCATATTGAGATATAATTACTTTTGCCAATCTAGGATCTGGACATTTTATATTAATCGGATATTGTAATGTTTTGTTATAAGTCCACATTAATAATTCCCCCTTTCCCAAGGCCAAGGTTCTTCTAACCATCTCCATTTATTGCAAGGGTAATTAATGGTTAGAGGTCCATAGACTTTCTGATATTTATCTTTTAATTCTTTTACTTGTTTACAATATTTTCTGTGTAAACAAAGTGCTTTTTGATCATCTGGATGAGTATCTAAATACAATGCAAGTTCGGTAATTGCAAATTCACAACATCTAATTTCTTGTATCATTTCTCTTCTTAAATCACAATCTACTGTATTTTCTTTTTCACATTCACAATTACAATTGCAACTGCAATTTCTATTTTCTTCTACTGACATTTATTACACCCCTTCCCAATCTCATTTGATTCCCTTATGAAATTTATTTCTTCCATTGATTGACAAGGTACATAAGGGCTAACTAACTCTGGAAATATAGTTCCCATTTTTAATCCAACACATGGTTTAAAAGTTTTATCCATATATTGAAATGGTACATAACTTTGTGCTAGCATTGGATTTTCAGGAAAAACATTATATTCTTCATCAAATCCACAACTGCATCCATCGTTATATTCTTCATAAGAAACAACATTGTCACATTGATTTTCAATGATATCTTGTTGCATTTCATATGAATCATTCTTATAACTATTGTTCATACAATAACATTTTCTATAATTTCTAAACATTTTTCTTCCTCCTTTTAATGTTATTATATGTCTCTTTTTGATAGATGACACAAAAATAAACTCTCCTTGTTAAACTTTTTTGTCTAACAAGAAGAGTTTATTTCAAATTTATATTTTACTTTTCGACTAGTTATTCTAAGTAATCATCTACTTTTTTTATAAAAATTATATTTTCAATTATATCAACTATTCCATATACTACAATTGCAACTCCAACAGTTTGTAATATTGCACCACTATTTACTAATATATAAATTCCAGCTATAATCATAGTAATAGCTAAAATTAAAGTTAACAACCATAATCTTGATTTGTAATCTTTCCATACAATAGTGGTTTGTAGATTTACAATTCCACTATATATAATCCAAATAGCAATTAATATTCTAAATGCTGATAAAATTATATCTGAACAAAACATTATTACTATTCCTATAATTATTGATGCAAGTGCCATTGCAATTAAATAATTGTCCTCTTTATTGCTTGCAAAATAGTCAACTGTTCTTAAAACTCCTATTACTATAAATATTAACCCTAATAGTACAGCTACTATTGACATGATTGATTCTGGTCTAGCAATTAACATTGCTCCAAATAAAATAAATATAAGTGATATTACAATGTCTGTCCACCCTGATTTCTTTAAAAAATTTTTCCACATAATATTACCTTCTTTTCTATTATATTTCATTTATAATATATCATATTTTAACATATTTGTATATACATTTCTTATTTTTTCATTCCTCTTTTTAAGATTTCTAATTCTCTTTTTAAATCTTCTGTTCCTTGGTCTTTTGTTTTCTTTTTTGATATTACTTCAATAGCTTCAGTTCTTGTCATTGTAGTTACAATTTTCACAATGTAATATAAATCTTCTTCATTATCTAAATTTAATGTTTTTTTGTTTATTAAATTATTAAGTTGGCTTTTATTGCCAAATTTATTATTTTTATCAAAAACAAAAACTATGGCTACAACATTTTCTTGGCTAAAAGAAGTTAAATATGTTACTTTGTCTTGATTATTATAACGTTCAAAAGAATAAAATTTACTTTCTTTCAAATCGCCAAATTTAGTTTTCACTTCATTTTTTAATGCATCATATGCTTTTGCATCAAAATTCTTTTTTAATCCATTATCAATATTTGCTACTAATTTATCATATGGAACTTTTTCTGTTGTAATACCACTGATAAATGTTTCAGCAACTTTTTGATCTTTATTTAAATCTCCGCCATCAGCTGCCATACACACACTAGAAAATGCCATCATCATAACAGCTACAAAAATCAATACTATTTTTTTCATTATAAAACCTCCCTTAGTTTTATTTATTTTTCCCTTACTATAACATTTAATTTATATTACTACAATAAATTTTATAGTTAATACAAATATCTATAAATAAATTTTATACTAAATAGATATTATTTTTTCATGAAACTAAATAATTTTTTCATTACAGCCATTTTTCTTTCAGCTGCTAATTCATGAGATATATTTATATCTGTTGCACTATAAAGAGGATTTAATACATCTTTAAACGCTAACCATTCATCAGAAAATAATGGACATTCCATAGCAATATCTACTGCTTCTTGTCTTACTTCTTCAATAATTGCCATATCATCAATATTTTTCAATACCTTAGCCATCATTTTACCAATGTGTTCCATCTGCACTTCTTTAAGCCCTCTAGTTGTTAAAATCAAACTAGATAATCTCAAGATTTCAAAATTAAGATTTTCATCACAAGTAGATAATACGGTTGGTTTTACGATAAAACCTGCACTTTGTAAAGCATTATGAGCCTTTTTACAGCTAATACCTAATTTAGTAAGGTTCACTAAAACTAAATTTGTATCAGTTCCTTTACATAAAATTGTAATGCCTTCTTCTTCTAGTCCTTTTTGAAGTGCTTTTGCATTTAATACAACTTGTTTAGTATACTGTTTGAATTTTTCTGTAGTCGCTTCTTTAAATATAACAGCTAAACTAGCTAAAATATTTTTTTTCAAAGAAAAATGTCCTGTAGTGATAACTGTTTTATCAATGATATCAGCTAATTCTTTTTTACATAAAATTACTGAACTTTGTGGTCCTCTTAAAGAATCATGTGTTGAAAAAGTTACTACATCTGCATAAGGTACTGGTGAAGTTATTTGCCCTGTTGCTACAAGACCTACATTTTGACAAATATCAAACCACATATAAGCACCTATATCATGTGCAATTTTAGCTAATCTTTCATAATCTATAACTCTTGGATAATTAACTGGTGAAAAAATTATCACTTTAGGTTTATGTTCTTTGGCTATTTGTTCAACTCTATCTAGATTTAATAATTGTGTTTTAGGGTCAATACTAAATCTAACAAAATTAAATTCTAAATTTTTACTATTACAATGATCGCTTTTTCTATTATCTAAAGATAATATAGTATCGCCTTTTTTAGCTAAGCTATAAAAAACAACGCGAGAAGCAGCTGCTATACTTTCTAAACGAATAACTGCATGTTCACTGCCAAATAATTTATTAATGCGATTAATAGTGATTTCTTCTAAACCTGTAGGTTTAGCTTCATCATGGTGTGTTGTCAATGTATTTGACAAAATACTACCTTCAAGATATGTGCTTAAAGGTGATGAATAATTTTCCTCTGGCATAAAAGATAAGGTATATTTTTGTCTTTGTAACTCTTCTTGAAAGAATGTATATAATTCTGTATCAAATGAAGCAATCGTACTAAGAGCATTTTCTCTATCCATAAAATCAATCCTTTAACTATAAATAAAATCTAAAATAAAACTCTCTTATACTATCTGATATTCATCATGGGAAAAATGGCCAGAAGAAAGGAATTACAATCATGCAAACAACTAGAGAAACTACAACAAGTGGCAAACCGACTTTTACATAATCCATAAATTTAAAATGACCTGGTATCAGTATCAAAGTATTCGGTGGCGTTGCAACGGGTGTTGTAAATGCACAAGAAGCAGCAATACCTATTGCCATAAGCACAGGATAAGGTGATGCACCTATAGATTGTGCTATAGATATACCAATTGGTGCTAATAACGCTGCAGCAGCTGTATTTGACATAAATTGTGTAAGCCCACAAGATAAAATAAACATTGCTACAACTATTAACATTGGAGATGGATTATCCCCAATAATTCCTACTACACCATCTGCTATCATTTTACCTGCGCCACTTTTATCCATAGCAGAAGCAAGTGGTAGCATACCTGCAAATAAGAAAATAGTAACCCAGTCAATACCTAAATAAGCTTGTTTTTCAGATAAACAACCTGTTAATACGCAAGCTAACGCTCCTATTATCGCAGTAGTTTGCATTGGTATACCAATATTTTTTTCAAAAGCCATACCTAATACAACTAAAATTAAGATAACAGTACATATTATCATTTTCTTTGGATCTTTGACTTCATCTGAAGCTTTATCATTCTCTACAGTTTCTACATAATGTCTAGGGCAGAATTTTCTACCTATACTTAACATATAAACCATACCAGCTATAGATAAAGGTACACCAATATACGCAAATTCAAAAAATCCAAAAGGTTCTAATCCTGTTGCCTGAAGTGTTGCACTCATTAAAATATTTGGTGGGGTACCAACCATAGTGATTGTTCCACCAACATTTGCAGCTACTGCTAATGCCATCAACTGTGGGGATACAGGTATTTTTGCTACCGCACAAATTTGAATTACTACTGGCATCAAACAAGCTACTGTAGCTGTATTTGATGATACTGCTGATAATAAAATAGTAATGCACATCAAAGCTGCCATCAAACGATTTTCACTAGTTCCAGCGCTTTTTACTACTTTTATACCAATTTTTTGTGCCAATCCAGTCTGAAACATCGCTGCTCCAATGACAAACATACCAGCAAATAAAACTACTGTGGAATCAGAAAGACCAGAAAACACTTGTTGTGGAGTAAGTACTCCTAAAAGACCTAATGCAATAGATGCACCTATAGCCGTAACAGCCAATGGAATAAGCTCTGTTACAAAGAAAAATGCTGCTACAGCTAAAACGCATAAAGTTATTACTGCAGGGCTCATAAAATTCCTCCTATCAAATATTTTTTTATTTCTGCAACAGTAATTTTTATTATATCATAATTATTCATAAATTCTAAGACAATACGAAAAAAGATTACATATTTTTAAGTTTTACTATTGAAAATTATTTATTTATTAAATTTTGTAACATTTTAGTCATATGAAAAAAATTATAAAAAAGTATTGCAAAATACATAAATGAGCAGTATAATAATTTTTGTTATTAATGACTCACTAGCTCAATTGGTAGAGCATCTGACTCTTAATCAGCAGGTTCCGGGTTCGAGTCCCGGGTGGGTCACCATATGATTTAACATGCGAACATTTAGCATTTGTTAAAAATAAATTAG
>ENA-ORTF01002734-ORTF01002734.1-human-gut-metagenome-genome-assembly--contig:-NODE-2734-length-16857-cov-3.252172_pt1 | contig 16857 bp, 23 predicted proteins | sample MGYA00241908_ERZ509180 | MGnify/ENA primary metagenome ERZ509180 (study PRJEB26280, sample SAMEA2338814) | human gut metagenome | biome: human gut; feature: human-associated habitat; material: faeces... | reverse complement strand
GATCTGGACGAAGAAGTTGCCGCGCACCACATCGCCGTCTTCCACCTGGGGCACGTCGCCCAGGCTCTGGATGCGCACCCGCGCCGTGCCCTTGCCGATGACGCCCAGCCGCTGGGCGGCCCCGCGCGAGAGGTCGATGACACGGTCGTCCACGAACGGCCCGCGGTCATTGATGCGCAGGATGAGGGAACGGTGGTTCTCCAGGTTGGTCACGCGCACTTCCGTGCCCAAGGGCAGGATCTTGTGCGCGGCGCTGATGTTGTACTGGTTGAAACGCTCGCCGCTGGCCGTCTTCTTGCCGTGGAAGCCGGGGCCGTACCAGGAGGCCACGCCCTCTTCCACGAAGCCGTGGGCCGACTTGAGCGGATAGTAGGTCTTGCCGCGCACGGTATAGGGCTTGGAGCCCGGTACGCCGCCCTTGCGCCAGGAGGTGTCCCTGCTGCCGCAACCGGCCAGCAGCACGGCCGCCAGCAACAGGCAGGACAGGTTCACCAGCAGACGGGGGAAGGAAAACTGTCGCTCCGTCATCATCGTCCCTCTTCCTGCAGTTGTTCCAGCTGCCGCAACAGGGTCAGGCTCTCGGCATCCAGGCGACCCATTCGGGCGGCGCATTCCAGCATGCAACGGGCCTCCTCGCTGCGACCGGCCTCCAGCAGGTCCCAGGCCGCCAGCATGTACAGGCGCTGGGGCCGGCTCCCGTACAGGGCGGAGAGCAGGTCGTCATACAGGTCGGCGAAGACCGCACGGGCACGGGCCTCTTCCATGACCAGCCAGCGGGCCAGATGGGTGTTGTCCTCCTGCCCTTCCAGATAGCGAAGCAGCAGGAACAGGCCATGCCGCAGCACATGCAGGATGCGCTGCAGCTCGCGCGCGGAGCTCTCGGCGGTCTGCTCGCCCAGCTGGCGCAAAGGATCGTAGAGCTCGGCCGTCACGCCCTGATGGCGTCCCAGCTGGGCCAGACGGTTGGCATAGTGCTGGCGCTGGAAGGCGTCCTCGCGCAGTTTGGCGCACTCGTGGAAGGCATAGCCCACGCACCAGTCGATGAGCGCCTCCACCGGCTGCTGGCTGACCAGGCCGTCGGGATGACGGCTGCCGGAATACTGCCAGAGCAGGATGGCGTCCTTGTCCGGGGTCTGGGACTGGCTGTTGCGGAACAGGTGATGCGCCGTATCCTTGAGGCGCCAGAACACGCCCTTGCGCATGGCCTCGCCCAGGAGGTCGCGGATGGACGAATAGGAAACGGCGCCTTCGTGATCGAAACGGCGGCGCTGCTCTTCCAGCCCCTCATAGACCTGGCAGTAGTCACGCACCAGGTCGCGCACTAAAAAGGCCTTGCGTTCCGGCGACCAGCGCCCGTTCACAGACCGGCCTCCTCCAGCAGGGCGCGGGCCACGGCCGCATCATAGAGCTTGAGGGGATCGGCATCGGCGTTGCGCTCCTCACGGTACAGGCGCGCCGCGTCTTCGATGACCTGCAGGTCCAGCCACTGGTGGCGGTCCCAGACCTCGGGATGGTCGGACTGCCAAAGGCGGAACTGCACGCCGCCGTCCTCACCGCGCCGCACATACATGCGGGCCCTGTGGTCCGCGGCATTGGGGAAATAGTACAAACCACGCTCGTCTTTCATGCTTTTTTCCTTGCTGGGCCGCTCCCGGCGGCACTGTGAAATACTGCCCGAACCATAGCCGCTAATGCCTTTTTTGCCAAGGCGAGCACAGGGGGCGCTCCCGCAGGGGACAGCGGAACGCTCTGCACAGGCTGCCCGGCAATGGACCGGTCCCGTGACTGCACCGTGTCTATCAGGGCGGCATAGCGTATATTTTTGGAGAAGTTGATATGACATTTTTTTCACATAGTTATCCGCACCATACAAACAACATGCCTGCGCAGCCCGCATTGTGTCTGTGCTGTGAAAAAGCGGTCAATCACAAGAAACAGCGGTTGTCATCGCCAAAGAAATACGCTAAAAGAAGCAGAACTGCATTGCAGCCCGCAGTGCCGGACGTCCAACAGCGTCTGCCGCTGCGCCTGCGATCCCCCGTCTGACTACGCCGGACAGGGAACAGCACCTGGGGCGGCACACATATGTGTGCAGGCCGCAAGACGAGGCCGCCCCGGCGGCGTTTTGTCGTGTGCGGTTCCGGGCTACTACGGCCCCAAGCGTCATGACGAAGGCACATCACGCGATGTGATACAACAAACCATGTGGAGGTATGGCAATGGCGAAACATGCAACCCCCCTGTTGGACCAGCTTGAAAGCGGCCCCTGGCCGAGCTTTGTGTCCGACATCAAACAGGAAGCCGCCGCCCGTGCGGCCAATCCGAAAGGGCTCGACTACCAGATTCCCGCTGATGCCCCTGAAGACCTGCTGGGCGTTCTGGAACTTTCCTACGAAGAAAAGGAAACCCACTGGAAGCACGGCGGTATCGTGGGCGTGTTCGGTTACGGTGGCGGCGTTATCGGCCGTTACTGCGACCAGCCCGAAAAATTCCCCGGCGTGGCCCACTTCCACACCATGCGTGTGGCCCAGCCCGCTGCCAAATACTACCACACCAAGTTCCTGCGTGACCTGTGCGACATCTGGGATCTGCGCGGTTCCGGTATGACCAACATGCACGGTTCCACCGGTGACATCGTGCTCCTGGGCACCCAGACCCCGCAGCTGGAAGAGATCTTCCACGATCTGACCCACAAGCTGCACAACGACCTCGGTGGTTCCGGCTCCAACCTGCGTACCCCCGAAGCCTGTCTCGGCCAGTCCCGCTGCGAATATGCCTGCTACAACACCCAGGACATGTGCTACCAGCTGACCCAGGACTACCAGGACGAACTGCACCGTCCCGCCTTCCCCTACAAGTTCAAGTTCAAGTTCGACGGCTGCCCCAACGGCTGCGTGTGCGCCATGGCCCGTTCCGACTTCGCTGCGGTGGGTGCCTGGAAGGACGACATCAAGATCGACCAGGATGCCGTGAAAGCCTACGTGGGCGGCGAATTCAAGCCCAACGCCGGTGCTCACGCCGGTCGTGACTGGGGCAAGTTCGACATCCAGGCCGAAGTGGTGGACCGCTGCCCCTCCAAGTGCATGAGCTGGGACGGCAGCAAGCTGTCCATCAAGACCGCCGACTGCGTGCGCTGCATGCACTGCATCAACACCATGCCCCGCGCCCTGCACATCGGTGACGAACGCGGCGCCAGCATCCTGGTGGGCGCCAAGGCCCCCGTGGTGGACGGCGCCCAGATGGGTTCGCTGCTGGTGCCCTTCATCTCCTGTGAAGCTCCCTACGATGAAATCAAGGAAGTCATCGAAAAGATTTGGGACTGGTGGATGGAAGAAGGCAAGAACCGCGAACGCGTGGGCGAGACCATGAAGCGTCTTTCCTTCCAGAAGCTGCTCGAAGTCACCGACACCGAAGCCGCTCCTTACCACGTCACGGCTCCCCGCTCCAACCCGTACATCTTCTTCAAGGAAGAAGAAGTGCCCGGCGGCTGGACCCGCGACCTGGCTGAATTCCGCAAACGCCATCAACGCTAGTTTAAGGGGGAGAAGAACATGGCTTTTATTTCTTCCGGGTACAATCCCGCCAAACCGATGGAAGGCCGCATTACCGACATCGGCCCCCACAAGTACGACGAATACTTCCCGCCGGTCATCAAAAAGAATTTCGGCAAGTGGCTGTACCACGAAATTCTTGAGCCCGGCGTGCTGATGCACATGGCCGAAGGCGGCGACAAGGTGTACACCGTCCGCGTGGGCGGCACCCGCACCATGTCCATCACCCACATCCGCGAACTGTGCGACATCGCCGACAAGTACTGCGGCGGTTACCTGCGCTGGACCACTCGTAACAACATCGAATTCATGGTGGAAGACGAAGAAACCATGAAGGCCCTGCGCGACGACCTGAACAGCCGCAAGTTCGACGGCGGTTCCTTCAAGTTCCCCGTGGGCGGCACCGGCGCTGGTATCAGCAACATGGTGCACACCCAGGGCTGGGTGCACTGCCACACCCCCGCCACCGACGCCTCCGGCCCGGTGAAGTGCGTGATGGACGCCATCTTTGATGACTTCAAGGACATGCGTCTGCCCGCTCCCGTGCGCATCGCCCTGGCCTGCTGCATCAACATGTGCGGCGCCGTGCACTGCTCCGACATCGGCCTGGTGGGCATCCACCGCAAACCGCCCATGATCGACCACGAATGGGCTGACCAGCTGTGCGAAATTCCTCTGGCCGTGGCCGCCTGCCCCACCGCTGCCGTTCGTCCCACCAAGGTTGAACACAACGGTCAGAAGGTGAACTCCATCGCCATCAAGGAAGACCGCTGCATGTACTGCGGTAACTGCTACACCATGTGCCCCGCCCTGCCCATCGCCGACCACGAAGGCGACGGCATCGCCATCATGGTGGGCGGCAAGGTCTCCAACCGCATCAGCATGCCCAAGTTCTCCAAGGTGGTCGTGGGCTACATCCCCAACGAGCCGCCGCGCTGGCCCACCCTGACCAAGACGGTGAAGCACATCGTCGAAGTCTACGCCGCCAACGCCAACAAGTACGAACGTCTGGGCGACTGGGCCGAGCGCATCGGTTGGGAAAGCTTCTTCAAGCTGACCGGCCTGCAGTTCACCCACCACCTGATCGACGACTTCCGCGATCCGGCTTACTACACCTGGCGCCAGAGCACCCAGTTCAAGTTCTAGGCCGGTCTTGAAAACGCCCCGGCGGCGCGCCGCAGTGTCGCCGGGGCCAGGAGAAAAAACATGGCTGACGAAAAAGACATCATCGTCGAATTCCTGAAGGGCAAGTCCGCTTCCAAGTCCAAATTCTACTTCAAGGACTTCACGGACCTGTTCCCCGACAAGGGCCCCCGCGAAGTGAAGAAGATCCTCACCAGGCTGGTGAATGAGGAAGTGCTGGAATTCTGGTCTTCCGGTTCCACCACCATGTACGGCCTCAAGGGGGCCGGCAAACAGGCCCACACCGAGGGCGAAGATTAAGCGACTGCCGGGCGGTCGTGCCTCCCGCACCGGCAACAGTCCGCACCCCACGCAGTCGGGACCGCGACGGACGCAAATATCATACGGTATGCCGCCAAATACCGTTCAGGAGCATGTGCTCTGCCTTACCCCACAGAAATGCCGCGAGCCATCGCGGCATTTCCGTTTTCCGCACGGATGCAACGCCTGTCCGGCGAAGGCAAGGGGCCCTGCCCCGCGTATCGTTATAGGGGGGCACGATAACAGAGAATGAGAGTTGGGGCGGTTTCAGTAGGACGGATGTCGGCTATATGTAGGCCAGGCGCGGGCTTAGGGTGATCCGGCGTCGCGAAAAGCCCGGAAAAGTAAAAACGAGAACGAAGGCCCCGATCAGGGGCATTTTCGCACGATAAAAGAGAACGGAGAAGTCCCGGTGTGTGTCAAAACTGACACAAAACCGGGGCTATTTTTTTGCATGTTTTGAAGTCGGGGAAGCGGCTACTTTCTGATGATCGCCGTGCGGCTACTGGATGTGGTATGGTTCTCGTCAAAAAGGCTCGGAAAATCCCCTTCCTCGTGTTCTGATCGACGCTTGTCGCGTTCGGCTTCAAGCCCGGCAAGTTTTTCCCGAAGGATTCCATTCTCACGCAACAGATCTTCCTTCTCGCGTAGGAGTTGTTCTTTCTCGCGGTGCGATTCTTCTTTTTCTCGATATAGCCTGCGAGTCTCTGCTGCAAATTCCCTGCGTTCTTCTCTTTCTTGCTTCAATTCATACTCAAGCTCCGTGCAACGCGGGCATTCGCTGGCAACAGAAGTAGGTAGAGCAGTTTGTTGCAGCGGCAATCGGTGCGGCGTTTCAGGCGCATACATTTCCCCTTGCCCAGAAATGAGCCATTCGTATGAAGCCCCTGTCACCTTGCAAACTTGGTTAATGATGCTTGCCTTTGGCATTCGTTGATTGCGTTCATACCGGCATAAGGAGTTTTGGCTTATCCCGATAGTTTCAGCAAATTCCGATTGGGTGATAACACCACGCAGTAAAGCTAATCGCTCTCCGAGCGTCTGTGGAGTGTTCAAGTTTCATGCTCCGAAGTTGAACAGTAAGTTGAACACCCGATAAGTATATATCTATTTGAAATATTTGATAAATAAAAAAATACCAAAATTTCAAACTTGAACACCGTACATATTGACAAAATATGCCATTTAGGTGATTGGTAGACCTACGGGCGCTTTCAAAAACACGTTGAAAACCAAGCATAGCGAGCCGCCCACGTTTTAGCAATGGCGATATTTCAAGCTCAAATGGGGGATTCCATGAGCAAGTTGCAACCATACGGGCGAGGACGCGCGGACTCAAAGCGAGAAGTCCAGCGGCTCCTTGATAACATGGGGAAGAACTTTACGGACGTAGCAAGAGCGGCGGGAGTAAGCCCCCAAGCCGTCTACTGCACCATGAACGGTTTTCGGCATAGCCCGCGCGTTCTTGATGCCTTACGCTCTTTCGGAATTCCCGAACGGCTGTTGTTTGACCCACGTCGCAGGGAAAACGCGGCATAGGCGGCGGCTATGGCGCTCAAAGAAGCATATACTGCGCAGGAGCTTGCCAAACTTTTGGGGCGTCCGGTTCAGTCAATCAACAGGATTGCAAAAAGCCAGAACTGGCAGTTCCGCCCGCGCAAGGGTCGCGGCGGCGGGAAGGAATGGCTTGTTTCTTCCATGCCGGAGGCAACGCAGCGCGCCATCCAGACGGCGGAAGAGCGCCGGTCCATAGAGGAAGAGGCAGCCCACAACGCGGACCTTCCTACGTTGTACACCAACAAGCCCGGCAACATCCCGGCCCCGGTGGTCCGGGGCATCATGGACGACAAGCGCCGCTACAAGGCGCTGGCGAAGGCCGATCTTGTGGGCCTGTACATGGACTGGCAGGCCAAGTTCGGCGCTACGGTCCAGCAAAAGCAGGCCTTTGTCCTGGCCTATCAAGCGGGGACATGGAGCAAGTTGCTTCTGGAGCTGGGACCGCGCATCAGCTGGAAGAGCCTGGAAAAGTGGAAGCTGCTGCACCGGAACAAGGGCGTGCTGGCCCTGGTGGACGAACGCGGCTTGAAAAATCGGGGCCGGACCATGCTGGAACCCAAGCACCGTTCCATCATCGAGGGGCAGGTGCTGCACCCCAACGCGCCGCAGATCGCACAGTGCATGGACCGCATAGCGGCCCGCTGCCAGGCGGAAGGTCTGGCCATCCCTTCGGAAGACACGGTGCGGCGCTACGTCAAGCGCTACGAACAGACCAGTTTCGACCAGTGGACGCTCTTCCGGGAAGGGAAGAAGGCGTGGAACGACAAGTGCTGCCTGGCCATCCGGCGCAACTGGGAGCTGGTGGAAGTCGGGGAAGTGGTGATCGCGGACGGGCATACACTCAACTTCGAGACCATCAATCCCGACACGGGCAAGCCCACGCGCATGACCCTGCTGCTGTTTTTGGACGGCCGGAGTGCCTGCCCTTTAGGCTGGGAAGTGATGGCGACGGAGAACGTGGCCTGTATCGCCAGCGCCTTCCGGCGGGCCTGCATCGCGTTGGGGAAATTCCCGCGCGTTGTGTACATCGACAACGGCAAGGCGTTCCGGGCGCGGTTCTTCAAGGGCTGCAACGACTTCAACCAGGCGGGTTTTCTGGGGCTGATCCGGGACACGGGCTGCGCAGTGGCCTCCAGCGGCCTGTATGAAGATCTGTCCATCGAAACCATCCATGCCTGGGCGTATCACGGGCAATCCAAGCCGATTGAGCGCTTTTTCGGGACCATGCACAGCCTGGAAGTGTTCACGCCTTCCTATACGGGCTGGGACATCGCCCACAAGCCCGCGCGCCTGCACCGCAACGAAAAGCTCCACCAAAAGCTGCACGAGAAGATGGGCGGTCGCCCGCTTACCCTGGAAGAGACCTTTTACGTCCTTTCCCTCTGGTTCAGCGCCTACGCGCAGCGCCCGAACCGCGTCCGGCATCTGCATGGACGTACGCCGGGCGAGGTGTTCCTGGAAGGCCGGGGGCCGGGCGTGGACTTGAACAAGCTGACGCTGATGATGCTGCAAAAGGAGATCCGTACCATCAGCAAGGACGGGATCCGGCTCCACAACCGCCTGTACTGGGCACCGGAGCTGCACAGCCGCCGCCATCCGGTGCTGGTCCGCTGGGACTGGCAACTCTCGCTGCACACGGTGTTCGTGTACGACACCAACGGGGACTTCATCTGCGAGGCCCGCGACCGTGACCACTACCACATCGCTTCCGGCATCCATCCCGCCGCGCGCGTGCTGGGCACGCCGGAGCAGCAACGGAGCCTGGCGGAAGCCATCGAGCTCAGGAACGGGCAATGGCGGGAGGCCTCGTCGGACATGAAGACCATCACCTCGGATCTTCTAGTGGAAGCGCGGCAGCGCCAGGCCATAGGTGAGCAACTGCGCAGCCTGCCGCCAGCGCCGCAACCGGAACCCAAGATCCGGCCCCTTTCCGCCACGGAAAAAGCCGCCATCGAGGCCGCCAAGAGCGCCGGGGCGCAGGCCCGCGCGGAGCTGGACGCTCCGGGCTACGAGCCTTCCATTTTCAAGCGGTTCCCGGACGAACCGGCCCGCTACGACTACCTGTTCACGGCCCTTCACGAGCGGGGCGCGGAACTGGTGCCGGAAGACGCGGCGTTCATGGAATATTTCGAGAATACCCCGCAGTTCCAGCGCAATTTCAAGCCGCTCTATGACGGCAAGCTGGAGCTGCTGTACAGACAAAGCCATATCGCAACGGCATAGGGAGGCTATATGCGAGACGTGATCATTCCCACAGACGCGACGGCGCGGTTCAACACGGCGGTGGATGCCGTAGTGGACGCGGGCCGGGGAACCAGCGGATTCATCCTTGCCCACGGGCAGGCCGGGCGCGGCAAGAGCGTGGCGGCGGACCAGTACCATTACCAGCGCGGCGGCGCATATGTCCGGGTCTGGGAAGGCTGGACGCAGGCAGCGTTCCTCCAGCGCGTGCTTTTCGAGGTACGCGGCAAGAACGGAGATTTGCCCCGCATGAGCGCGGATCGCTGCAAGCAGGCCATCGTGGAACTTCTGGAACGAGACCGCAAGCCCGTTTTCGTGGATGAGGCGGACCGGCTGGCCATCGGGCGGATTGAAGACCTGCGCGACATTCTGGAGATGACGGGCGCGCCCATCATCCTGATAGGCGAGGAAGGCATTTTCGGGCTTCTGTCCGAACGCCGCCGTGTATGGAGCCGCGTAGCCCATGAAGTGGAGTTCGGGCCTATCAGCGCGGCGGAAGTGGCCATGTACGCCATGAAGGCGGCGGCGCTGGACATACCGCCGGAACTGTGTGGACGCATAGCGGAACGGGCGGAAGGCGACTTCCGGCTGGTGCGCAACATGATGCTTCTGCTCGAAAAGGCGGCGAAGGCGGCGGAAAACTTCACTGTGGACGGACCGATGCTGGATACCGTTATTTCCGCGCGCTCCTGGCGACGCAAGTAGGAGGCCCTTCATGGATACCCGCAAGGAAGTCAGCAAGGAAGCGGTGCGCGCGGCGTTGCAAGCCCTGGGAGAAGGCGGAAAGGAAATCAGCTACCGCCTTGTGTACGAAGCGCTGGGGCTGGAAAACGACGCGGAACAGGCCGTTGTGCGCAGCCGCATTTCCGACATGACGCGGCACGGGGAAGTCAAACGGACGCGCATCGGCTGTTTCACCTACGACTTCAAACATCGTCCCCGCGAGGCGAAGAGTTATGAAGCCCTGTGGCGTTTTGTCCGTAAGGCCAAGCCAGGCTGGAGCATATCGGAATGCGCAATGATGACGCGCGTTTCGTACACACAGGCGCTGCGTTACTGCAACTGGCTGGCGGAGGAAGGCTTCATAGCGAGGGCTGGCAGAGATGATCGGAACGCCGTCACCTGGCGGGCCACGGTAAAGGCGGACAAGAACCCGGAAACGCCGTATCCACCGTTGCGGGAAACAGACCCCTTTGCGCGGGAGCGTGCGGCGGCGGCCACCATCGTCCGGCTTCTACTCTGCGCCGACCCCTACGCAAAGAAAACGGCGCAGAGCATCACGGAAGCCTGCAAGGTACTGTTGGCACGGTTCGATACGAACCGCACGAAAAACGAGAATGAAGAAACGGAGGAATAATCCCATGTTGAAAGACGAATTGATGTCCATTTTCGCGGCCCTTGGAGAAGTACAGGGACACATCAATGATGCGGGAGTTGCGGAGCTGGTGCGGGGGTGCCGCCGGAACCTGAAAGCGGCAGCGGAACAGGCGGAAGAGCTGGAACGGCACCTTGTTCCCGTCGAAGCGGTGGAGGTGGGATAATGGCACGCATCAAGCCAGACCCGTACATGGTGCTTGACCTGGCGCAATGTGAAGGGGCGCTGGCGGAAATGGCGGCCCTGGATCGCAAGATTTTCGCCATTGAAAACGAAATGCGGGAAAGCATGGACGCCGCGAAGGCGAAGGCCAGCCAGCTTGCCGGGCCTTTACAGGCACGGCGCAAGGAGTTGTCGGACGCGGTGACGGTGTACGGCAAGCTCAACCGGCAGGCGTTGTTCCCCAAAAGCAAGAGCCTTGACCTTGGATTTGGCGTGATCGGGTTCCGGGCCAGCACGAAAATAGTCCAGATGCGAGGCGTGACGGCGGAAATGACGCTGGAGAGGCTGCATCAGTACAATCTTTCGGACGGCATCCGCACCAAGGAAGAAATCAACAAGGAAGCCGCGCTGGGCTGGCCGGACGAGCGGCTGGAGCTGGTGGGACTGAAACGGCAGCAGGCGGACACGTTCTTTATCGAGATCAACAAAGAAAAGGTGCCGGAAAACGTCTAGGAGGCAGTTATGGGCCGAGACTTGTTCAAAAAATGCGAGCTGGAGCGCCTGGCGGAAAAGTATGCCCGGCTGGTGATGATCAAGCCGGGGTACAGGCCGGAAAACATGCCGGACCTGGTGCTCAACGAGGACTGGGCTGCGGCCCGTCAGGACCAGCGGAACCAGACCAGCCGCTGCATCCGGGACATGGCGCGGGTGTTGCTCATCAAGGCCGGATGCAGCCGGAAGATCGTGTACCGGAACATTCCGTAACCACAGGAGGAAGTATGACAAAGCAGGAACTTATCAAGGCCGTGACGCAGACCGTGCGCACGATGGATCCCCAAAGGAACGTGACCGCCGTCATGGTGGAAGCCACGCTGGACGCCCTGGTCGATGTGACCGCAGCGGAGCTTTTGGGCGGCGGCGAGATCACGCTGCCCCGGCTGGGCAAGTTCAAAAGCAAGGCGGTGGCGGCCCGCAAGGTCCGTAACCCGCGAAACGGCGAAATCCTGGAGATCCCCGCCGGGAGAAAGCTGGTGTTCACCGCCTGCAAAGATTTGAAAGAGGCCATGAGGTCATAAAGCGAAACCGCCCGCCCACTTCCAAGGGCGGCGCGGTCGCCCGGCGGTGGTGCGCAGGGCCTGACGAGCAGCCAATGAGCAAGAAAAGCAAACAAAGTGCAAATCCGGGATTGAACCCGGTTCGCAAGGAATTGGAGGCCATAATCGGCATGGGATATCGCAGTCATCGCGTTTTTGAGGATTGGGTGGGGCTGATGTTCCACACCTTCCAGCGTGACGACCCGCCGTATCTGGAGATCATGGGCGGCTACCGCAACACGGCCCCCAGGGGCCAGCGGGAAGCGGATCATTTTGCCACCGCCACGGCGTACCTCATGGACTACATGCGGGCGACCAATGAGGAAGCCCTGGGACCGCTGTATGAAGAATACGCGGCGAACCATTACACCGGTCAGTATTTCACTCCGTCTTCCGTGGCGCGACTTATGGCCAGGATAACGCACACGGCACCGCCGGAAACGGGCCGTTTCAAGGTTCTTGACCCCGCCTGCGGCGCGGGAGCCTGCCTGATAGCGGCGGCCAAGGAACAGACGTTCGAGCAGAACGGACGGGCAATATTCGTAGGTCAGGACATAGACCTGAACTGCGCGCGCATGACGGCCCTGAACCTCATGTTCTTCAATCTGGACGGGGTGATCCTTTGGGGGAACCACCTTTCCCTGGAGGTTCGGGGAGCCTGGGAAACGCGCCGGAGTCTGGTCTGGGGCGGAAGTATCCGTCCGGTGGACAAGGAAGAGGCACGGGCATGGCTGGAAGGCCACTTTACCGGGCCGGAAACGCCGCCAGCACCGGAGAGAGCAAAGGCCGTGCGTGTCAAAACTGACACAAAAACAGGGACAAAAATGGAGCAACTTTCGTTGTTCTGAATACACCAAAAGGAGATGTGACCATGCAAATCGTAAGAACTGAAACCGAGATCGCCCGCGTGGAAAACTGGGCCGTGGAAGGCATTGACGAAAGCACCCACTATCCCGGCATGAACTATGAACAGGGGATTTTGGATGTTTTGGCATGGCTGCGGGGCGACAACGATACGGCCCCGGATGAAGAATAACCTCAAGCGAAACGGCCCTGCGGGGCCGTCGCCGGGGCGTGGCGGTTCCGGCCTGACGAGCAGCCGGGGAATGATATGAGCGCCTACTACAACGAGATAGACCCGTTTGCAGCCGCATGGCTGCGGGAGCTGATGAAAGCCGGACATATCGCGCCGGGAGAAGTTGACACAAGGAGTATCGAAGATGTCGTGCCTTCCGACCTTGCCGGATTCAGGCAATGTCATTTTTTCGCCGGAATCGGAGTCTGGTCCCATGCCCTGCGTTGCGCAGGATGGCCGGATGACCGTCCCGTCTGGACAGGTTCCTGTCCTTGCCAGCCTTTCAGCGCGGCAGGCAAAAGAAAGGGGACTTCTGACGAGCGGCACCTGTGGCCCACGTTCTTCCATCTTATCGGCCAGTGCCGGCCTGTCACAATCTTTGGCGAGCAGGTTGCAAGCCGTGACGGTCTTGCATGGCTCGACCTTGTATCGTCTGACCTGGAAGGAGCGGGCTACGCCTGCGGGGCGGTGGATACCTGCGCTGCGGGCTTCGGTGCGCCGCATATCAGACAACGGCTCTACTGGGTGGCCTACGCCGACGGGGAACAGTTATACCGGGGCAGGTTCCGGAAAGCGGGAGGGAGGGCTGAATTTGCAGACGGCGGTGGAGTTATCGGGCTGGCCGACACCGCGTTCTGTGGAATCGGGGCATTCCACGGGCAATCCGGCGAGGGCGTTCAACCGCAAGAGCCGACTGGAGGACATGGTTTTTCTGGCGGGCTGGGTAACACCGTCCGCACGGGACTGGAAGGATACGCCGGGTATGGCGACGGAGAGACCGGACGGCAGAAACAGGACAGATCAGCTTCCACGACAGGCAGCAACGGCGGAACCCTGCCGGTGGACAGCTTCTGGCGAAATGCTGACTGGCTCCTGTGCCGGGATGGAAAGTGGCGGCCAGTTGAACCCGGCTCTTGCCCGCTGGCTCATGGGACTACCGCCAGAGTGGGACGACTGCGCGGTTATGGTAACGCCATCGTCGTACCGCAGGCGGAAGCCTTCATAAAAGCGTGCATGGATATTCTGTAGCGAAACGCCCCTTCTGGGGCGTCGTCCGACGGTGGCGCGCCGGGCCTGATGAGCAGCCATGATACAGAACAATGACGGAAGTAATACCGAACCTTCCCAGCATTGAGCGGGACGGGAAAATTTACATTGGCGAAGGCGTGAAGTTCGAGCGCATCCGGCGCATCACGGGCTACCTGGTGGGCACGGTTGACCGCTTCAACAATGCCAAAAAGGCGGAACTTCAAGACCGTATGAAACACGTCACCATGAGGTGAGGCCATGAGAAAGGACAACCGGAAATTCTGCGCGTCGATTTATGTGCGCAATGGGGAACAGCGCGTCAAGCTGGAGCTTGCTCCGGCCCCGCTGTACGGCGGGCCGGAGGGCTTCTACCGGGTACGGCTTTCCCGGCGCTGGCTGGATGCGGAAGACGGCGCGCCGCGCTTTTTCGACCGAAACGGCCTTGCCCTTCTGGCGACGGAGCTTGCCGTGTGCGGGCTGGAAGCGCCCGCTCCGGCCCCTGATATTCCCATTAACTCCCGCGTGTCCGTGCGGCGCGCGGACGGCCTGTATGAAGGAACCTGGACGAACACAGCTCCCATTCTGGACTACGCGGGACGCTGGATGGTCAATGTTTCCCTGTTCGGAAAGCGCGAGTTCGTACCGGTGGAAGACATCAAGGTACACAAGGAGCGTGGCCGTGGATAAGAGCAAGATACGTTTTGGCCTGTATCGCAAGATTGAGATTGCCCGCAAGCAGCTTCCCCTCATGGATGAGGAAGCCTTCCGGGCCTTGCTGCGTGGTGAGTTCGGGGTGGAAAGCCGCAAGGACATGAACATCCACCAGCTTTCCCGGCTGGTGCAGCTTTTTGCCGAGCAGTACGGTGTGGCCTATACCGCGCCCGCCAAAAGCCGCAACAGCCGGGTGACGCCGCACAGCCGCCCGGACTGGATAGAGATCACGGATTCCATGCCTTATGCCGCCGAAAAACGGCAGATCCTGACCATCTGGCGCAAGCTGGGCTACTCCATGAGCAGCCTGGACACGCGCTGCAAGCGGGAGTTCAACGTGCCGTTGTTCGTCTGGATGCAGGACGGGGAACAGGTCTGCCGGCTGCTGTCCGATTTGCAGCGCCGGGAAAAGGCGTTCGAGCGCAGACGGCTGAGCCATGACGGCCAGTGAACTGAAAGAGGCTGTGCTGGCCCGGTATCGGAGCGTGTACGCCTTTTGCCGGGCGCACCCGGAGATCAAGCGGGCTACGGTGTACCTGGTGCTTTCCGGGCGGTATCCGGGAAAATGGAACGAGCAGGCGGCGAAGATCCAGGCGGCGCTTTCCGAGGCTGGGGAAAGCCCCCGTGCCCCGGAAGTGACGCCGGACGTGGTGGGCAAGGCGTTGCAGGAAATCCGCTGTTCCCATTGTCGCCGCCTTGACCGCAGGGAGTGCCTTTCCTGCCGGGAGCAGACGGAACGAGAAAGCAAAGAGCTGTTTTTCAGGGTGTTTCAAGGGGGATAAGATGTCGAAAGCACGAATACAGGAGATTGTGACGCTGACAAAGGAAGGCTGGCGTCCCTACGATGCCGAGCCAGACCGCAGCGTGTACGAAAAGCTCGGTTGCCTGCATGTCTTGCGCGGCAATGCCCGCAAGCCGTTCTGGTTCGTGCGGGACGACGTGTTTTGCTGCATCGGCTGCGCGGACCACTGCACGCTGAAACGCCCGGCGGGCTTCCCCCTCCCGCTGCCCATCCGTTACCCCCGCGTGCCGGCCGAACAGTCCTATACCCTGACGCCGCAGGAAATGGTCAACAAGCACGATATATTGAACGTCCGACAGGCCGCGTACTGCCTGAATGTGTCGGAACGTACCATCTACAACTACATTGCCGAGGGCAAGCTGATCCGGCTCAAGGAAAACCCTGTCCGTGTCCGTTCCAGGGAAGTGAAGGAGCTTCGCGGCAATTTTGACGAGTGAAAAAGGTTCGCATAGCGCGCCTCCTTTACAGGCATACGACGGCCCGTCATGGCATGATTGCTATGACGGGCCGTTTTCACGTCCGGTCTGTTTCCTCCCATCCCCGCCGGATCCCTTCCGGCGGGGAGCCTTGCAACGAACACGGAAAGGAGCGCGTTCCATGAAAAAACTTCTCTGTAATCCCCGTTATCTGCTGGCTCTGTTCATCGTGTGCGGTCTCGTGCTGCTGGCTGGCCTGCTGTTTGTTTCTCCCGTCCAGGGGCCGGTGGTGGCCTACAAGCTGGCGCTGGTGGTTGTGGCGGCCATCGTAGGCATGATCTTTGACTTTCTGGCCTTTCCGTATGCGCTGCCGTCCTCCTATCTGGACAAAGACTGGCGAACGGAACCCGACGCCACGGGCGAAGACGGCAAGCCGGACTTTACCATTGCCAGCGGCTATTTTCGCCCGTTCTGCGCTGCGCTGCTGCGTCGCGCCGTCATCATCGCGGCCTTTGTTGTGGCCGTGGCGCTGGGGCTGTAGGGATGTCGGACGTAACATTGAAGATTGAAACCAGCCCGACATGGAAGGGAATTCTGGGCCAGTTCCTGTGCTTCTGCGCCCGGTGGATACTACGAGGCTTTTTTCTGTTCATTGGCTTTTATCTGGCCTCCCTGTGGCTGCCGATCAGCGTAAAAGCCGCAGAGGTGACGATCCCCCGCGCGGCGCAGCAGTACCGGGCAACGCTTGTCCGGGCGGCCCACGCCACCTGGGGGATGGACGCGCCGGTGTCCGTTTTCGCGGCGCAGGTCCATACGGAAAGCTGGTGGCGCAACGACACCGTTTCCCAGGTGGGTGCGCAGGGCCTGGCGCAATTCATGCCCGCCACGGCCCGCTGGCTGCCTTCCGTGGCCCCGGCGACGGGAAAGCCGGAACCATTCAATCCCGGCTGGAGCCTGCGGGCGCTCTGTACCTATGACAAATGGCTGTGGGAACGTGTGGCCGGTTATTCCGACTTTGAACGCATGGCCTTCACGTTGTCCGCCTATAACGGCGGGCTGGGCTGGGTGAACCGCGACCGCAAAAAAGCCCGCGCCCTGGGCGTGGATGACCGGCGCTGGTTCGGCGCGGTGGAAAACGTGAACGCCGGACGCAGCAAGGCCGCCTTCCGGGAAAACCGCAACTATCCCCGGCTGATCCTGAAAGAACGGCAATACGCCTATATCAAGGCGGGCTGGGGGCCGGGCATAAAAGATGAGGTGCGGCTATGACCCGGACGTGGATACCTGTCCTTGTCGCCGCGCTGGCCTGCGTACTGCTGTTGTGGCGCCTGGATCGTGTGAGCGGCGAGCTTGAGGCGGAAAGGACGGCACACGGGGTAACAGCCGCCGAACGTAATCATT
>ENA-ORTF01002728-ORTF01002728.1-human-gut-metagenome-genome-assembly--contig:-NODE-2728-length-16904-cov-3.181732_pt1 | contig 16904 bp, 12 predicted proteins | sample MGYA00241908_ERZ509180 | MGnify/ENA primary metagenome ERZ509180 (study PRJEB26280, sample SAMEA2338814) | human gut metagenome | biome: human gut; feature: human-associated habitat; material: faeces... | reverse complement strand
TTGGTACCCGAGGCATAATCGCCGGCACTTTCGGGCGTGTACGGGCCGAGGAATACCGACCCGGCATTGACGACCCGATCTGCTATATCGAGGTAATCGGCACATTGTATAATCAAGTGTTCGGGAGCATAGAGATTGGCCAAATCGATCAATTCCTGCTTATCCCGCAACAACACGACACGACTGTGTGATAGCGACTTCTCGGTAAGCTCCCGCCGGGACAATACCGACAACTGATGGTCTATCTCGGCAAGCAAGGGCTCTATAACCGACTCGTCGGTGGTAAACAGTATCGACTGGCTGTCGGCCCCATGCTCGGCCTGAGACAAAAAGTCGGAAGCAACGAATGCCATATCGGACGAGGCATCGGCTATAACCGCCACCTCCGACGGCCCGGCCGGCATATCTATGGCTACCCCGTGCCGGGTTACCTGCTGCTTGGCCTCTGTTACATATTGATTTCCGGGACCGAAAATCTTATATACAGGCGGAACCGACTCCGTCCCGTAAGCCATTGCCCCGATAGCCTGTACGCCACCCAGTTTATAAATGCGATGGACACCGGCCACCCGTGCGGCATAAAGTACGGCAGGGTGTACCTTTCCGTCGGCCGCACAAGGGGTACACAACACGATCTCCCGACAACCGGCCACCCGTGCGGGAACGGCCAACATAAGAACCGTCGAAAAAAGCGGCGCCGTACCGCCGGGAATATATAACCCCACACGTTCTATAGGTACGGCTTTCTGCCAGCAAATAACACCGGGTGTCGTCTCTACCTTGCGCGTTTCCATTGTTTGCGAGGCATGGAAACGGGATATGTTTTCACCGGCAACGGCAATCGCCTCTTTCAACTCGGAAGAAACTGCGGCTTCAGCTTCTGCCATTTCTTCGGGCGAAACTTCAAGCGCTCCGATTTCCGCACCTTGAAAGCGACGCACATATTCCCTTACGGCCTCATCGCCCCTGCACCGTATATCGGCCAACATGTCCGACACCGTCTCCCCCAACATACGAGCATCGAGGTGCGGCCGTTCTACGATATGAGCCCACGTATTACGGGCGGGATATTTAATGATTTCCATACTTCTCCTTCTTCGTTAAAGAACCATTTTTTCGATATTCAACGCCAATATACCTTCGGCTCCTACCGATTTGAGTTTATTGATAATCTGCCAAAAACATTTTTCGTCGAGAACCGTATGTATCGAACACCACCCTTCCTGCGCCAACGGCATGACCGTAGGACTCTTTATACCGGGAAGCACGGCCAAAATATCGTCGACAGCCGAGGCCGGTGCATTCATCAATACATATTTCTTATCTTCGGCCTTCTGTACGGCTTCCATACGGAACAGGAATTCATCGAGAATCTCTTTTTTCTCTTCGGACAACCCGGGTGTCGCAATAAGTACGGCTTCGGACTTCACGACAACTTCCACTTCCCGGAGATTGTTGCTCACCAACGTACTGCCCGAGCTGACGATATCAAATATTGCATCGGCCAAACCGATACCGGGAGCGATCTCTACCGATCCGGTGATGACGTGAATGTCGGCCGAGATATTATTTTCCCGTAAAAAACGACGCAAAATCACCGGATAAGACGTTGCGATTTTACGGCCGTTGAACCACGATAGCCCCGGATAATCCTCATCTTTGTGTATGGCGAGAGAAAGGCGGCATTTGCTGAACCCCAACTCCTTTACCACGTCGGCCTTCTGCTCTTTCTCCAAGAACTCATTCAGCCCCACGATACCTACATCGGCCACACCCGAAGCTACCGAATCGGGTATATCATCGTCTCTCAAAAAAAGCACTTCGACAGGGAAATTGGGAGATTGCACCAGAAGAGTGCGTTTTCCCGACGATAATTTGATGCCGGTTTCGGAAAGCAAAGCCATAGAATCTTCATTCAGGCGACCTTTTGATTGAATTGCAATGCGTAACATTTTATCTTGTTTTTAGAATCGACGAAATAAAAAACGCCTGCCCTTGAAGAGGCAAGCGTTTTATCGGTACATATCTTAAAATCCACACACAACTACCCACCTCTTAAAACTAAGAGCCATGATGAGCATGATGGTGGTGAATCATATTGTACATAACGTTTCTGATGTTTCGTTTGGCAAAGGTATTCAAACTATCGCAAATTCCAAATTTTTTGTGATAAAATTTTGTTCCTGCCACATTTTAACATCAAATTTTTGAAAAAGCTCCATCTCTGCTCCCCTCCATGCAATCCGGAGATACCCTGTTCCGTCCCCACTTTCTTACAAATAGGCCGGTCCGTCTCCCGTAAAAATAATCGCGGAACAGTCCCGATATATTCAAAAATTCTCTATCTTTGAAATGATTCCAAAATCAGAAAACTATGGAACTGTCTCTCGAATTGATATGCCGCCCCTTGATCGCCGGACTGCTGGGAGCCATCATCGGCCTCGACCGGGCCTACCGCGCCAAAGAAGCCGGATTCCGTACCCACTTTCTCGTATGTCTGGGAAGCGCCTTATTCATGCTCGTATCGCAATACGGATTCTCTGATGTCATACAAGAGGGAGTTACCCGTTTCGACCCGGGACGTGTGGCAGCACAAGTGGTAAGTGGTATCGGCTTTATCGGAGCCGGGACGATCATCATTCACCGACAATTCGTGCGCGGGCTGACCACCGCAGCGGGACTATGGGCCACCTCGGGTATAGGACTGGCTATCGGCGGTGGACTATACTGGCTGGGAATAGCCGCTACGGCCTTTACCTTGCTGGGGTTGGAACTGCTGACTATCATTTTCAAAAAAACAGGTATACACAGCTGCTGCATAAAATTCTCGACCGGACACTACGAGAACATTCAGAAAATCATGGAAATGATACGCCTACAAGAGGGACGCATCACCTCCTATGATGCCGAAGAACGTTCGATAGGCGACCAAAAACGTTATTTTGTCTCCATTATTCTACGCTACAATTCCCCCAAAGAAGAGTTTGATATATACCAATACATTCAACAACTTCCCGACTTGTTTATTGAAAAAATCGAGTAAGCCGATGATTTGCATATTTATCACAAACAGACAAATTTTCGGGAGGGAAAAAATTACCACACCGAAACTTGAAAACAAAATAATAGGATATAAATTAGCACAGTATAAGTAATATATAAAATATACTTAGTCCGGCTTAACAAAAAATAAAAACATATTGTTTTTTATTTTTTATTCACTATCTTTGTCGCACAGAATTCCATTCTTAACAGAAAATTGTTTGAATCCTAAAAAACAATCTCTCTATGAAGTTTGTTCGCAGAGAGTTATCTGTCCGTGAGGATAGACTTTTTCATTCTATTAGAGCATCTTTTGCAGGAATAATCCCCTGTAAAAAGAAAAAAGTACCATTGTCTGAGACAGATGATGGTATTTTTTATCATACCAATCACCGTTTTTTCATTAAACAATACCGAAATATAGGTAGAAGAAAGATGAACAATTCCGTTTTTTTCGTTTTATCTTTGTATAATTCAAAACAGGCAGCCATTACGGGACGATCCGATAATCTTTGTCCGGCCGTTCCTTTGGTATATCTTTGTACAAACTTATCTCTCGACAAATATGATAAAAAGCATATTACCCGTTCTCGAAATGAGTTGCGCCGTATGTGCCAACAACGTAGAAAGCGCTGTAAAAAAACTCCCGGGTGTGCGGTCGGCAGTTGTAAATTTTGCAGCAGAGAATCTCTTGGTCGAATACGACCCGACCATACTATCTCTCGAAAAAATACAAGCAGCCGTGCAAGCAGCCGGATATGATCTCATCATATCGGAAGAAGAAAAAGAAAAACAACGCGAAGCCGCCTCTTTGCGGCATTACAAGTCCCTGCGCAACCGCATGCTTGTAGCTTGGGTGTTTGCTATCCCACTCATGGTCGTTTCGATGGGCTTCATGCACACGCCGCATATCGAATGGGTTTTGCTCGGCCTCACCCTCCCTATTTTGCTTTATTCGGGACAATCTTTCTATGTTCACGCATGGAAACAATTGAAACAATGCACGTCAAACATGGATACGCTCGTGGCACTGAGTACCCTCACGGCGTTTCTGTTGAGCCTGCTTATGACACTTTTCCCCGGATATTGGGGCGATTACGGCATCGAAATCCATGTCTATTACGAAGCCTCGGGTATGATTGTCGCATTCGTCCTTATCGGTAAATTCATGGAAGAACGAGCTAAGCGGAGCACCTCCTCTGCCTTGAAAAGCCTCATGGGATTGCAACCGCAGACCGCTCTGAAAATTACCGAATCGGGGAAAACCGAAGTGAATATAGCCACTCTGAAAATCGGCGACCGTATTCTTGTACGTCCGGGTGAAAAAGTTGCTGTCGACGGGTTCGTCATCGAAGGGGAATCTTTCGTAGACGAAAGCATGATAAACGGAGAACCGATCCCCGCCGATAAAAAAGCGGGAGACAAAGTACTGGCCGGAACTATCAATCACGACGGAGTTCTTACGATAGAAGCCCGTGCCGTAGGTGCGCAGACTCTCCTCTCTCAAATCGTGCGGCGCGTACAAGAAGCACAAGGGAGCAAAGCTCCGGCACAACGGTTGGCCGACCGTATCAGCCGTAAATTCGTCCCGACCATCATCATTCTCGCGATTCTCACATTTATCGGCTGGGAATATTTTTACGAGGGGCCGGGCGTACTGGCATACAGCCTGCTGGCCGCTATATCGGTTCTGGTCATCGCCTGCCCGTGCGCACTGGGATTGGCTACACCCACGGCTCTGATGGTAGGAATAGGTAAAGCAGCCCGAGAACATATTCTTATAAAAGATGCCGTCGCCCTCGAAAAAATGGGACAAATCGACAGCATCGTCCTCGATAAGACTGGCACGCTCACACAAGGCCGTCCCGAAGTCATCGACATCATATGGCTGAAACCGGCCGACGACCGATACATCGACCTGCTCATCGCTGCTGAGACCCAATCGCAACACCCATTGGCCAAAGCAATCGTTTCGCATTGGAACGATCGTATTCCGGGAAAACCTCTTATCGAACACTTTGAAAACATTTCGGGAAAAGGTATCGAAATAAAATCCCGGGAAGAAACATTCCGTATAGGCAACCGTTCTTTCGTGTTTACGGATTCAGCTCTTTCGCCCGAAACCGAAGAAAAAATTTCATCGTGGTTATCCGAAGGGAAAAGCGTAGTCTACTACGGCAGTCATGAAGGAATCATCGCCATCATCGCCATAGCCGACAGAATAAAAAAATCATCGGCCGAAGCCGTAACCCAATTACAGCAACTCGGTATCGAAGTGTACATGCTTACCGGAGACAATGAAGCGACCGCCCGTTCCGTCGCCCAATCGGTCGGAATCACCCGTTTCAAAGCGGAAGTACTGCCACAAGATAAAGAAGACTTTGTATCCGACTTACAAAAGGCTGGAAAAACCGTCGCTATGGTAGGAGACGGAATCAACGATTCGCAGGCATTAGCCTGTGCCGACGTGAGCATAGCCATGGGGCAAGGGACCGATATAGCGATGCAAGTAGCAATGGTTACACTCATGAATTCCGACCTTCTCTTGCTCACACGTGCCATACGGCTTTCCCGCAGCACGACGCGCATTATCCAAGAAAACCTCTTTTGGGCGTTCATCTACAATGTCGTATGTATTCCCATCGCCGCCGGGATATTGTTCCCGATAAACGGCTGGATGCTCAATCCCATGTGGGCGAGTGCCGCTATGGCATTCAGCTCGGTATCGGTCGTTCTCAACAGCCTGCGATTGAAATGGAAATAACTCATCTAAAAAATAAAAACTATGAAAACAAGCACATTCAAAACAAACGCCAAATGCGGCGGATGCGTCGCCAAAATAGAAACCTCTCTCAATACGGCGGTAGCCCGCAACCAATGGAACATCGACCTTTCCACACCCGACCGGATATTGACAATTACCAGTGATTTGTCCGACGAGGAAGTTGTGCGACTTGTTACCGCTGCCGGTTTCAATGCCGAAAAAATAGGTTAAGGACCTCATCTATTATGAAATACGCCCCGAAGGAATATTTTTTTCGAGGCGTATTTTGTTTTTAGAATATTTTGTCTCCGATCTTCCGAAACTCGGAATAAATTGTTATTTTTGTTGTAATCATACGATAGCCTCTCAAACCGAACCACTTAAAAAATGGATCATACTTTTTCCCTCTAAATCTATACTCTCCTATATTGATTGAAAATCTACCGATATGAAAAACAAAAGAAACACGATTCTCTATTTCCGATTTTTTCTTCTCGTTTTCTTTATATCAGCCGGTACAACAATACCCGCACAGGGACAAGAAAACGATATTTTACTGAACAAAGGGGTTGAAGCCTATAACGCCAATCGGTATGATGAGGCGATCGAATACCTCCGACCATCGGCACAAAACGGGAATCCCATTTCCCAATTTTTCTTGGGGAACTGTTACTTCAACGGAAATGGAGTAAAAAAAGTTATAACGAGGCGGCTAAATGGTTCTATAAATCTGCTCTACAAGGTGTAACATACGCACAAACCCTTCTCGCCACTCTTTATGAAAACGGCTTGGGAGTAGAAAAAGATACAGACGAAGCGCTGAAACTTTATACATGGGCTCAAAACGGCGGTAAGCCAACTCCCGAAAATACCTCCCTGAAACCTTTAAGACTGAAAACAGACAAAGGAAAGTCCGACAATACGGCAGATATATTAACGGATTTAGGACAAACTTTGATAAGCATAGCCGGGAATACACCAGAAAGTAATTCATCCCAGGCAGAAACAGAGAACAGATCCACAAAACAAACTAAAAATCATTCTACGAGAAAAAATAAGGAAAAGGAGATGCAAAATAAAAAATTCCTCGCGGCATACCAGAATGCAAACAAAGCTTACAACGGCTGGGAAGACCAGTTGAGGGACATGAAGCTGAATCCTGAAAAATACGCGCACTTGTCCGACGACCAGTTTTGCCAAAAAGTTAGTGATATACAAAATAAAATGAAGAAAATCAGAATAAAAATTACAAACGAATACGACACACAGCAACGGAAATCCAATCTCGAAGATTGGACTCCGGCACGTTGTCGCTAAAAATCGCCCCCAATATAACAAGTCCGATAAATTAATCTATTCAAAGTGTAACCTTTTTTCGCATATTGCGTCTAATCCATAAAACAGGAACCATGAAAAAGACGATTTTGCTATTACTGCCTCTCCTGCTCACAACAGCATGCAGCCACACAAAAATCATAGAGCGACCAGAAATTGCACTCAACAGTTCGACAAACTATCTGTCTCTCGAACGTGTCGTATGTACTCCCGAGGCAACCCGTCTCGACCTGACTGTATGTTGTATTCCCGGAAAAGGCTTTTCGATAGAAAAAGAAGCCTATCTGCAAAGCCGGGAAAGCGGACTGAAATATGTACTTACAGGTGCAGAAGGCATCGAACCGGGCAAGAAAATAAAAACCGACTCTACCGGGCTGGTCGATATTTCATTACTATTCGAACCGATTCCTACCGATGAAAAACAAATCGATTTCATCGAAAGCGAAGACTGGCAACTCTTCGGTATCGACCTGAGCAAAAAGAAAAAGCCTGTACAAATAGAATGCCTCATAGAAGGGACTGTCATAAACCGCCCCCAAAGCTCGGCCATTCTATTGAACACATCAGAAAAAGTATTCGACCGACACACCAAGGGAAATATAGTTATCCCCATACGCAATGGAAAATTTTCTTACTTGTTGCGAACCGATACCTGTACGACATACGGACTTTGCTTCAACGACGAATGGGTAAACGGACGCATGTTGAATAAGATTTTTTTCGCTGAACCGGGAAGCATTTATCTGACTATCGAAGGAGATGATTCTGTACACATCGAAGGAGGGAAACTTACCGAAGAATATCAAAATATCCAGAAATACGGACGAGATCGCCTGCAACCGATTTATGACAAACGAGACTCCCTCTACGACATAGAGAAACTTTACACACCCGAGGTATATGCCCTTTTCAAAGAAATGGATAATTGTAATGACCCGACTCAACGAGGTCTATTGGGAGAAAAGTTCCAAAACCTGCGTGTAGAAGGAAAAGCATACAGCCGAGAAGGTAATGCTTTACAAAAAGAGGCCGAACAGACCCATGCCGAAATCGAAAAATGGGAACTCGACAGAATCGCCGGCCAGCCCTCTCTTGCAACCTACTATTTGCTTTTTGAAAAAATAAAAAGGGCGGTCGTCTATTCGAGACAGACCATACCCGATTCCATTATCGAAATTTATCGAACCCTTTATAAACCGATATATCCCGACCATCCGTTTACCCGGGACATAGAACAATATATCAAAGCACAACAAAGTTTTGTCGGTGGGAAATATATCGACATCGTTCTACCTGACACGACTGGAACAACATACCGTCTGTCGGACCTGATACAAGGATGCAAAATAGCCCTCATCGACTTCTGGTCGATACACTGCGGTCCTTGCCGACGTACCTCAAAAGCCATGATTCCCGTGTACGAAAAATACAAAGATAAAGGATTCCGCATCGTCGGTATCAGCCGCGACGGTAGGCAACAAATGATACGAGGAATACTCCATGACGGCTACCCGTGGATAAATCTCATCGATGAATATAACAAAAACCAAGTATTCAAAAGCTACGGTATCGAAAATACTGCCGGATACACATTCTTAGTCGACGGAAACGGAACAATCGTCGCTAGCGGAGCCTCGGTCGAAGAAATGATCTCTCTTATCGAAAAATACTGCAAATAACGACTACTGGACTTCTCTCCTATGCGTATGGCGTTAGCCTTATATAAGGCTAACGCCATACGCATTTTATATATTTAACATATTTGCAAAAAACCTTTTTTCTCCTTTTTAGTCTAAGTTCTATAAAATATAAACCCAATCTGCCATGAAAAAAATCACACTTCTTGCAATTGCAGCTTTAATGACTCTATCGATCGGTAATCTATCGGCACAAATACGTTCGGACTACCGGCAAAAAGTAATGAATTGGACCCGTACAGCTTCACGCATCGACAATCGTTTCTTTACTCTTTATACCGATGAAGCCAAACGTATCGCCGATAACTTGGTGCTCTATCAACTTGATTCGGGAGCATGGCCTAAAAACATCTATTTTCCGGGTGAAATAACAGCCGAACAACATAAAAAAATCTCCGAAAGCAAAAAGCATCTCGAAAACGGGACTATCGATAACGGCTCGACGACAACCGAAATCATCTACCTGTCGAAAGTCTACAACGTAACTCGGGAGAAAAAATATAAACAAGCAGCCCTGAAAGGCATCAAATACCTTCTCAAAGCCCAATATAAGAACGGTGGATGGCCACAATTCTATCCAAATGCCAAAGGTTACGCCCGCCATATCACTTATAACGATAACGCCATGATAAATGTCATGAAATTGTTGCGTGATATTTACGAATGCGAACCGCTCTACTGGTACATTCCCCAAGAACTACGGGAAAAAGCCAAAACCGCATTTGACAAAGGGGTCGAATGTATTCTCGCCACACAGGTAATACAAGACGGAAAACCTACGGTATGGTGTGCACAGCACGACTTCGAATCCCTCGCTCCGGTAAAAGCCCGTGCCTATGAGTTACCCTCACTCAGCGGACAGGAATCGGACAATATCGTCCTATTGCTCATGGATATTCCCAACCCCTCTCCCGAGATTATTGCTGCCGTAGAAAATGCCATTGCATGGTTTGAAAAATCGAAAATAGAGGGTATTCGTCTCGAATACTACCGCAATGCCGAGGGGAAACGCGATTACCGTGTCGTATCGTGTGAAAAATGCCCGCCCATGTGGGCCCGGTTCTACGACCTCGACTCCAACCGTCCATTTTTCTCAGATCGGGACGGTATCAAAAAATACGACATTTCACAAATCGGACATGAACGCCGTACAGGTTATAGTTGGTACAATCGCGACGGAAGTACCGTACTGTCCCGCTATAAAATGTGGAAACGCGAGCTTGACGGGAAAAGCGGTCGTCCCGAAGGCCGTGCGGTAAACAGATATGGAAATCCCCGTATGTAATCGTCGTTGTATTGATTTACAGAAAAAGGTAAGGCGTCCCGCCGGGACTGCCTTACCTTTTTCTACCTTTCGAGTGGCACAAAGGATTGGTGCTATATCGAATAAACAGATTTTCTTTCTCCTATTATGTCATTCTTTTTACGTTCCGTTTCAGGAAGATATATGTTATTCCGAGCACATGCGAGGAATCTCGTGCCATTTGCAAGGGATTCTTCCTCCCTTACGGTCGTCAGAATGACATGCGTCTTCAAGGGGGAAGCCCTTTGTCATTCCGAGCAAGGCCGGTAGGCCGACGAGGAATCTCATGTTACTATCACTTGGGCGAGATTCTTCATTTCACTTCGTTCCATTCAGAATGACATTGCTCCGTGAGGACTGTATCTCTTACCAAGAGATTCTTCGGGGTTATATTCCTCAGAATGAAATTAATGTCATCTCGAACGAAGGTGAGAGATCTCATGCAAAATGTACTGCTTGGTATGAGATTCTTCACTCCGCTCACGCTACGTTCAGAATGAAAAAGTGATGTTATTACGAACATATGCGAGGAATCTCGTACCATTTGCAAGGGATTCTTCCTCCCTACGGTCGTCAGAATGACATGTGTATTCAAGAGTACAGTCCTTTGTCATTCCGAGCGAGGCCGGTAGGCCGACGAGGAATCTCATGTTACTATCACTTGGGTGAGATTCTTCATTTCACTTCGTTCCATTCAGAATGACATCACACCGCAAGGAGTGTAATATTTTGCAGGGGATTCTTCGACACTACACGTCTCAAAATGACAAGTGCACTAATCCAAAACCAACACGAGAAATACAAATCCAATCACATTCGATAAAAGAATTTTTCCACCCACAACGGACAGAAGATCAAACCGAAAAGCCGACCTTATTTCCAAAAAAATTTCAGGACAACCTATTCTCAGAGGAAAGTTGTAAGCATCATACCCCAATAACGAGAAGTATTGTCCTTATCGTAACATTGCTCTATAAAGAGCTCCTCATAAAACCGTTCAAAAATACAAAGCGGATTACCGATCTACAATCGATAACCCGCTTTGATATTTTATCTTTCAAATTCCATTGCATACTGCAACAGAAAAAGGAAAGTTTTTACAGCGTAACCCCTGTTTTAAAGATAGCGATTTCGCGGTAACCTTTGCGCTCGTTATTCACATGTTCACCGCTTGCTACGGCAATTACGTACTTGATAAAACGTTCGGCAACAACGTCCATCGGTTCTCCATCTACCAACGTACCGGCATTGAAATCGATCCAACCGGGCTTATGGGCAGCCAAATTACTGTTGGTCGAAATTTTCATCGTGGGAACATAAGTTCCGAACGGTGTTCCGCGTCCGGTCGTAAACAGCACCATCTGACAACCGCTCGAAGCCAAAGCCGTAGCAGCGACAAGGTCGTTACCGGGAGCACTGAGCAAGTTGAGACCTTTGGTTTTGAGACGTTCGCCATACATCAGCACATCACGCACGATCGATTTTCCACACTTCTGGGTGCAACCCAACGATTTTTCTTCGAGCGTGGAAATACCGCCGGCTTTATTTCCCGGAGAGGGATTCTCATATACCGGCTGGTTATTTGCCATAAAATAGGCCTTGAAATCGTTGATGAGGTGCACGGTCTTATCGAAAAGTTCGGGCGTACCGCAACGGTTCATAAGAATCGTCTCCGCACCGAACATCTCGGGAACTTCCGTCAGCACCGTCGTTCCGCCTTGTGAAACGAGGAAATCGGAAAACACGCCCAACAAAGGGTTGGCCGTAATACCCGAAAAACCATCAGAACCGCCGCATTTGAGGCCGACACGCAATTCGCTCAGGGGCACATCTACCCGCACATCCTTAGATGCCTTGCCATAGAGTTCTCTCAAAAGCGACATACCGGTCTCGAACTCATCATCGACTTTCTGGCATACCATGAATTTCACGCGCTCTTCATCGATTTCACCCAAAAGTTCTTTGAAAGCATCCATCTGGTTATTCTCGCAACCGAGACCGACGACCAATACAGCACCGGCATTGGGGTGCTTTACCATGTCGCGCAATACCTTACGGGTATTTTCGTGGTCATTGCCGAGTTGCGAACAACCGTAATTGTGCGGGAACGAAACAATAGCGTCGACCCCTTCACCGTTTGTTTCTTTACGAAGCTCCTCGGCCAACTGATTGACAACTCCGTTTACGCAACCGACTGTCGGGATAATCCATATCTCGTTACGTACACCCACCTCGCCGTTTTTACGACGATACCCTTTGAAAGTAAGGCCTTTATCGGGCTGTGAAACATCGACCAATTTGGGGGTATATGTATAATCGAGCAATCCTTCGAGATTGGTTTTGATATTCTTCTCGTTCACCCACGCCCCTTTGGCAATAGCAGCACGGGCATGACCAATGGGATATCCATACTTGATAATATGCTCATCGGCCGCGAAATCCTGCAAGGCCACTTTATGTCCGGCAGGAATATCTTCGGCTACAACAATTTCGATACCGTCGACCGTAAGCCGGTCGCCCTTTTTCAAGGGATCGACGGCTACGACAACGTTATCGGCAGGATTGATTTTAATAAAACGTGTACTCATAAAAAAGGATTAGAGAATTGTTTTTACCGTTTCGAGCATACCTTTTTCCTGAATCGAATCGAGATAACCTTTCACAGCATCGGTGAGACCGGGTATATTGTTGAGGTTTTCACCCCAAATCGATTCGGCAGCCAATACGCCCTCAGCCACCTTCTTGGTACAGCCCGTTGCCCACAAATCTTTGAGCAGTTGCATGATTTCGGGTGCATCATTGGGTACGATTTCGGCACCGTCGGCACGAACACCGCCTTTATAATAGGTAATGATAGCAGCCAGCCCCAACACGAGCCCTTTGGGCAACTCGCCTTTGCGTTCGAGATATACTTTCAGACCGGGAAGGTCGCGAGTTTCGTACTTCGGGAACGAATTGAGCATAATCGAAGTTACCTGATGGTCAACGAACGGATTGTTGAAACGTTCGAGCACATCTTCGGCAAATTTTTTGAGCTCGTCTTTCGGCAGATTCAATGTTTCCATCAACTCGTCGAACATCACCTTATGAATGTATTTACCCACTACTTCGTGCTCGCAGGCTTCACGTACGATGTTGATACCCGAGAGGTAAGCCACAGGCGACAATACGGTGTGCGGGCCGTTGAGCAAGGTAACTTTTCTCTCGTGATAAGGAGCTTCGGACGGAACGAAAAGTACGTTAAGGCCGGCTTTGTCGGCGGGGAATTCTTTGGCTACGCTCTCGGGAGCTTCGATTACCCACAAGTGGAAAATTTCGGCTTGTACCACCAAGTTGTCGTCATATTGCAATTTTTCCTTAATAGCGGCAATATCTTTGCGGGGGAATCCCGGTACGATACGGTCTACGAGCGTAGCATATACGCCGCAAGCCTCTTCGAACCATTTTTTGAAATCTTCACCGAGGTTCCACAATTCGATATATTGATAGATGGTTTCTTTCAGTTTATGGCCATTGAGGAAAATAAGTTCGCAGGGGAAGATGATAAGGCCCTTGGTCTTATCGCCATTGAATGTTTTATAACGGTGATAAAGCAACTGAGTCAGTTTACCGGGATAAGAAGAAGCGGGAGCATCGTCCAATTTACAAGTGGGATCGAAAGCGATACCAGCTTCGGTCGTATTGGATATGACGAAACGCATCTCGGGTTGCTCGGCAAGTTTCATAAACTCGTCGTTCTGAGTATAAGGATTGAGCGCACGGCTGATGACATCGATCATCGTAAGGCTGTTTACCACCTGACCTTTATCAAGGCCTTGCAGATTTACGTGATAAAGGCAATCCTGCTCATTGAGCATATCGACCATACCTTTTTCGATCGGTTGTACAACAACTACGCTACTATTGAAATCAGCTTTCTCGTCCATATTATAAATAATCCAATCTACAAATGCACGTAGAAAGTTTCCTTCTCCGAATTGAATGATGCGTTCGGGATATTTATTGGCCCGAGCAGTAGTTCTGTTAAGCGGTTTCATAGGTTTTTACTTTTTAAATGTGAGTTATTTTAGAAAAGTTGAAAATCTGTATAATAATCGATGTTCTCGGCTGTAAGAATATCGATAGGCATAAAATTGCGTCGCGGAACTTCTTTTTTGAAAACTTTATATTCGCAAAGGGCTTTCATGCCCCGATACCCTTGCAATTCGGGTCGTTGAGAGAGCAAATATCGAATTTTACCTTCTTTCAAAGCCTTGATATTGGGCAACAATGGTTCATAGCCCAACAAACGGAAATGAGACAATTGCAAATCTTCGAGATAATAGACAATGCGAAAGACTCTCGAATTGAATGTTATTCCTTCTCTTACATGGGGGTATTGTATAAAAAAGTCCCGAATAGTCTGCAAGTTCAACCGATCGTCCGACGGGTGCAGCATCACTAGCCGTAAACGGTGTTCTGGGAATTTTTCCTGTACATATTTGAGAAATCCCTGATAGCGAAGATCAGACTGGTTGGATCCGACATTGCCGTAACGGTTGATTTTAAAAACAGCAATATCTTTTTGTGGCACGATATCGGACAAAAGGAGTTTTGCGGCCAAATATCCACTCTGCAACGAATCCATTCCGAAATAAGAAAGAGCATTCGCCGCCAGCAATCTGTCGGCCGAGGCTTCGAAATCACGACTGTCGTACTGGTCAAAAAGAATTTGCTCGACATCGATATTCAGATTGGCATATTCTTTGGCTGCCAGATCGACTCCGCGCAACACCTCTATCCAATAATCGTATCCCCCGGCCTTAGGCAACAAAGCGGCCACCTTATAATGGCGTTTCGATGCCAAAGCCGAAGCGTAAAGATTTGGACGATAGTCCAATTCTTTCAATACCGTTTCTATTTTCTCGCGAGTCCGTACCGATACCTCCCCCCGGTTGTGTAAAACCCGATCGACGGTACCAGCCGACACCCCGGCCAGGCGGGCAATGTCTTTTATACGGATTTTATCCGAGTTTTTCTCCACGGTGCTGCTTATTTTCTATTGTCAAAAACGGTCTTTTTGTTCTCGCAAATATATGGTTTTTATTTTGTACATCAAAAAAAAATCGTAATTTCGTGCCCGAACACGGTACAAACCGAAAGGCGTATTTCCGGTTCTGTGGTAAACGAGAAATAACGAGAATGTGATACCTCTGCGTAAATTCTTATGTATCATCTTCAAAAAACGTCATCGGGAAAAACCGTATTATCGACAAGGGGAAAAATATCAATGAATATACCTTTAAAAACTTCATCATTATGAAAAATTTTATGGATGAAAATTTCTTGTTGCAAACCCAAACCGCACAAGAATTATATCACAATCACGCGGCCAAAATGCCGATTATCGACTATCACTGCCATTTGATACCCCAAATGGTAGCCGACGACCACAAGTTCAAATCGCTGACCGAAATATGGCTCGGCGGAGACCATTACAAATGGCGTGCCATGCGTACCAACGGTGTAGACGAACGTTACTGCACGGGCAAAGATACCTCCGACTGGGAAAAATTCGAAAAATGGGCGGAAACCGTTCCTTACACCATGCGCAACCCGTTGTATCACTGGACTCACCTCGAACTGAAAACGGCTTTCGGTATCGATAAAGTTCTCAACCCCAAAACCGCACGGGAAATTTACGATGAGTGCAACGCCAAATTGGCTCTTCCCGAATATTCTGCCCGAGGCATGATGCGTCGTTACCATGTAGAGGTAGTATGTACGACCGACGACCCCATCGACTCTCTCGAATATCACATCAAAACCCGTGAAAGCGGATTTGAAATAAAAATGCTTCCCACTTGGCGTCCCGATAAAGCCATGGCCGTAGAAGTACCTTCGGAATTCCGCGCATACATCGAAAAACTTGGGGAAGTGAGCGGTATAACCATCTCAACTTTCGACGATATGGTAGCCGCCTTGAAAAAACGCCACGATTTCTTTGCCGAGCAAGGCTGCAAACTCTCTGACCACGGCATCGAAGAATTCTATGCCGAAGATTATACCGACGCCGAAATCAAAGCAATATTCAATAAAGTATATGGTGGTACGGCCCTTTCGCACGAAGAAATTCTCAAATTCAAATCGGCCATGCTTATCGTATTCGGAGAAATGGATTGGGAAACCAGCTGGACACAACAATTCCACTACGGCGCTATTCGCAACAACAACTCCAAGATGTTCAAACTCTTAGGGCCTGATACCGGATTTGATTCGATCGGAGAATTCTCCACAGCAAAAGCGATGGCCAAATACCTCGATCGTCTCAACAGCAACGGTAAACTCACCAAGACCATCTTGTATAACCTCAATCCTTGCGCCAACGAAGTAATTGCGACCATGCTCGGAAACTTCCAAGACGGAACGATCCCCGGGAAAATACAATTCGGTTCGGGCTGGTGGTTCCTCGATCAAAAAGACGGTATGGAAAAACAAATGAACGCTCTTTCTCTTCTCGGTTTGTTAAGTCGCTTCGTAGGTATGCTTACCGACTCACGCAGCTTCCTTTCTTATCCGCGTCATGAATACTTCCGCCGTACCCTTTGCAACCTCGTAGGAAACGACGTCGAAAACGGGGAAATCCCTTACGCCGAAATAGACCGGGTACGTCAAATGATCGAAGACATCAGCTATTACAACGCTAAAAATTTCTTTCAATTTTAATATCAATCAAGACAAACTGCTATGAGCAAAAAAGTTGTTACTTTCGGGGAAATCATGT
>ENA-ORTF01002721-ORTF01002721.1-human-gut-metagenome-genome-assembly--contig:-NODE-2721-length-16950-cov-4.853803_pt1 | contig 16950 bp, 13 predicted proteins | sample MGYA00241908_ERZ509180 | MGnify/ENA primary metagenome ERZ509180 (study PRJEB26280, sample SAMEA2338814) | human gut metagenome | biome: human gut; feature: human-associated habitat; material: faeces... | reverse complement strand
TGTGTAATCTCCACACCGTCCCTGGTCGCGTTGACCATCATCAGAAGAAACGGGAACAGGCACGCCGCCGCGCCGCATTCGAAGCCCTGCCGCAGGAGCAGCTCGATTCGCTCATCACGCAGAAAGGCGACTCGCTCGAAGGCCGCGGAGCGGACACCATCGCCCGCGACACGGTGAAAGAGAAAAAGCCCCAGAAACCGGGGGCGTTCCTCGACGACCCGATCTCGGGCAAGAACAAGGATTCGCTGGTCTACGACGTGCGCAACAAGATGGTCTATATCTACAACGAGGGCGACATCACCTATCAGAACAGCAACCTCAAGGCCGACTACATGCAGATCAACATGGACAACAAGATGGTCTATGCATACGGCAAGCCCGATTCGCTCGAAGGCAAACCGATCGTCACCAAGCCCGAATTCTCCGAGGGCGACGCATCGTACACGATGGATACGATCACCTACAACCTCACCTCGAAGAAGGCCAAGATCAAGGGCGTGGCAACGCAGCAGGGCGACGGCTGGCTGGTCGGCGGGAGCGTGAAGAAGATGCCCGACAACACGGTCAACATCGAAAACGGCAAATACACGACCTGCGACGAGACCGACCACCCGCACTTCTACCTGGCGATGACCAAAGCCAAGGTCATCCCTGGCAAGAAAGTCGTCACGGGGCCGGCTTACCTCGTCATGGAGGACGTGCCGATCTACTTTCTCGGCATCCCCGAGGGTTTCTTCCCGATCAACATGGGGCCAAAATCGGGTCTGCTGATGCCCACCTATGGCGAGGAATACACCAAGGGGTTCTTCCTGCGCGACATGGGTTACTATTTCACGCTGGGCGACTACGCCGACCTGGCCGTGCGCGGCGGGTTCTACACGCTCGGTTCGTGGGAGGCATCGGCCGCATCGCGCTACATCAAACGTTACAAGTACAGCGGCAGTTTCAACATGCAGTACTCGAACATCAAGACGGGCGAAAAAGGCGAACCGGACTATATCAAGCAGAGCAACTTCCGCATCCAGTGGACACACTCCCAGGATCCCAAGGCCAACCCCGGGTCGACCTTCTCGGCATCGGTAAACTTCGCGACCAGCGGTTACAGCAAATATTCGGCGACCAACCTCAACGACATCCTCTCGACGCAGACCAACTCGTCGATCGCCTACTCGAAGAACTGGGCGGGCACACCCTTCTCGCTCTCGGCGAACATGTCCATCTCGCAGAACTCGCAGAACAAGAGCCTCTCGGTGACGCTGCCGACCGTGGTCTTCAACGTCTCGCGTTTCTACCCCTTCAAACGCAAGGAACGCATGGGCAAGGAGCGGTGGTACGAAAAGATCTCGATGCAGTATACGGGCAAGATGACCAACTCGGTGACCACGACCGAAGACAAGATCTTCTCGAAGGAGACGTTCGACAACATGAAGAACGGCATCGAGCATAACATCCCCGTCTCGGCGTCGTTCAACCTGTTCAACTACATCAACATCTCGCCGTCGGCGACATACAACGAAAAGTGGTACTTCAAAAAAGTCGAATTCGACTGGAACCCCGTCACGAACAAGGTCGACACGCTGCCGACGCAATACGGGTTTTACCGCCTCTACAACTACAACTTCAACGTCTCGGCATCGACGACCGTATACGGCATGTACGACTTCACCAAGAAGCGCAAAGACCGCAAGATACAGGCCATCCGCCACACGCTCACCCCCTCGATCGGATTCTCCTACACGCCGGACTTCGGCGACCCGAAATACGGCTACTACCAAACCCGGCAGACCGACTCGACGGGACGCTTCACCACCTATTCGCCCTATTCGGTCAACGCATACGGCGTACCCAGTTCCGGACGGTCGATGTCGATGAACTTCTCGTTGTCGCAGAACCTCGAAATGAAGGTGCTGTCGAAACGCGACACCTCGGGCGTGAAGAAGATCAAGCTGATCGACGAGCTGCGCATCAGCGGGTCGTACAATTTCCTGGCCGACTCGATGAGGCTCTCGACCATCCCGATCTCGTTCCGTACGACGCTCTTCCAGAATTTCGGCATCAACCTCTCGATGACGCTCGACCCCTACCGGCTGACACCCGACGGCAAGCGCTACAACAAGCTCTTCTTCCCGGGGCGTATCGTCTCGACGGGCTGGTCGTTCGGTTATACGTTCAAATCGCGCGACGACCGCTCGCAATCGGCCATCAACGACATTACGAGCATTCCGCCCGAATACATGAACCCCTACTACGACCCCTACGGCAACATGGATCCCGTACTGCGGCGGCAATACATGTCGCAGATGTACTACGATTTCTCGCTGCCGTGGAACTTCGGGTTCAACTATGCCATCAACTACAACATATCGACAGGCAACTACCCGCCCAAAGGCTACAAGAAGAACGTCACGCAGACCGTCAGCTTCAACGGCAGCCTTACCATAACGCCCAAGACCGGCATCACCTTCCAGGGCGGTTACGACATCAAGGCGAACAAACTCACCACCTCGTCGATCTCCATCTCGCGCGACCTGCACTGCTGGCAGATGTCGTTCTCGTGGATACCCTTCGGGTTCCACCGCAGTTGGAGCTTCAACATCGGCGTAAAGGCGGCATCACTCTCAGACCTCAAATACGACAAGAGCCAGTCGATGTACGACAATATGTACTAAATCCCCACCCCGGCTTATCCCCCGCCCTCTTCCATCCCGGACGATCCGCATTGCCGCTGCACAATGCGGCACGGACGCCGTTTCCCGCCGTCGGCACCGGCAATAATACGCCAAACAGACAAAACCCGGCAGGAAAACAGACGTTTGTGTATATATTTTGACCGGGAACCGGAATTTCACAATTTTTTAACGGGAATAGACTATTTTTTTGCTATATTTGATACGAAAGTGTTTCAACCAAAAAAATTTAGCCTTATGAATTACAATCTGTCCACCAGCAAGGGGGGGGGAAATTCGACCTATCTTCCGCCCGTAATTGAGACGATCGACATCGAGACTGAAAAAGGGTTTGCAACATCGCCCACCCCACCCGACGTCTATGACGATTGGGGCAGCGGCGGCGGTGCAGGAGGTATCGGATCGGGAAGCGAACACGAACTCTAATACCGCAGCCCTATGAAAAGTCTCTCTAAAATCACACTGTTTGCAGCTCTCACCGCTGTAACAGCCACAGCCTGCCAAAAGGAAGACAGCAGCATCGACACCTCTTCCGGCAAACTCGTCAAGATGACTTTTACGGCCGGAAACCCTGAGTTCAAACCGGAAGTCCGCACCGAGATCGACGGATTGACTCCTTATTGGTCTGTCGGCGATCAGATAGGCATCAGTACCGACGGAACGAAGTCCAACTACCCCTTCACGAACGATGCGACGGAGCGCGCCGCAACAACGACTTTTTCCGGGAACGCGAACATTTCATCAAGGATTTACGCTTATTATCCATTCACGGCCAACGGAATCGACAAAGTAGGAGATAATACGGGTGCAAAAGTCGATCTCCCGGCAAACCAAACCCCGACAGCCAGTTCGTTCGACGGCAAAGCCGACATCCTGGTCAGCAAACCGCTTACACTCGATTCCGAGGGACAGCAAGTCGCCAATCTGGAATTCAGACGATTGAGCGCCATCGTCAAAGTCGTACTCAAAGACCAATCCACAGGCGCAAAACTGGCCGACCAGCACGTATCGTCATTGTCCATTACGACCGATGGCGACAACACACTGGCAGGCCGGGTTGTTGTAGACCTCTTGAACTACACGATGTATGCACCCTATTATAACGGCTCCAACACCGTAACGGCGACCTATACGACAAATACGGAATACGTTATCAACGGTGTCAGCGGCACCTATTTAAGCGTATATCCGCGATTGCTGGCTGCGGGGTCGAAATTGGTCGTCGAAGCAGCGACAGAAGGGTATGTCATCAAAAAAGAGATTGTCCTGTCCAATGAAATCGATCTGGAAACAGGAAAGATCACTACTTTGAATGTCAATCTTTCAGACGAACACATCACAGCCGCGGCAACCGGTCTGAGCCTGCCGTTTACCGACGATTTCAGTGACCTGACAGGGAACGGATCCGCAGCAAACATCTTGTCCCGCAAAGACAAAAACGGAAACAACTTGTATGTGGCGAACTCCTATGTTTATCAATACAACTCCCCGCATGGCCTACGCATGAGTTCGAGCGACAACTCCGGGTATATCGTCACCAGCGAACTGGATCTCTCCGCACCGTTCTCGGTACTGATTTCGGCCAAAGTCTGGCCGAAAGATACTTCCGGGATCAAAGTAACCGCCGGAGAATCCGCGGCAATCACGACCGCAGACCTGACCGAGGAGTTCAAATCCTACCTGCTGAAATTCGACGCGCAAAATTCGAAAACGAAAATCAGGATCGAGCCCTCCGCCACAAACGAAAGAATAATTATCGAAAGCATACAGATCGTTTCCGGACATGACGTCACCCTGCCGCCGGTACTGAAAATCACATCGGAAACGACCTTGTCCGTTCCTGCGGAAAGCACTATCAAAACCATCAACTACACGGTTGAAAATCCCACAAACGGGGTGTCGGTCGTCGCATCGTCAGACGTTTCCTGGCTCAATTCATTCGTTTACAACGTCGACGGCGTTTCTTTCACAATAGACGCAAATCAGGGCGAGGAACGTTCCGGCACCATCACATTGTCGTACGAAGGCGCCGAAGCGCAAACCATAAGCGTCACCCAGACAAAACCGGGGGCTGTAATGTGGGAAACCGAGACTTTCGAAAATTACACCGTGCCCAGCACTACCAGTTATGGTTCCAGCGGCACATTCAACGGAGTAACCACTGGAACCCCGCAATGGAGTTATAGTGGCTGTGGTAATCCTAATCAGGCCAACACAGACAAAACGGCGCTTGCCAATGCCGGAGTCGTGGTAATAAACGACAAATATGCAGCCATCGGTAAAAACGGCTCAATGTCCGTAACGATCCCAGGAGGCATTACAGCCCTTAAATTCAATGCGTTGACCTCAAGCAAGGGTTCGGCAACAGTCACCATAACAGCCAATGGTGCCACGGTAGCAAGTATCACTATTCCGGGAAACAGTAAAAGCGCATTCGAAATACCGACAATCGACTGTCAAGGTTATGACGCCACTATTACCATAAAACAAAATAATCAGAACAGAACGACGATAGGCGACATAACCTGGCAACCGGCGAATTGAACTCCGGGCGGGGAAGGAGGCGATCCTTCCCCAGACCCTACCCCGGGAACAGGAACAGCGGCATTGGGAAAATCGTGGGCGGAACTGCCCGCAGCGAACACTTCGGTGACCGAGATATGCCACTACATCACCGACGTGGCGGCGACGGGTAACGGTTCCTACCCGCGCAATTTCGCAATGGGTTATGACAAGGCGAAAAAGGCGGCCCTGTGGGCGGCATATCCGCTGCACGCCTATTACACGGCCCCGAACGCTTCGAAAGAAAGGGCCTACTCGGCCGACCTGTCGCTGGGAAAGACCGAGCAGATGGTGGGCGGCGTGGGAGCACCTTACAACAAGGGACACCAAGTCCCCAACGCCGACCGGAAAGTGAGCAACCTGGCGAACAAGCAGATTTCCTACTATTCGAATATGACGCCCCAGCTCGCTACATTCAACAGCGGTGCATGGGGCACCCTGGAAACCAGAGTCCGCGGATGGATGTGCGACGATACGCTCTATGTGGTAACGGGATGTTATTTCGATGGGACAGAGGGTACGACGACCGACAACGGCGGTAACCCATGCCCCGTACCGACGCATTATTACAAGGTATTGCTGCGCACCAAGCAGGGCACCACGGGACAATCCGTAACCACCCTTGCGGCCGACGAACTGCAATGCATCGGATTCTGGTATGAACAAACCACAGACAAGACCCAGACACCGGACGGTTGTGCGGTACCCGTGACGGAGATCGAAGCCAAATGCGGGTTCGAATTCTTCGTCAACGTGCCGAACGCTCCGAAAAGCAGCTACTCCCCGGGGGAGTGGGGCCTTTCGGGCAACTGACACCGAGCCGCAAAGGAGAAGCGGCCCCTGCACAGCAGAGGCCACTTCTCCTTGTATCCCGGCGACAACCGGGTGGAGCGGACAGATGACGCGAACCGCAAAAAAACTCGAAAAAAGCAACTGAAATATCCCGGGCACAGCTCCGGGAAGCCCCGCAAGCCTATCTCCGTTCCAAAGGGGAAGGCGTGCGGTCGATATAATTCGGGTAGCGGAACTGCGGCATCCCGAGCGCCATGACGGCACAGATACGGCGGCCGCCGAGCCCCAGCATCCTGCAGAGCCCCTTTTTCCTGTCCTGCCGCACGGCGGTCAGCACGAAGCCCATATATATCTGGCTCACCCCGAGCACCTCGGCCATCAGCGAAGCGTTCTGGTAGGCGAGGTTGGCATCTTCGGTGCCGAAACGGCTCTCCTTCGGCGCATGGATCAGCAACACGGCCGTCGCACCCCTCAGGATGCGGTCGTTGCCCCCGGCATATTCGCGGCGCATTTTCCGGAAAACGGGGACATAGCGGTAGACGTCGGGCAACAAACGGCTCAGCCACGGGCGCACGAGCGGGTGGGAAAGGCGATCCGCGAGTTTGCCGAACACGCCGAGCGTATATTCGCTCATACGGCGCAGCAGCACAGGGTCGGTCACGAGCGTATAGCCCAACTGCCGGGCGTTGGTGGCCGTCGGAGCGAGGTCGGCGGCCGCAACAATCCGATCGAGCATCTCCTGCGGCACGGGGCGCTGCGAGAGCGCCCGGTTCGAACGCCGCGCAGCCATCAGCAGTTCGACCTGAGCAGGTGTGGGCATGGCCGCATAGTCGACCGGATGCACCTTGGCGGGCGGGAATTCCGCATGTGCCACAGACCCCGTCGGGCAGGCCGCGACGCAGTGCCCGCAGACGATGCAGTTCTCGGGTTTCGAGAGCGCCACGGGGCCGCCCGCCTTCTCCTGTACGAAAATCTGCGAAGGGCACACCTTCACACAGCGGCCGCAACGGATGCAGCTCGAACCATCCACACGGATCGTATCCATATCTTCCGAAATTTTAAGTACCTTTGTCATCAATTACAAACCGCCATGTATCCTGTCCTCACAAAACATTTCAGCGAACTCTCCACCCGGGAATACCACCGTATCGTGCAGGCACGCGAGGCCGTCTTCTTCCTCGAACAGCACATCACGGAACCCGATGCCGACGCCATTGACCCGCAGAGCGTATTCATGTGGATGGAGGACGGCGGCCGCGTAGTGGCCTTCCTGCGGATCATCCCGGCGGGGATCGCCTACGCCGAAGCCTCGGTCGGCCGCGTGCTGGTCGATGCTGCATACCGCCGCCGCGGGCTGTGCCGCAGCCTGATGTCCGAAGCGCTGCGCTATATTGCCCGGACATGGGGCCCGCAGCCCATCCGCATCTCGGCACAGGAGCACCTGGCCGGATTTTACGCCACCCTCGGGTTCGCACCGGTCTCGGACACCTATTTCGAAGCAGGTATCCCGCACGTCAAAATGCTCCGCCCGTAGCCCGGCACCCGGGTAAAAAAATTCCGGCGGCGAGAGGTTTCCCCGCGCCGCCGGAACCATACTTATATTAATGGTTCACCGAGACCATCTCTTCGGGGTTGTGCTTGTATTTGAACACGAACGCGAAGACCACGGCCACCACGAGGGCATAGCCGGCGAAGATATACCACGAATCGGGCCAGCCCCAGGCATCGACGACGGCACCGGCGGCATACGAACCGAAGAACGCACCGAAGCCATTGGTCATAATCATGAAAACGCCCTGTGCCGAGGAGCGGATCTCGCGGCTGGTCTCCTTCTCGACGAACAGCGAACCCGAGATATTGAAAAAATCGAATGCCACGCCGTAGACGACCATCGAAAGGATGAGGAACGCAGCACCCGAGCCCGGGTTGCCGACGCCGAAGAACCCGAAGCGGAGCACCCATGCCAGCATCGAGATGAGCATCACTTTCTTGATCCCGAAGCGCCGCAGGAAGAACGGGATCAGCAGGATGCAGAACGTCTCGGACATCTGCGACAGCGAGAGCAGGATCACCGAATGCTTCACGATCGCCGAATCGGCATACTGGGGCATCGAGCCGAAGCTCTGTATATAGGAGTCGCCGAAGGCGTTGGTTATCTGCAACGCGGCGCCGAGCAACATCGAGAAGACGAAGAAAATGGCCATGCGCTTCTCCTTGAAGAGCGTGAACGCACGCAGCCCCAGCGTATCGACCCACGACCTGGCCTTGACCGTGCGGTCGACGGGGCAGCCGGGCAGCGAGAACGAGTAGACGGCCAGCAGGAACGACAGCACCGCCGAAACATAGAGCTGCCACTCGGTCAGCTTGATCTGCACGCCGCCGATATGCGTCAGGTCGACGAACCACATCGCGGCGATGAAACCTACGGTACCCCACACGCGGATCGGGGGAAAATGTTTCACGGTATCGAGCCTTGCCAGGTCGAGGGCATTGTATGCCACCGAATTCGACAGGGCGATGGTCGGCATGTAGAACATCACGCTCAGCAGCATACAACTGTATAAAGGCCCATAGGCCGTTTGCGAAGCCGCGGCAATCAGGAACCCGCCGCTCACCAGATGGCAGATGCCGAGCAGCTTCTGCGCCGGGATCCACCGGTCGGCAATGATACCCATCACTGCGGGCATGAACAACGACGCAACGCCCATCGTGGCAAAGAAACTTCCGATTTGCAGCCCTGTGAAGTCGAGGCCACCGCCAAGGTAGGCGCCCAGCGAGATGAGCCACGAACCCCAGATCGCATACTGAAGGAAGTTCATGGCGATAAGCCGAAATTTAATTCCCATAATTTTCTGATTTTGTGTAAATTTTAAGTTTCAAGCGGTTTTTTCTGCGTAGATTGAAACAAATGTATGAAATTTTTTCCGGATTTTTCTTTGCATTTGCAAAATAAAGTTCTACTTTTGCATCACCAAAATCTATTGAGCTATGGTGTAACGGTAACACAACAGATTCTGGTCCTGTTATTCCAGGTTCGAATCCTGGTAGCTCAACAATTTAGACTGTCCATCAGCGATTTACAAAATCAAGGGACTAAAATAGGGACTAACTTAGGTTAGCCCCTATTTATTTTTACCCCTTATTGCAGTGTTCTTTTATCGAAAAACACATCAATAAATCAAATCCTACACCGCATAATATTAAAGCAAAAAACCTGCCTAAGACTTGGATATAATAGCTATTCATCTGGAGAAAGTAGTAGGCGGGGGGGGGTAAAACGGACCTCACGATGTTTATTTTGAAGTCTGATCATAATTTTTTTTTGAATGAGGTTTTAGGGTTCCGAAATTCATCCTATCGTAATATTTGCAAAAACCACCTCACAAACTTTTGCGAGGTGGTTTCAGTTAGAGATAAGGATGGCTTTTATGGCATTGCTACGATTCCTTTTGTATCTGCTGTGATCCTATTACCGGATTCGTCTTTTATTTGAATGGGGTCTGTCCATGTCGTACCGTCAAGAGAGGTCGTTATGAAACTGCCTGCATCATAGGTTGAACCTATCGTTGCAAACGTATTCTTACTAAAAATAATGCTTTGCCATTTAATAGGCCATGATGAAAAAGAATTATTGGTATATTTAATTGGAGCGGTCCACATTTTACCATCCGTGGAGGTCGTTATGTAGCTATATGAACTTGTTGCGCCAACAACGACGAATTTTCCATTCCCGTATGTAATGGCCTTTGATACGTCAAGTTCGTTGTAATTATTGGTCTTGGTCCAATTAATTCCATCAGGTGATATCCCAATGACACCCCCGCCTCCAACAGCAGTGAATTGATCATTGCCATATGTAATAGCGAGCATATTATGACTTGAATCAAACCAATTAGGGGTGGTCCATGTTTTTCCGTCGGTGGATGTGGTAATACGTCCAGAACTACCGACCGCGACATATTTGCCATTACCATATGTAATATCATTCAGAGATTTTGTATCTAATCGCTGTGGTGTAGTCCATGTCGTACCATTGGTCGATGTGGAAACATAGCCTGCGCCCATATATGTACTATAACCGACCGTTACGAAAATTCCGTTACCGTATGTGACAGCATTCCAGTAGTTGCCTTGTGGTATTGCCACTCGTATGGGCATCGTCCATGTTTTTCCATCGGTAGATGAAGTTATATATCCATTTGTTCCAACGGCCACATATGTCCCATCACCATAAGCGATAGCGTTCCATGAATTTGTTCCAATTATGGCCGTAATTTCATCGGATATACTGATCTTTAGCAAATCTTCTGTTGGCGGTATTTTCGTTGGTCTTTCTGGTTGTTCCGGCTCATCAGGAGGTACGGGAATAGGCTCAATATCATCCTTATCACAAGCAATAAGCAGGCTTGCCAGCAACATCAAGCAAACGAGTTTAGCATTCATTTTGATTCAAATTTTTAATCTCTTTATAGGGTTCAAGCCTTTTGATGCTTGTATTCTGGAATTATCTTTTAGAATTGATATCCCAGCTTGATGGATACGGCATTGACATTGATACTCACGCCAGATTCCGAAATTTGCTGTACGTTGTAGCCAAGGCTCACGAGAAATGCACTCTTTTTGGTTGTTTTGAATGCGCATCCGACAGCCGGAGTACATAGCAGACCGGAAAGGCCGCTTACACCTTCGGTCAGTCCGACGGAGGCACCGATATCAAAAGAAAAGAATGGACTTACTTTCTCCGTGACAGGTAGATAGCCTTTCAAGTTCAGAAAAATTGGTAGAACCAGTTCTCCTTTGTCGTACATTTGATGGTAGTAGTCGAATCCGAGCCCGAGCCCCGTTGAAAAATATTTGCCAACTCGGATGCCGTTTACCCAATGAAGGTTTACTCGGTTCTGGGAGAGCAATCCAGTACCAATTGAATACCCTGCATCTACTTCGCCTTGATACCGAATTGGGGCTTGTGCATTTGCAAGAGTTGCCGACAGAATAACGGCGGTGAAAAAGAAAATTATTTTTTTCATAGTATTGATCCGTTGAAATATTAATTACTAAATAATTACTGTTTATTTCATTGACGCGGCAAATCTGCTTCGTCATTCCTTTTTTGTGCATCCTTATATTGTTTGCGCGTGGTGAAACCATCGTCGATAAATTCACCCTCGGATAATTGCTTTGATAAGAGCCAATGGTATACAAACTGCGGGGCTTTGCCGATCATATAAGCCGTTTCAAATTCCCAACCTAACGTTGCCATCTCATTCATAGCATCTATCATCGAATTGAACTTTAGCGGCTTTCCATCCGAGTTAACCAAATACTTTGCACCCCACTGTTTTTGTCCAAAATCCACTTCTACTGTAACTTTAGTTCCCAATAAGTTGGAAGTTCCCACCAGTTCGCAGTAGACTTTTTGTCCAAAAGCGTTGTAGCATCCCATCAGGATCACTACCAATACGATTAGTTTTTTCATACGAGTAAATTATTAGGTAAAGTAGGCGGAAATTGCTCCGCCTTTGGCTATTTTAATAATGATTGAATTGCGCTATTTTTAATCACTGCATCTATGGGCTGATAAAGTATTCCCCATAGTGGTTTTTCATACATAAAGCCTATCACGGTTGTTGCCGACTCGTATGAGTATCCATCAATAAATACATACAGCCCATCTTGTGACCCTACAGGAAAATATCGCTCCGTCATAAAGTACATGAGTTGCATAGGTATTGTAGAAAGGTTCGACATTGCAACGCCTATGCTTGATAACTGACCATTTTTAAATTGATATGTAACTATTATAGGGCCCTCAATTTGATAGGTCAATTTATCCGCCTCTTGTTTAGCCGGAGTGCCCGCGGCTCGCATAACATCTGATATGCTCGCTCCCCATTTAATATAAGGGTCAGGGTAGATGTTATACTTGGGTTTTACCGTAACGGTACAGTGCCGTTGAAACCCCGCGGAAATACGAGCGGTTCCTACATGCTCTGCTCGCACCTCTCCCTTGTTTGATACAGATGCAACAAATTCATTACTTGAGTTCGCGCCTACGGCGTCGATTTTTTGGGTTTCGCCCACATACAAGCTAATTGCAGAGGGAATTTGGCCCGTGTAGTCGTCTTTGTCATCGGAACATGCCATGAAAAGCATCGACATTGAAAGGATCAGAAACAGTTTTTTCATACATGTAATAATTTAAGTTAATAATGGTAATTTATTGAAAAAGGCGATACTGTTGTCAGCACCGCCTTTCAGGGAAAAATTCAAATGAAAACGTGGACTAAACCCTTATTTGCTTTTAGAGGTCTTCGACTACCTTGCGATCAAATAACGAGTAAAGCCCACGCTGTAAACGTGGGCACTGGCTCTACTCTTGATCGCTTTGGAAATTGTCGAAGTTTCTAAAAGCAAGTGTAAAAAGCTGGTGCTTAACTAATATGTGTGTGTTTTATTCTGTTTTGCCGTTTGTCGTGTTATGGTTTTCCGCAAAGATAGTGATTTTTTCAAATTCCCAATTCTTGTCGCTTTAATAATGTAAACACGAGTTCCTTACGGGGAAGCATGTCCCGAGGTAATACTCCGCGAAAAGCTTGGTATATACCTTCACTTCCCTGCTGTTGAACCACCTATTAGCGACCACGGGCGCAGACTGCGGGGATAATCTGGAGTTCGGGAATGCAGTGAGGTAAGCCTCCACTTGGCTCCACCCTGCCAAGACGTATAGGGTTATAGCCGTTCTGGTGGGTCGGTCTATCAGGTCTCGTCGAAGCATAAACGGGGTCTTGGGTCTGATGTCGCAGGCTCCGTTTTCCGATTCGCAGTTATTATAAACAACACGTCGTTTCATAAGTTCTGTTTGAATGTTAATCCGTACTCTTTGCAAATTTTGAAGAATGTAGCGAGGGTTATTCCCGTTCCCCGGCTTCGCAGGCATGCCGAATATTGCCTGTCGCACTCTGCGGGCTTGTAGGATGGCGCAAATTGACTGATGGCATGGAATATCCCCCGTCCCTGCTCCCCGAGTCCGTCGGCAATGGCAAAAGCCAGATTTCGCCAAGTCTCATATCCTCCCGTGATGTCGATTCCTTGTCGGCATATCTGCTCCGTGAGCTGTTTGGCGCGTTTTACGGCCTCTTCGTCGTCCGGATGATACAAGGGCTCTATTCGGGGTTTAGGGGGCGTGTATAGCCCGGAATAGGGCTTTGCCTGCATGTTGACGTGTGGCGCTTCGTCCCAAGTGCATCCCCTGAGCCTGCATACGTCGCGGCAACATCCGTCTATGATGATTCCGAGCTTCTGGAATACACCTTTTAGGGCGTCGAAGTGCTGTTCATGCTTTTCCGGGCTGGAGATCGGGATCAGGCAAAACAATCCGTTCCTGCGCCCGCTGGCACTCAGGGAGCAATAAGCGATGTTCTGCATCCGGGCAAGGCGTTGTTTCAACTCTTCGAAGTCGGTGATCTCCGGATTCTCTTTCGCGTCGATGTCTATGCAGATCAATCCGCTGTGTCGAATCAGTCCGTCTTTTTTGCGGTAAGAGAATAAGCCGCTGGGAGTGATGCCGGGCAATGACCGTTTGATCCGATCCCTCTCGGCCTTTTCGGTGAAGGTTCGAAGCCGCTCGATGTCGGCTCGGTGTGTATCGCTGTGCAACCATTCCCAAAGATTGATTTCCTGCGGATTCCCCGGGCTGGTGCAGTTTTCGAATAAACTCACGGGTACGTCGAGTATATTTTTCATAACGTCTTCGTTTTGATGGTTGTAGGTTGTATTGCGGATTGTGCCTTTATTTATAAGGGAGAACGCCGCTTACAACCTACAACCTGCCTTTTTCTATTTCAGAAGTTTGCTTATCGCTTGCTGTGATGTTCCGAGAACTTCGGCCAATTTGGTTTGGCTCTTGATTTTGTATCGTTTGAATAACAGTTTTAGAAGGTCTGCGTTGGATAACCCTTGCCCGTTGTCTCCTTCGGCTATCAGGCGATACACCTTTTCTCCGGTTGCGATGAAATACTCGGCCAACTGGACGGCATATTTTGCGACACGCCCGTTTATTTCCAAAGGGAGGGGTTCAAGTATATGCCACGCAACAGCGATTGCGATTGCCAGTCTGTTGACATGAATCATCATCTTGCTGTAAACGGCCTTCAAATGGTCTATTTCCGTCTCGTTTTGGAGGTTGACGGTCCGTTCTTCAAAAGCGCGTAAGACGGCTTTTGCGTCCTCGGTAATCGGTATTTTTCCAAGTGACTTCTCTTTGGCACGGTCGACTATCCGTTGGATAAATTCGGCATATTCTTGCTTGGTTTCATCCGGAACCCCGTCTTCTCTTGATAAGGCTTTCTTCATGTTGTCCGGCCATACAAAAAGGACCCGCGGTGCAAATCCGTTATCCCGTACTGACTTGTCCCGAAGCCATTCCATGAGTACCGGAGGTTGAACAGAGCCTAATATTGCTAAAAACGGTTCTGGAATATGTGTCGGATCGCTTGTCTTGCGATTGATCATAACGGGTCTACCGTCGAATAGCGACAAATAGTGTTGAAGGGAGCCTGTTCCAGTGTATCGGTTTAAGTCGTTGAACCAGCCCTTTACCTCGTCTCTAAATAATACAAGGCCGTCCGGATTATTGTGTAGGGCCTGAAACAGAGACTCCGGGGTGACATCGGTAATAAGTCGCTGTTTATAGATCGGTTTGGGAGGTGGCTCCTGCTTTTGCTTTTTGGTCTGCTGTTGGTACTTCTTCTGCCACTCCTGAACTGCGGCTTCCCATTCGGTGTAAGATTCCGTGTCGTTTTCCTGAATTGGAGTGTAGGCGGCAGCCATCGGGTCTGACTTACCGATTCCGCTCGGGGCTACAAGAATCATCCATAATGCGGGATAGTTCTTGTATCTCTCATGCGTGTAGGCCCCTTTCCCTATTGCTCCTCCGATTGCATGGATGATCGAAGCGGCTATAAATTCCGGCGGTATACTATAGGCTTGTGTGTAGTCTTGGATGTAACTTTGCAGGAACTCCGGGAGCCCCCGGATCGGGAACGTCGGCAGAGCGTTCGGGTCGGGGTTGATGTCGTTGAGATCGTCTGGGGTTGTAGGTTGTACCCCTGTCGGCTCCGCCTCTTCGGACGAAGCGGAATAAGGGGGAGTTTGTTCGGCCTTTGCAAGAAGGGCCGGAACTGCTTCTTCCTTCGGGCTGTCCGGTGTAAACAGTCCGGTGTTGATTGGCAGATCGGTAGAGGGGATTCTCCAATTTTCAGAAGGGTCGATGAACTTATTCATTGTTGCGCCCTCCTTTCTTCAAGTTGGTTGATTTTCGCTCGTACTCTCCAAACAACTCGTGAGCCTTAGCTACATCTACGACAATCTTACGCCCATTCTGTCTGATAGCGGGCTTCAGAAATGTATTTTTGTAGCGTTGGGCTGTGGTATGGCTCACTTTGAATAGTTGGCGAATACCTTGCAGCCCGTAAACATAACCCTGTGTGTAGTCGATGGGCTGAGTAGTGGCAGATTCCGGCAATTTGTTTTGAACCAATAGTCCGACGAATTGCTCAACGGTCAAAGCAGCAATGGGAGTTTCTCCCGTGATTTTTATGTCCATATGTGGCATTTAAATTAAAATTAAACATGCCACAAACAAACAGGAGAGTAACCCCTTACATAACCCTTACAACTACGTTACACCCAACCAAATTGCTCACCTACAGTCCTCTATATCAACAAGTTCATCCTCAAATAATTTAATATCACTTTCTATTGGTGAGACAGATTCGGGGTAATTCTGTTCTACAAATGGAGTAATTTTACGAAGATGTTTAATAGTAGATTTCAGAATATCAATAGATTGCTTCTTTTCATTATACAAGATTCCCCTTATTCTGTAGTATTCTGTACGGAAATAGTTGTAAGACTTAGAACCTATCTGATGCTTCTCCATGAATTTTAGGATTTTGTCTTTAATCGTACCGTTTTGAGGTTTATGCTTTGCGGCAATCGTATAGTAGAAAATAACGCACCACTCAGGGATGCTAAATTGGCTTTTCTTACTGTTAGATGTATCGTTACCTGACAAATCTTGTGATAACGAATTCGTAATTTTATAAAGCTCGTTATATGTTCTGACTATTCGGCTTACGTTATCATGTAGTCCTGAGATTACATGATAGAGCAAGATCAGGAGTTCCTTCGCTTCATCAACTGTTATTAAACCGATATCGTTAAGTTGCCAGATATAAGTAGAATACGGATTATTATTGGCATTCAAAAGTAAATTATCATACGAATAAGTGTCTCGATTCGGCAATTTGACTGATATTTTCTCGAATTTTACCCGTACAATTTTCAAATATTCCCGCATACTCTTAGGGTCCGGACAAGCCTCCCAAAGCTCGTTTTTCAAATCGTTGGCTGTAATTTGTCCGAGTTGTATAATATCAAACACCGTGTCGAAAAATGGTTCTCCTGTCCAAAGATTATTAGCCTTCAGAAAAGAAAATGCCTTTTCATAATTCGGGACATAAGCATCCTGTTCCAAATAGCTGACTTCATCCAAATACTTCTTGTTATACGGATAGAACAGATTTATCCAGTTATAATAAAAAGCCGTCTTCATCTGCGGAACTGCATCCTTAAGGATTTTAAATACCGATGGATAATAACCATCACTGTCCGTATGGATGGCAGGCAGCTTGAATTTGGATATTTCCCAACTGTTGTCAACAACTCCATGCTGTTCCGGACCACTTCCCGTCAAATGGCTTGTCCAATTGGGCAAAGTCACCGAAGGCATAACCACCCGCGTATCAAGCGAAAGGGAACCATCAGCCAGCAAGGCTTCCAAATTCGGAGTTCTTGCTTTCAGAAATCCTTCCACACAGATACCATCGAGAGATATCAGGACTACACG
>ENA-ORTF01002717-ORTF01002717.1-human-gut-metagenome-genome-assembly--contig:-NODE-2717-length-17004-cov-5.313352_pt1 | contig 17004 bp, 19 predicted proteins | sample MGYA00241908_ERZ509180 | MGnify/ENA primary metagenome ERZ509180 (study PRJEB26280, sample SAMEA2338814) | human gut metagenome | biome: human gut; feature: human-associated habitat; material: faeces... | reverse complement strand
ATAAGATTATTACCGCTCTTTTCGAAGAGGGTCTGGATATTCTACATCTCAGAAAACCTGAGACACCAGCCATGTATTCCGAACGATTGCTGACACTGATTCCTGAAAAATATCATCGCCGCATCGTGACACACGAGCACTTCTATCTGAAAGAAGAATTCAACTTGATGGGTATTCACCTGAATGCACGCAATCCGAGCGAACCGCATGATTACGCCGGACATGTCAGTTGTTCCTGTCATTCCGTAGAGGAGGTAAAAAACAGAAAGCATTTCTATGATTATGTTTTCATGAGCCCTATTTACGATAGTATTTCGAAGGTCAATTATTATTCTACTTATACGGCAGAAGAGTTACGTGAAGCACAGAAAGCCAAAATCATTGACTCCAAAGTGATGGCACTCGGGGGGATTAATGAAGATAATCTACTGGAGATAAAGGATTTCGGATTCGGAGGAGCTGTTGTACTGGGAGATCTCTGGAATCGGTTTGATGCTTGCCTGGACCAGAATTATCTGGCAGTGATCGAGCATTTCAAGAAGTTGAAGAAATTAGCGGACTAAGAACATTGATTCGAGAAACAAATATAAAAAACCGCTGTAAATAATACTCCACAGCGGTTTTCTTTTTTACAAGTATTTACTTATCAGAACTTATATCCTAATACTATAGAGAAGTTCATATTTTTAGGATTACCAACTTTTTGTACATCTACCAAACCAAATTGGCCATCTAATCCTACAATAATCTGACCTAATTCCAATGCAACACCAACACCTAATCCTGCATCAAAACGCTTCAAACCACCATCACCAAAAGTATTCTCCTTATACTCCACATTGCCCATATCCACTTTTGACTTACCTGCAATACCACATGCTAAATAGGGTCCCGCATTAATAACCACATTTGTATTATTAGCAACATCAAAACGCGCAGCAGCCATTACCGGCAATTCTAAATAATAAGCATTAATTGTGAGTTCATCTTGCTTTGCACCTTTGCTGCTTACAAACAATGATGGTTGCAATGACCAAGTATTATCAAAAGCATATTCAAAACCTCCTCCAAGCTTAAAGCCAATTTTTGCATTCATATCAGCATCACCTGTGTAATTACTAATATTCATTCCTACTTTGGCATTCCAACCTGTAATCTGCGAGAAACCGACTACTGAAACTAATGCGAATAAAATAAATAAAATACTCTTTTTCATAATTCTAAAGTTTTTAATTAATTACTATAGTTAAATCATCTGTTTAATCAATGACACAAATGTATAACCGAAATTTATATTTAACAACATTTTCTTCAATAAACGTGTAAAATATAGAGATAATACATAAAGAAAGGGAATTCCCTATTTTAAAGAATCCCCTTTCCTGTTTTTTTATTATCTACTACTCGATTAGAAATTGTAGTGGAAACCAATAGAAAGATCTTCGCTAGTCAACATCAGACCGAAAGAGTCTCCGGAAGTGTTCACATTTCTACGATATCCCAAGAAGCCATACTTAGCTACAAAAGAGAAATGATCGTTCAGTTTAACAGCAATACCCGGTCTCAAACCAATCTGGCCTGCTTTAGTAGTATCACCATCTTTAATTTTCACGAAACCAATAGCAGCAGTTCCATCCAGGAACAGACGCACAGCATCGTTTTGATAGTAAGACCAACGGATATACGGAGCAACAGTAACTGTATTTGCAGTCACCTGCTTCACATACTCGTGTGAATAGTTCAGTTCAGCACCCAATGCCCATGTTTCATTAAAATTGTAGCCGATTTCCGGAGCAACTTTAAAAGAGGTAGTGTTGCCTGTGCTATTACGCCATACATTCAAAGATCCGCCTACGTAAATGTCCTGTGCTTTTACAGCGATAGTTGCTAACATGACAACTACCAATAATAAACCCTTTTTCATCTTCTTTCTTTTTAAATTATAAAATAAAAATACGTTTTGTTTTCGAGGGCAAAATTAAGCTACTTCTTTATCTTAAACAAATATTTAGTTAGTTTTTTATAATAATCACCAAATGTATCCTTATTAAAAGCTGATTATCAGCACCTAACGAGCATAAATAAAAATAACATCATCTAACAAAACAGGCTGTAATCGTCTCGTAAGAGAATGATTACAGCCCAATTATCAGAAAGTTAACTTTCTAACCAGTTTATCTCTCTATCCTTCAATTGCTGCCTGAGCCGCTCGGAAAGGCTTCTCAAAATCAGTAAGGTTAGCTATGCTTGGAAAACTTATCGCAAACACTTTTCAAGAAGCCTTGATTTTGTTGAGATTATTCCTCGACCGCAGCTTGGGCCGCTCTAAAACGCTCATGATTTTCAGCAAGTTCAAACTCATTGGAAAACTGAGAAGAAACCCGTTGAATTTTCTTGTCAAAAATCCTATTTGCAAGCATTTTTGCAGCGACTGCTGCAGCAATCATATTATGATTATCAGTAAATTACCGAGACTGGTTCAACTAAAAGCAAACCAAGTCTAAAACAACATGTAAAATACCACTATATAATAAGGTTGCATCATTGTTGGCCTTTGCGCAAAAGCTCAATGATAGCATTCTTATCCTCTAAATTATTCTTTAAGGATTCTATATACTCTTTTTGCATTTCCACTTTCTCGGTCAATTCCGCTACTCGCTCTTCTGCTTGTGCAGCCTTAGCTCGCTCTGCGGTCAGCTCAGCGATTAACTGCGCATCACCTATAAAATTGTTGGCATCACCATGAAGCGTTACGGCAGCGAGATAAGCCGAGATCTGAGGGGGCACTTCACAGAACAAAGTGAAAAAGTTAAAGTCCAGGGCATGACATAGGTCTACCAGCTTCTTACTCTCCATCGTATCTCTTTTCAATATTCTGTTGACATGCTGCTGGGAGACACCAATTCTACGTCCGAGTTCGGACTTACTGATGTCAAGTTCCAGCCGGCGTTTCTCTATTGCCTCGCCTATATGCACACTTTTTACTGCAACTTCCATGGTCTATAGTTAAATTTTAAGCTTCAATCAAAATAATATCATTCAAATATTGGCTATATAAACACTATTTTGTTATTTTGCGAGCATAAAGCTCTCATTATTTGAGTGCAAAGTTAATCATTAATCATTAAATAATCAAGATTTATGGTAGAAATTTCGGCAAAAATCCGTCCGTCGCTCATCGCTCTTAACGTAGGTGACGAAATCTCCTTCCCCATTGAGAAACTAAAAAGTGTACGAACTCAGGCATCCGAACTGGGCGCCATCATGAGTCGTCAATACACCACCAAGACCGATCGGATAAACCACATCATCAAGGTGAAACGCATATTATAGAACCAAACTATCAAAATTATGTTTTCGATACAATTTATAGACCACGAAGTCCCTTACGATGTGTTTCTGAATGACTTGGTTAACAAACTAGTTCAGGCGCTAAGAGACACGCACGACGATCCTGAATTCATCAGTCAGAGAAAGGCCTACAAGCTCTTTGGAAGACGAAACGTAGATCGATGGAGACGTCAGGGAAAGGTGGTATGCTACAAGCGTCCGGGGAAGGTAGAATACAAGACCGCCGACCTTCGTATGCTGCAGAAGACCACCCAGGATTACTTTGAAAGCCCGCCTCTTTCATCCATTACCAGTATTAAAAAGACGGTAAAGCATACAAAATAAGAACTAAACAGCATCAACAAAGAGGGAAAAGGTTATCAATGCAATCAAACTGAACTATACATAAACCTTTTTTGTTCCATCAGTATAGTTGTAGTCTTACGGAACATAGAAATAGATTAGTAGGTACAAGAGACTGCCAAAAGACATGAGAAAGTAAGAGAAATAGCCATGAAATTCTATCATCTGATTGCCATGTTGTAGGTATTCTCCTCGTTTTTTAAAGAAAAATGAATGAGACAAAGCCATCAGTAGACCCTCATGGTGTCTATACCGTCAAAAGGACTTGTGCTGCCTTGGAGGTCAGCTACAAAACGCTCCGTAAATACCGGATGAACGGCCACATACAGCCCATCAATCCGGACAATCTCCATCGTCTGAAATACACAGGGCAATCCATTCTGGACTGCTGGTTCAAACTCCGCATGCTATGATTAGCGAAGGCACACTTGATAAAGTCAGGGAATTGCCCATCGAGTCCATTGTAGAGCCGTACGTGAAGCTATCGCGTGACGGCAGACTCAACATGAAAGGGCTATGTCCGTTCCATTCGGAGAAAACCCCTTCATTCTCGTTGAATCTGTCCAAGAACCTGTACCACTGCTTTGGCTGCAATCGGGGAGGCGATGGCATCCGGTTTATCATGGAGAAAGAAAACCTCTCCTTCACCGATGCGGTGCATTTTCTGGCCAAGCAGCACGGAATCCCGGTAGATTATGAAAAGGAAGAGGAACAAAGCGGGGAAGCCGTAGCCGAACAGAAACACAAGGAATCCCTTCTAGCCGCACTGGATATACTCCAGACTTTCTTTATCGACAACCTTCGCCTGGCAACTACGGAGGATTCCCGAAATGCCCGGTGTTATGCCTACAACCGCTGGCCGGAAGACTTTTGCTCTGTGGCTGGATTGGGTTATGCCCCGAAAGACAGCACCGCCTTCCGCGATTTCTGTCAGCAGAAAGGATTGAAAGAGGAACTGCTGTTTGAACTGGGCATGCTCAAACGGAAGGAGGACGGCACCAGTTACTCCATGTTCCGCGAACGGATCATGATTCCGATACGGAACCGGTGGGGACGCATCATTGCCTATACGGCCCGTTACATCGGTGCCAATCCGAATGCCCCCAAGTACATCAATTCCGCCACCAGCGTGCTCTACACCAAGGGAGAAACCCTGTTTGGCATCGACCGCGCCTTTCGATTGAGGGATGCAGAGAATTTCATCATCGTGGAAGGCGCTCCTGATGCGTTGCGCTTGCAATCCATCGGTCTGGAGAACACGGTGGCCTCCTTGGGAACCAGCTGGAACGAGAACCAGTTGAACCTGCTGAAACGCTACAAGTCCTCCCTCTGTTTCATTCCTGACTCCGATGTGGCTCCGGAAGGCCAATACGGCCCCGGCTTCAAGGCTGTGATGGAATGCGGCACACTGGCCATCCGAAAAGGGTTCCATGCCACGGTCAAGGAATTGCCCTTCGGCACCCGGGAACTGACGGAAGAAGAGCTGGCGAACTATTATGAAGGGGAAAACATTCCCCCAAACGCTCCCCGTGAAGTTCCTGTTAAGCAAGATGCGGACAGCTACATCCTAAGCGAAGAAATCTACCGCAACCTGAGGGAAAAACATTTTATCGTCTGGCTGGCAGAGAAGCAGTTTGCCACGGCCAGTTCACTGCTCAGGGAAATCAATTGCGTCAATCAGATTGCGGACTTGTTGCGTTATGTAAAGGACCAGTTCGTATATGAGCAGTGCATCGAGCAGCTGAGTAAGATTTACGGCAAAGCCCGCCTGTGGAAGGATGCCGTGACACAAGCCCGCAACCAGGCCAAGAGAGCCAAGCAGCCGACCATGATGGACAAACAGCAGGAAGAGACCGATGCACTCCGGCAGCTCAACCTGTTTGTCCGCAACAACTGCTACTATTGTCTGGGCAAGGAGGATGAAGACCCCATCCGCCTTTCCAACTTTCGGATGGAACCCCTGTTCCACATCCATGACGAATGCAACGGTGTCCGCCTGTTCCGGCTGTTCAATTCCTTTCGGGACAGCTGCATCATCGAGTTGAAAGAATCCGAAATGTGCTCCATCTCCAACTTCCAGCAGAAGATAGGTTCAGTCGGCAATTACGTATGGTTGGGCAAGATAGACAAGCTCAACAGTGTCAAGGAGTTCCTGTATGCCCGCACCCAGACGGCCGAGCGAATCCGCAAGCTCGGATGGAACGAGAGCAAGGAGTTCTTTGCGTTCGGCAACGGCATCTTTCAGCATGGCGTCTTTCATGAAGCTGACGAAATGGGCATCATCCAGGATGACAGCCACCATGCCTATTACATTCCCGCCACCTCTAAAATCTACCGGGACAATGCGGAAATCTACCAGTTTGAACGACTGATGGTGCACCGAAAGAGCAACGGCGTGCTTCTCCGCTCTTTCGTGGAAAAGCTGACGGAAGTCTTTGGCAACAATGCCCGCATCGCTTTCGGCTACCTAATTGCCACCCTCTTCCGGGACGTGGTCTACAAGCGGACCCGGCATTTCCCCATCCTGAATCTTTTCGGTGAGAAAGGTACCGGTAAGACCACGCTGGCCACCAGCCTGCAGGCCTTCTTCCTGCATGACGTGGAACCGCCCAACATGGGTGTGGCATCCGTTCCGGCCATGAACGACCGGGTATCGCAGGCAGTCAATACCCTGGTTGTTTTTGACGAATACAAGAACGACCTCGATGTGCGTAAAATAGCTTTTCTCAAAGGTCTTTGGGGCGGTGGTGGTCAGACCAAGAAGAACACCAACACGGACGGAATGGCCTCTCAGACCATCGTCAGCACGGGAGTCGTCATCTGCGGGCAGGAAAAGCCGACGCAGGATATGGCGCTCTATACCCGTGTTCTTTTCCTGGCTTACACCAAGACCTCGTTCAGCGTCCTGGAGAAAAAGCATTACGAGGAACTGCAGTCCATCTGCAACCTGGGCCTGACCCATTTGACCCTCGACATTTTGAAACATCGGGAGCTGTTTGAGAAGAACTTTCCCGACATGTATTCCCTCACCAAGCGGGAACTTGCCATCCAGATGGAACAGGAAGGCATCCATGACCGTATCTTCGGAAACTGGATTATTCCGTTGGCCACACTGCGCACGTTGGAATCCGCCTTGCATCTTCCCTTTAGTTACGCCCAGATGCTGGAAACCACGATCAACGGCATGCGTAACCAGAACGAACTGGCCCAGGAAAGCTCCGAAGTGGCCGACTTCTGGAACATGCTCCAGGGCTGGCAGTCCATCGGAAAGTGTACAGAAAAAGTACACTTCAACATCCGCTATCTCAAGAAGTTCCGTCCGATGAATGTCAAGGAAGATATGGAGTTCATGGAAGCCCGTCCGATACTCTACCTGAACATGGCAGCCATCTCTTCGCTGTTCAGCAGTCGGAACTCCACCCAGAACATCACGGCCAACCGCTCGTCGTGGTCCACCATTCTGTCGTACCTCAAATCCCATCCGGCTTTTCTGGGCACCAAGCAGGACCGCTTCTACATCCTGCTGCCCAGTGGTAACCCGGATTGCGTGACGGTTGTGAAAGACGGAAAGGTTATCCAGAGTCCGAAGGTGAACCGCCCCAAAGCGCTTTGCTTCGACTACCTGCAACTCAAGGAGATGTTCGGACTGGATCTGGAAACGGAAGTGATTACGGAAAACAGTGAAGATGATTCCGAGATATAAGATAACTGATAGGATTAACCCCCATGATATAAAGGCCGTTTTATTTCGAAGATTCAGGGAATAGAATTATCTTTGTATCATGGGCCTCATTGATAGGACCATGCCACATATATCTGTAAACAAGTTACCGAACCTCATGAGAGAAGACCAATTTATCAAGCTCTCCCAAGCTGGAGAGAATGTTCAAATAGAATACAAGACATGCTATGAACAGATTTCTGATTCATTGTATGAAACCGTCTGCTCCTTTCTGAACCATAGTGGTGGCCACATTCTGGTGGGAGTCAAGGATAATGGTGAAATTGTCGGAGTGAATCCAGACAAAGCTACCACGCTGCAGGGGAATATCATTACGGCCATCAAAAATCCGGATTTATTCTTGCCCTGTCCCTGCTTCACACCGCAAATACTGACCATTAAGGGGAAGGTGGTTCTGCATCTGAACATTCCTTGCGGACAATACGTTTACCGTTACAAGGGGAAATACTGGGACCGCAATGGAGATGCAGACATTGATGTGACCGACCAGCCGGAATTGCTGCTTTCGCTCTTTGAACGAAAGAATCCGCATCTTTTTGAAGATAGGATTGTAGAAGAACTGACACTGGAAGATCTGGACAGTGATACTTTCCAGTATTGCCGTAATATCCTGGCAGTCATCAAGCCGAACCATCCCTGGCTGCAGCTGACAGATGAAGATATACTGCTTCATACCCGTCTGGCCAAGAAAGAAAGGGAAACCGGAAAACTGAAGTTGAAGTATGCCGCACTCATTCTGTTCGGCAAGGAAGAAGCCATTGAGGAATACATGCCCCGTTACCGCTTCGAGGCGCTGTTCCATATGTGTACCTACGAGGAATACAACGACATCAAGCGCTTCCCCAACCGGTACGACGACCGCATCACCATGCGCTGTAACCTGATCAAGGTCTATGACCGACTGACGCAGTTTACGGAACGCTACCTGCCGAACAAGTTCTACTTGCCAGAAGGTACCACCCAACGGGAAGACCTGCGCTGGGACCTCTTCCGTGAAATTGTGGCCAACCTTTGCGTACACAGTGATTTCAGTACAGGTTATGCCTGCTTCTATCATGTGTTCAAAGACCGGGTAATCACGAAGAACCCCACTCGTCTGCTTCCGGAGATTCCCGAAGGCGAACTCACACTGCAGGAATTGAGCAACTACACCAAGAATCCGCTGCTGGTGCGCGTGTTCCATGAGTTGTCCTGGGTGGAAGATATGGGCTCCGGTACCCGTAATATCTTGCGCTATGCCCCCTTGTACTATCCCGACTACAAAGTGGAAATCGTCAACGGCTCGCAGTTCATCTTTTCCATTACCTATATGGAAATGTCCCAAGAAATCATGGAAAATGTCCCAAGAAACGAGATAATGTCCCAAGAAACTGCGGAAAATGTCCCAAGAAACGGACAAATGTCCCAAGAAATCATTTCTACTAACGATGAAGACGATTTGAATATTTCTCTTGAAAAGCCGACAGACAAGAAAGAAAATTCCAAAAAGAATAAGCGCCATCAAGCGATAGTCTCGTTAATCAGGAAGAATTCGAGGATTACGATGGAGGAAATGGCAGACAAGCTAGGTGTCAATGCCCGCACCATTCATCGCGATATCGAAGAATTGAAACATGTTGTAGAGCATATTGGTCCGACCAAAGCCGGTTACTGGAAGCTATTAAAGTAAAGTAGTGCCAATGCCCATGTAAGAAATAACCATAAAAGCGAGCCGTTTCCTGACTCGCTTTTATGGTTATCCTTTGCAAACAGCTATCAATCCTCCAGTTTGCTCACCAGTTTGACAAATTCTTTGGCAGGTTTGAATGCCGGGATGTTGTGAGCCGGCACAATCACGGTGGTATTCTTGGAGATGTTACGCGCCGTCTTTTCCGCACGCTGCTTCACAATAAAACTGCCGAAGCCTCTCAGATAAACATTCTCTCCCTTTTCCAGCGATTCCTTCACTTCCACCATCAAACTCTCCACTACTGCCAGTACGGTTTGGGCATCACATCCGGTCTTTGCGGATATACTCTTACATAATTCTGCTTTCGTCATTTCTAGATTCTTTAAAAACGCACAAAGATACGCAATGTACTTCAAACAAACATCAAACAACCCCGTTTTTTGCTTGTAAATCAGCACGAAAAGCACTACCTTTGCATCGTTTTTAGAATACATCTTCAATATGGACATTAGTTTGATTGGCACACATGCAGATGCCGTATGGAACGTACTGCATGAAAAAGGTGGAATGGATTTGACTCAACTAAAACAAGAATCCTTTCTAACAGACAAGTAAATTACTTCTGTAATTTGCACCTTATATATAAATTCTGCTTAGCTTAGTTTAGTTTTTTTAGTCAAAAATAAAAAAGGGTATCGACATAAGTTCAATACCCTTTTATTTTTATCAGCTCATAGTATAGCAAATAATAAATGAAACTGACTTAGCATCCCTATAGAAGGCTCACTCGCTCGGTAATGGCTGCATCGTCCAATGTGTAACCTCCGAGACTGTTTTCTTTGGCTTGAATACAGAGATATAGCATTGGTGCATCTGAGGTACATTTCAAGCAACGGTCACAGTGTGTTGAAACACGAACCACCGAACCTTCGGAAATATCAAAAACAGAATCATTTACCTGAAACTTCCCTGAACCGGAAAGAATAATATAGTTCTCTTCGTTATTCTCATGGGTATGGAAGAACGGAACAGATTCTCCTGAAGGGAGAGAGCCAAATGAGATTTCACAGGAATTGGCCTCAGTTGCTTCTTTTACAAATTGTTTCCCTTCAAAGTGCTGCAGATTCCCAACAGAAACATGGGCGAATTTATCGCCGGCATTAATTTTTAATAGACTCATAATTGCGATAATTTAAATTAAACAGTATCTTTGCATTTGATAATAACTATCTTTTTGATAGTGCAAAGTTAACATGTAAATACATATAAAACAAGAGGTTACTTAATTGTAAGCTGGTTACTTTTTGAATAGTTTTTTTGAGTATGAGCAAGATAGAGTTAAAAGAAAATCTAAAAAAATATTCGAACTTGGATGAATGTCCAATAAGAAATATCATATCACGATTTTCAGGAAAATGGCCTGTAATTATATTATGTATTCTGTCTGAAAACGAGTGTACGCGTTTCAATCAGATTCAGAAAGCTATTCCTGACATTTCCCCCAAAGTATTATCTGATACCCTAAAAAATCTTGAAACAGATGGTATAATCAAACGAATTGTTTATGGAGAAGTACCCCCAAGGGTTGAATATTCATTGACTAAACTTGGCCTAAGCCTAATGCCATACATTAACAACTTAATTAGCTGGGCATTAGAAAATTATCAGGTCATCATGCGCAATAGAAAACGTGTATAGCTATGTTCATGAGAATGCAATTTTAAGGCTTAATTTCCATAATTCCCATGAGAATTATATCTGAATTGTCAGTATCTCCTTTAAATCAGACAGATAGTTACCGCTCCGGAACTCGCTCTTGGCATGCCAGGCCTGCTTCTCTTCGCCCTCCACGGCCAGATGTATCTTCCGCAGACCGAAGCGGTGATTCAGTGCATCAATGCTTTTCATGAGCTGCATCCGTTCCGGTCGGTTCTTTACCTCATCAAAGAGATTCTGCTGGATATAGGAAGCATCCGTGATGTCTCCGAGAATGACTCCCGTCTTCTTGTAGCTGATTCCTTCCCGATAAATCTCCTTCAGCACACTCAGCGCCGCCTGTGTAATCTCAATCGTGTCTGAGGTCGGCATAGGCAGGATCCTCGTCTGCCCGTTGGAGTACTGAGTAAGGTCCTCCCGGAAGCGGTTGCTCGACACAAAGACCGTCACGGCCGAAGTCAGCGAGTGCTGTCCCCGTAGCTTGTTGGCGCAGCTGGCCGCAAAGCTGGCGACCGATGCCTGCAACGCATCATAGTCCGTAACCAAATTCCCAAAGCTCCGACTGGTACAAATGGTCTGCCGCTGCGCTACTTCCGAAGTATCAATGCACGAAATACCGTTCAACTCCTTCCACGTCTGCCATCCCGGCTTGGAGAAGTGGCTGCGCACCCAACTTTCCTTCTTGTCGGCAAATTCCAAAGGAGTACGGATGCCCAGGTAGTTCAGCTTGGCAAGGGTCTGTTTACCAATTCCCCATACGTCAGAAAGGTCAAAGAGCGCCAACGCTTTCCGGCGCTTTTCTTCATTGTCTATCATGCACACTGAATGGTAGCCTTTGTACTGCTTGGCAAACTTGCTTCCAATCTTCGCCAAAGTCTTGGTATGTGCAATTCCTACACTAACCGGGATGTCCGTATAAAGCCGGACCTTCTCCACCACTCCACGCATATAGTCCTCCAAGTCATGATATTTCTCTAGACCATCCAGATAGAGGAAGGATTCATCAATCGAATAGACTTCTGAATGAGGCACAGCAGACCGCAGAATGTTGTTCACCCGTTTGGACATGGCCGCATAGAGATACATGTTCGTAGAGAACAGCTTCACTCCATAGTGCTGCACTATATCCTTCTTCTTGAAGATGGGGTCTCCACGACGCAGTCCCAGTGCCTTGGCTTCCGGAGTCAAGGCCACAATGCAGCCATCGTTGCAGGAAAGCACGCAGACGGGCTTTCCGTTCAGTCCGGGATGGAACACCTTCTCCACGGAACAGAAGAAGCTGTTGCAATCGACTAAAGCAATCATGAGTTATCGGCAAACGGATTATAGGATTAGTAAACAGGCCTGTGGATGATATATGTCACGACTCCCCAAACACTGAAATCATCGCCCTCGGTGATTTCAATCTCGGGGTACTCGGGATTGGCCGGAACCAGCCAAAGGGTTCCTTCCTTCCTGCAAACCCGTTTCAGCGTGTATTCTCCATTCAGTTCACAGACTGCAATCTGCTTTTCCGTAGGATTCCGTTCACTCTTATCGACTATGATGATGTCGCCATCATGCACTCCGGCTTCAATCATCGAACGGCCCTGCACACGGATCAAGTATGAAGAGTCCGGGTGTGGGCACAACATCTTCAATACCTCGATGTCCTGCGCCAGTTCATCGTTGTTCAAAGGAATGGGGAAACCGGCCACCACCTTCACATCAAAGAAAGGCAGCGACATCGGCTTGATACGGCTGCTAGGCATCACTTCTCCCAACTGCCTCAAGGCTTCGTCTTCCTGTCTGCTTTTAGCTACTTCCATCTGCCGGATGATACATTCCTTGATGAAGTCCGTCTTGTTCTCCTGGCTGTCCAGATAGGCAGCCACCTCCTTATCAGCCCGGAAAGCATAGAGCTTGCTGGTGCCATCTCCCTTGGGACGGCCTGCACCTGGTCTTTTACCACCTCTGCCGGGTTTCTTGGGCTGGTTTTCCTCCTGATTTATCACTTGTTTTTCCTGATTATCCATGGTCTAAACATTATTTCAGCACAAAGATAAGCAGTTTTGCGAATAATGTTATACACATTTCAGAAAACCTATGAAAATTGTATAACATTATTGCGATTTCGGGGTTTAATACGGCAAATCATCTCAAAAAACGCTGTTTAAGTTCCTCCTATACGCGCCTTCATAAAGAAACTTTCCAGGGTACAAACGCAAAAATATTTGCGTTCAACTATCAAGAATAGCCTATTTTCACGCAAAACGGGAAGCTGGACGCAAATATTTTTGCATTTAGCTTCCCGTTACTCGTTTATTGAAAGCAGTTATCTAATATACATTGACGACCGGCATCCGTTTCTCCCTTGCCTTGCGATAAGTATAGGCTGTGCCGCCCTTCGGCTTGCCGTCAAAGTAAGCAATCACACTGCCGGAATGCGACAGCATATAGTCGTTCCGCTTGAAATAGCATCCGTTGAAGTAGTCTTCACTCAGATGCACCACATCGTCCGCCTTGGAAAGGATATAGGCATACCGCTGCTGCTCCACCATGGACCAGGAAGCGCTCTGTCCCTTGAAGGGCACGACCGCTACCAGTTTCAGCATGGGGATGCTCAACTTGAGGGAAAGGACTTCTTCCGCTGCCATCATGTCGAAGCCGAGCGCCATGCCGCAGTAGAACTTGTTCGCTCCTTGACGGATGGCTTGCAGAACGGCTTCCTTCAGCCGTTCCCTTACTTGTTCTTGATGGTTGTGGGATATTTCTCTATGTCCGGTAAAGGCAACCGCCTTTGCCGTTGCCTTTACCTTCGTTATTTTCTTTTCTATCATTGTCAGTTCGTTGTTACTTTATAATGGGTCTTTGCCAAGAAGATGCCACTGAGGACGTATGCACCCAAGTTCTCCAATTGGTCGGAATAGGTAGCCCAAGTGATGCCGCGGGTGATTACATCGTCAAAGGTAACAATATTCTTGCCTTTGAACCAAATTTCATCAAACTCGATGATGCTCACCTTGCGGATTTCCTTCTCCAACTTGCGGTTCTCATGGATGGCAAGGCGTCCACCGATTACCTTTACATGCTCAAAGCCGTTGATGGCTCCGGTCAGTTCGCAGACTCTCTCGCAAAATGCCTTGTAGCGGAGTTCGTTCTTCTCGGAGGTGGATGCCGGAACCGGAACGAAGGTGATGTCCTTGCAGCCATCGCCATACTGCTCCTTTAGGCTTGCTGCGGTCATTTGTGCCACTGCTTCAAAGCTTCGTCCGTCCTTGAAGTCATATACCATCTGTCTGTCAGCCACTTCCTTTTCGCCGACGTTACGGATGCGTTTCGGGAAATACTTGCAGAACCATGTCTGAGGCTTTTCCAACTGCTTCTTGAGGTGATTGTCCATGTGTGCCATACGCTCTGATTTTTTTCCCTCTTGTTTTGCTGTTTTGCAGCTTGTCCGAAGGGATGTTTTTTGCTTTTCTCAGCGTGCTGGCAGCCACCAATTAGGCAAATTCAGGGCAGAAAATACGCTCAACTTGTTTGAGGAAGATTTTCTGCAAGGGATTTGACGTTTGGTGGGGACAGCCTACCTTTGCAAAAAAATATCCTCGTAGGCAAGATGAGAAAACGGTGAGCGGTCATTGCCTTCATACTTCACAGAGCCGGATATTCCTTATTCTATCTCTGCAAAGTGCGTCCACAACACCTTGCAGGCACGTTTTACTTTCTCTACTACACCATCATACTCACACGGATAATTCCTTATGAAATAGTCGCTTCATTCTCTCGAATGGGGGCATTATCGTTTTGACAAGATAGCCACAGCCAAAATCCTTGTATATCAAGTACTTTTATACATCCGTTAGCGTTGACAAACGTTGACAAGCGTTGACAGAAAAATCTGCGGCGGAAAGATAATAGCCACCGGTTGACAAACTCCGGCTTTCCTATTCTATTCTCTTTTTTCTTTAAAAAGAAAAGATATTGAATTACAGGGGCTTTCGGAAGCGGCTACAAGCCCTTCCAGCCCGTTGTCACCCTGGCTAGCTTGTCACCACCCCAACTATACCGCCGGAAACTGCAGAAGGTGTTTTTTTGATGCAGACCCACACTAAGCGCCATTCTTGGATGAAAGATGGATGAATGTTTAAGCAACCTTTTGCAAGGGGTATCACAAAATCCCACAAAGTCACCCAAAATCCCTCATTGCATCACACGGAAGCTATTGTTACACAAGAGCTTTCTTCGTAATTTTACTGCATCAAACGCTTATGCCTATGACCGACTTGAAGAACACATGGATAGAGATAGCTCCTGACCGGAACTACACCATCAAGGAAGCCTGCCTGTATCTCGGGGTACACCGATGCACCATCTACGACTACATCAACAATCCCGAGCGACCTTTGCCTTTTATCCGGATCCATACCGATAAAAGGGGCATCCTCTTCCGGGGAAGCGACCTCATTGCCTACAAGGAAGCGGGTCTCCCGAGAAGAGGACGCAAGTTCAAGAACAGCTCTCGTGAATAGAGGACTGCCTTTGAACTTGCCTTCTTGCGGAACTCAGTTCCACTGGTTCCAGGGCAGACCTGCCAACACGGATTTGCCGTCCGCCTCGGCAAGCTGGCAAGCCAAGAGCCACGCTTCGGTGCGGATGGCATCCATGTCGCTCACGGCCTGCCGGAAACGGGAAGGTGCCACGGCGCCCGACCGGACCATCCACTCCGAAGCGCAAGTCTCCGGCTCGATAGCATCCACGAAGGACTCAATCTCCTTCACCAAATTACTTACCTTGCCGTCCTTCATTTCTGCCGTGAAGGTAAACGGCACACCGCTCAAGGTCTTCCGATGGAAGTCAAAGAAGAGCCTGCCTTCCTTGTACTGAGCGGAAGCAGTCCAACCGAGTTGGGCTGCGATACTGATTATATTTCCATTCCTCATATCTCAGACTAAACCTACTATTTGAGACCTGCCCGGTCCGTGACGGATAAGGCAGGTCATTTTGTTATTACTTCATTGTCACATTCAACTGCCCATTCTTGCAAGGAACTCCTGCAGCCGGCTGTCGCGCAGCTTCTTCAGCGGTGTCGGCTGGAAGTCCTCCTGCTGCCGGACCTGCAGCTTGCCGAAGCCCTGTCTGGTCAAGTCCAGTTCGATTTCCGAAAGCTTGTTCAGGGAGATGTAGCCGTATTCATCCTCCATCAGTCCGATGACGATGCCGAAGAGGATGGTGTCGCTGCCTTCCTTTTCGCCTTCAAGAATGAACCACCGCACACCACCGAGCGCAAAGATGGCACGGCAAATCGCTTCCTTTCCCTTGCCGTCCTGGGAATAGAGAGGATAGCCTTTCAAGGCTTCCTCCAACTGTGTTGTCATAAGTCTGCACATAGCTGTATTATTTAGAGGTTGGAAATTCGGGGTCAAAAATCAAGTCACACTCGATGAGCCGTTGGTAGGCTTCTGCTGAAAGCCGTGATGCCCACTCATTGCGGTCATCGTATCTTCCCTGCTGATAGTTGTGTGCCAGCTGCTTCATGAAGCCGAGGAACACCTTGAACATCTGCTGTTGCAGGTAGCGGTGAGCTTTCGTCAGTTCCCTGCCCGTCTGGTCAGGTGAACACATACTGCCATTTACAAAGTTGGCGAACTCTTGGGCAAAAGCCTTGTCACGTTCGGAGATGGTAGCTCCGGATAATTTGGGATAATCCATAGTCAAAACAATTAAGATGGTTGCGAATCCGATTCTTTTCCCTCTTGTGAAGCCCTTTAGAGCTTCTCGGTCGGGAAAACCGTTTTACGTGCATCCCCTCACTGCGGACACCGGGGAGAATAAGGCAAGTGTGAGGACAGAGAACTTTACGGAATACCCAATTTGGTACAAATTGTGGAAGGCTGCCGGAAAGTTCTCCGTCCAAAAGCTTCAGCGGCACTTGATGTTTCTCCCGTCCGCAGTATCTTTGCACGACAAAACGTAAAAAGACCGGGAAGCTCCAAGGATTTACCAGGCATTTCATTCAACCTGGACTCCAAGGGAAAAGTACCTTAGTATAAGCCACCGAACACGTTACTTCGTTCAAGCCTTCATGTACTAATGTATAATGGGTGTACGTTAGTACGAACAAGCCTGAGCGACCTAACGTCCAAACCCTTACGAAGTAACGTCCTCCCAAAAACCGTTGCCGTTGTGAGAACCTACAAAGTGA
>ENA-ORTF01002707-ORTF01002707.1-human-gut-metagenome-genome-assembly--contig:-NODE-2707-length-17076-cov-2.516303_pt1 | contig 17076 bp, 10 predicted proteins | sample MGYA00241908_ERZ509180 | MGnify/ENA primary metagenome ERZ509180 (study PRJEB26280, sample SAMEA2338814) | human gut metagenome | biome: human gut; feature: human-associated habitat; material: faeces... | reverse complement strand
CTTGCATGTGTTAAGCACGCCGCCAGCGTTCATCCTGAGCCAGGATCAAACTCTCCATTTAAAGGAGATGGCCTAAAGGACCATCTGCAAGTTTGATTCTGTGTATCGATTCCTTTTTAAAGGATCGACAGGTTTATCTAGCTTCAATTCTTGCTTACGTAACTACTCTAATTAGTTCTCTACAGTATCCGGTTTTCAAGGTTCTCCGCGCCGGGTTTCTAAGGCCCGTCGCGAGCGCCACTCGTGAGTCGCGCAAGGCAGTATTATCCTCGCGGGTAGGGGGTGCGTCAAGAAGTATTTTGAGAAAGTTTGGGCGAATGGTTGAATTTTTTTTCGAAATCATAAAACCCCAGGAAAAGAGGGAATTTATTCGAGCAAAAACTACCGCTTACCGTTGCACAAAACCTTCACAGTAGGAAGGATTTTGAGAAAAACACTTGCACCTTCCCGGGCGAGTCTGCTCAAGCATCCTCGCTTATTTCCCCTCGCGCTCAGCTTGCTTTTGAGCAAGTCGCTCAAGAGAGACGATCTTGGTAACGAAGATGCCATCAGAGACGATATCGTCGTCTTCGTCGCGTACTTCGATATTCCAGATCTGCTTGTTCTTTTCCTGATGATCGAATGTCGCGATCGCACGCAACACTCCTTGCCTGCCCGGCTTCTTGTGATCGATCTCGATATGAACGCCAAAAGGACGCTCTTTTTCGTAGTCGGCACGCATATCTACCGCGCGACTAGCAGCTGCCTCGACGAGTGCGAGCGTTACTCCCCCATGGAGGAACCCGAACGGCTGGAAGAGACGCGGATGAATGTCGAGTTCAGCGACAGTTCTGTCGGGACCCTGTTCGGCAAAACGAATCCCGAGCATCCCATTGAACGATTCCTCATCACGTGCATCGAGCGCTTTGCAACGCTGCTCCTCGTCAGAAAAATCGACTTCTTCCATCCAGCTGTTATCAGTTGTATAGACACCGCTCATGTAAGATCCCTTCTATCTAGTGTTCGCGTACAAAATGATCACTCAATCCCAGTCTAATTCAAAAACTCAGGTGAGCTTCGCGAATCGATCGACCACGCCTTGAAAGGGTGGAGATATCCCCCGTTCAACATGAGTTTCCATAATGCAACTTTAAAACGGATTCAATACTTAATCATGCGCTCTTGACCATACGTTTAAACCCCCTGAACTGGTAAAATAGAATCACGATGAAGAGGGATATCCGATCGATCGTTACTATGATTTACCTTCGTTACCTTTGATGCTGATACACCGTTCTTCTCACAAGACGAAGACATTCGTACGTTACGACAAAAGTTGAAAAGGCTGCGAAGACGATCGATTGCTACCTCAAGGATCGAACATGCTTCAACCTTGATATCTCTTTTGGTCGTAGCTAATTAGCGCATCATCAAGTATCTGATCTACCTTTCGAGGTAAAGAAGCAGATGAAATACTTTTACTTTAGCCACGCATAGCAACTCGAAGGTCGCGACAACCTTGTCTAATGATCTGATAAGGTTGAGTTCTGCCTCATAACGTGTAAAACAAACACGGCTCATAAGAAGAATAATCGCAGCATAATTATGGCTATGCAAGGCTAAAGGACAGGAAACCATATCCAATTTAGGGCGTTACTCCAGGTAGTGCCCTATTTTTATATAAAAGATCGCGTTGCCCTCCCCTGCGGTAGGAACATGCCTTTATAATGAGACAAAGCGGCTTAGAGTATCAGAGGTTTGTTCATGGCCAAGAATTTAGGCGATCAAATAAAAGACGCCATACAAGAAGCGATCACTTCGCAGGATTTTTCATCCGTGAAGAGCGTTGTCGAACGATCGATCAACGCAGCAGCCTCAAGCATCGCTACCGGTCTTTCGCAGGCTCAATCAAACGCCGCGCAAACAAATGCCGAACATATCAGGCGTCAAAACGAATACTTCAACGCACTCAATGCGCAGCGCAATGAACTGATGGCTGTGCAAAACCGCTATGCGCCCGCAAATGGCGTCAAAGCCTCAGGATATGCTATGGCTATCGGCGGAGGCGTATTGGCAGCCTCGTTCGGCGTTCTCTCGCTTCTTGCATTCCTGGGTGCCGGACTCTTTTCTGCAGGCTTTGCGATCGGGGCAACGGTCATGCTCTGTCTTTGCGGCGGAAGTGTGGCGATGAGTGTTTTCGGCGCGAAACGTGCGGGCTTCGCTAAACGTTTTCAGGCCTATCGCCGCATCCTGGGTACCCGTACCTTCTGCACGATCAAAGAGTTAGCAGCCCAAACCGGTGAAACCGACAACCTGGTCGAAAAGGACCTGCATAAGATGATCGATAAGGGCATGTTCCGCGAAGGCCATCTTGATGACCAGGCGACCACGCTCATGGTCGCCAACGCCACTTACGAGCAATACCGCGAGACACTCCGCTCAAAAGCTGAGCGCGACCGGGAACAACAGCTGCTCGCAAGCGTGGAGGGCAACAAGAAAGCAACTCCCCTCTCCCTAGAAGCGCAAGCGATGCTCGAGCGCGGACAGGCCTACCTTGCCAAGATCGCAGCGAGCAATGATGAGATCCCCGATCCAGTGGTGAGCGAAAAGCTCGAACAGACCGAAACGATTCTGCAGACCATCTTCAAGCGTGCTCAAGAGCATCCCGAAGTTCTGCCTGACCTCGAACAGCTTATGGATTACTATCTGCCCCTCACGATCAAGCTGCTCGATGCTTACGAGGAGCTCGATGGCCAGCCGATCCAGAGCGATGCCATCCAAAGTTCGAAGAAGGAGATCGAAGAAACGCTTGACACCCTCAACACTGCTTTCGAGAAACTGCTCGATTCGATATTCAAAGACATCACATGGGATGTCTCGACTGACATAACCGTTCTTCATACCGTGCTTGCCCAAGAAGGGCTCATAGACAATCCATTCGAACAACCCCAGGAGGATAGATAAATGACCGACGAGATCAAACCCGATAACGATCTGCCCGTTCCTTCGCTCACCCTCGAGCCGAATCTTGATGAGAGCGGTGCGATCGAACTGGTCGAAGAAACGATCGTGGAAACCGAACCAACACCAAAGGCAGAGCTTGATGAAAGCGCGCTGAGCCCTGAAGAAAAGACGATGGTCGAGAACTTCTCGCAGCAGATCGATCTGAACGATTCGAACATGATCGTGCAATATGGCGCTGGCGCACAAAAGAAGATGGCCGACTTTTCCGAAAGTGCGCTCAAGAGCGTGCGTACGCAAGAGCTCGGCGAAGTGGGAGCGCTTTTGACCGAGGTGGTCGGCGAATTGAAGAATTTCGACGCCGAAGACGAAAAGGGCATCTTCGGATTCTTCAAACGAGGCGTGAACAAGGTGCAGGCGCTGCGCGTGAAATACGACAAAGCAGAGAAGAACGTCGAGCGCGTGGTGAAGGCCCTTAAAGACAATCAGATGCGGCTGATGAAAGACAATGCAACGCTCGATAAGATGTATGACATGAATATCGTCTACTTCAAAGAGCTCACGATGTATATCCTTGCGGGCAAGAAGAAGCTTGCCGAAGTGCAGAACACCGAACTGCCTGCGCTCGTTGCAAAAGCAGAAGAGACGAGCCGTCCTGAAGACGCTCAAGCCGCGCGCGATCTTGAGGAGCGCATCGTGCGGTTCGAACGCAAGCTTTCCGATCTCGAACTAACGCGCGTTATCGCAATGCAAACCGCTCCGCAGATTCGCATGGTACAGAACAACGAGATCGCCATGATCGAGAAGATCCAGACCACGCTCGTGAACACCATTCCGCTCTGGAAGAACCAGATGGTGCTCTCGCTTGGCATCGCTAATGCAGCTGATGCGGTCAAGGCGCAAAATGCCGTCAACAAAACAACGAACGAGCTGCTGCGCAAGAACGCCGACATGCTGCAATCCTCCACCACGCAGATTGCAGAGGAGACCGAGCGCGGCATCGTAGATATCGAAACGCTTCAGCACACTAACGAAACGCTCATCCAGACATTCGACGATGTCTTGCGCATCCAACAAGAGGGCAGACAGAAACGCGCTGAAGCAGAGGTTGAGATTCGTCGTCTTGAAGATGAGCTGAAGAGCAAATTGCTCGAGATGCAGAACAAGCCTGTTGCTTCGTAAGCAAGGGTAGCCCGCCGCCGAAAGCGGCGGGCTAATCAGCATTCGCCACAACTTTGAATGAATGCGTGGTTTGCATTGAGTAAATAGCATATGCCTTTACGATATTCCGGTGGATTCGTTTCCAGTAGATCTAACATATTAACTAAGTGGCAAATTCGCTGAGCAATACTAAAAACTGAGGGCGTCTATAACGGAATCGAAGGCGTTTGGCAAATTGCGCTTAATCTCAGATTCCCACAACTGCAGCTCATCAGGTAACTTCACTTTATTTACAATATCTGGAATCGCACGCACCCTTAAAGAAGACTTCCGTGATGTAACGATCATCTCATCTTGCCAGACATCGCACGAAATACCTCTTTCTTGCTGGAGAGCTTCAGCAAGAGGGCCAAACAGCACATTGCCTTCATTGATAACAGAAGTACGCACTTTGGCGCGCGTGACATAGTCAAGTAGGTCCATTGCCGCATGCCTATCAAGGGACGCATGGTGAATCTTGTTTCTATAGTGCCTGAGGCAGGATAGACACGAGGAATCGCAATCACAACCTGCTAAAATATTCCTCGCCTTATCGACCATGCTCTCAATAGATTGCTCATTCGCCAGAAGCGATGAGTATCCCGCACCACTCGAAAGCGAATCGAACAGATAGATATCAACATAAACGCTTTCACTAGAAAACCTTCTTCGAGATCCAACGCAAAGCTCGCTGAAGTCGATATCGAGAATATCAATAGCGGCTAACTTGAACGTTTCCGCCAACGAGATACAGGCCTTTTTGAGCCATGGGTTCTCATACTCCGTACACACTTCAGATGAATCAAGTTCCATTTCAAAAATGACAAGGTCAGTTTTGAATACGCTTCCCAGTACCATCGATTCGACGAAATCATGCTGGCATCTGGCGAGTCCTCCTTTTGTGTCGCGCGCAAAAGGAGGAAGAATTTCCTTGGACTCACGTGCTCTTTCAACCGAAGGATATGCAGCGCCGCATTTGCGACAAATATCGAAGCCGTCACATTTTGGACCGCGATTTACGACAATCAGCGAGCAGTCGTGCCTATTCGCAAAGAACATTCGAGGATAACCCGATGGGGACATCTTTTCATCAGGAATCGCAGAGTAGCTTGGAAGCTCCGCATATGAGTTCTCTGCTGTGTCGAAGGCTGCATCAGCCTCCCCGCCGTTGCGCGGTGCAAATCCCCAGGGTTTAAGAAACTCATTCCTAGTCAGATCTTGACTGCCGCAAAACGGGCAACTTCCGTCCTTCGTCAGATTTTCCTTCATTCCAAACCACCCGCAGGCTGGATTTTCGCAGAAGAAGATGTCCTTACGATAATCGCTGCTTTCGAAGTAAGCCTTCGCCGGACACTCTCTATTTTCGGCAATCTTGGAAAATTTGGCCGAATGAGTGTAGATACCACCAGCGATGTAGGTTTTCTTATCGATCACGATTTCTCGTCCTGGAGCGTATTCGCTAACTGCAATATCAATAGACCTGTCCGGTCGCTGCAGAAGTTTGTTGCCTTTCGATCGGTCCTCAACTTCAAAACCAACAACGTTTCGAGGGAACGAGTAGGTGGGCAGAACTGACTCCTCTAACAAACAGTCAAGCAAACTTTTGTATCCTTCTCCTCCTGTTTTGAGGAAGGCTTCAGGGCGATCTTTGTATTCTGACTCGATGGCATCGACTTCTTCTTCGATGGTCCTCTTGACTGAATCAAGGTCAACATCCATTCCTTCAGGGATAAGCGTCCTTTGTTCTTTCTGATTTAGATTGAAACTATGTAACGTCATCCTAAACCTATCCAAATGAGTGCCGAAGAACTCATCGATGGGCATTCGTTCGGCAGATACGCCTTCCTCCTCGCCAAAACGGGTGAAAAAAACCGTTGCCAGATGCCTCCTTACGAGCTTCTCGTTAGCAACGTCGATGCCAGGTTCACGTAACTCTCCACGCACAATTCGCGAGGGGTTATTGAAATACATATTATCGAAAGGGTGTGTGTCCACATAGGTGACAATCGTGGACACCGAGGAACTACGCCTGCCAGCACGACCGGCCCTCTGTTGATAGCTTTCCCTCATAGGAGGAATATTCCTGAGACCAACAGCGGTCAACGATCCTATATCGATGCCAACTTCCATCGTGGTCGTACAACTTAAAACGTCAACAGGCTCGCGGTTCTCTCCGACAAATACATCTTGGAAGCGCATTTCATATTCTTCTGTCGTTGACCAAGTATCACTTTCCTGATCTTTATGAGATAGCTGAGCCGTGTGCTCCTCTGTGTTGATTCGAGTACGAAGAACCTCGTCATCGCCCTCAATCGCTCTCACCAAGGGGTCTCGCCAAAAAGCAACTCCCTCATAGTCGCCGTCCATTGAAACCATCTCGCCCTGCTTACAATGCGGGCATAACCCCCAAAGGCTGTATGGGGCGGTGCGACCACAACGTGGGCAAGACATCCAATCCGCATCTGGATCAACGAACAGAGTCACCTTGGTCGTGCTAATGAAATGATGCTCTCTACTGCCGGTCGATGGACGATCCAAGAACTTTACTAGCGCCTCAGTAATCGCTTTCATCTCCTCTGCTGAATAGCGAGACTCAAGAAGACCCACCAAAGAGCCTCGTCCTTTTTTCTGGCCCTTGAATGGCTCACTTGGTAGCAGGCCATATTGGGAGCCGGTGTAAAGAATCCGCATTCGCACTTTGGGAGGGATATCTGGATCGAGCGCCGTTAGCCTAACGAGGGCATAGCTAGACCAAGCGTAGAAGATCGCCTCGAATTCCTCTTGGCTCATTTTGACATTGGCCTTTGAGAGAATCCTTTTAGTGTCACGCCAGGCTTTAGCAGTTGGCTTTAGCCAAGCAACAGTGGAGTCAGATAATGAGTGATAGCGATCACATAAGATAGAAAGCATATATTCCATATAGGCTTCGGGTGGAGCACCCGAGTCCTCAGCGCTATACTCATAATCATCAAAATCTTCTTTTAGGTCGATGATGCGATCCTCTATCACCTTCTTCGACTCGCCTGAAAACACAGAGACTTTTTTATCGTGAAGAACCTTAAGAAAGGCCGGATAGAGTCTCCTCAATGTTGCTCGGCCACCAGTATCTTCGGCCCATTCCTGAAGCTCATGAGCCGCGATGACAAGAATTTTTGAAGTAAGGTTTTTGTCTGAAGCGTCGGTAAGGTCCTTGGCAATTCGTGCTGCTCCCTGCCTGCTATCGGAGAACAGGATGACCTTCTTGCCAGCATTAGGGTTTTCCTCTAACTCCTTTGGATCTTTCGAGCCTTGTTGAAGCTCGAATTGTCTTGCCACAACGTTATAGAACGGTTCATTACCCCTGGTCGTAAAGCCAGCAAGAGCGAGTCTTCCGTTGCATTTGGGGCATTTCGAAGGATGGTGGTCTTCTGCATCGTCTTCATCATGGATGCAAAATGCAACGCGGAGAAATCCCGAATCGTCTTCGTGGCTATCATCTCGATGAACTTTTCCAGTGAGGGAGTTGAGCCAACCGATTTCGAGTCCCTCTACAGATTCGTTGGTACTAAGAACATAGAGGATAACCTCGGAGAATTTTTTCAGTGGATCAGGATTTTCATTCCAAAAATAGAAATCTCCCTCAGTTACCGAAGCGTAACCTTTTAAGAAAATTGCACCGCAATTGCGGTCTGATTGAAGCTCGTAGGTTTTTGCACCGCAAGAACACCTGCCAACAGGCTTGTTGACGCGAACCCTGCCAAGCTGAAGCCCATCATCTTTCGAGTCTGGGCAATCAGGATTGCAACATGCTGTCAGCTCCTGTACACCCCTGATAAACATATGCATTCTAACCGGGAGAAGAGAACTGCCATCTGCGTTCTTCCCAAGAGCGGCAATGTTCAACAGTATGTCGGTCGCTTCCACAGAGTCCTTCTGCCCAGGAAATACCACCTGGGCGATTTCCTCGAGCGTACTGCAGCCGCCTCTGATAGATTCACTCAAACGTCGGAAAGGGGCAAGGCTTGGTAGCTTATCAGCAATCCAGAAACGAGCTTCACTTTCATCGCCAAACGATTGATCATCGATGCCAACCTGGACCGCAAAAGCATCCAGCTGGTCCACCAAATTTGTCTCACCAGACAACAGAACCCCAAGATCAGTCTCTACGATTGTAGACGCTTCAACCTCTTTCGCATCGCCCTCGAAGATATTTGCTGTTTTACCACGAACGATTTCTAGGCTCTCTCTACTCTTCCCAGTCATATCACCATAGAAGGACACAGTCGAACTATCATCCTCAGGAATAGAAGCACTCGTCAGGATGAACTGCACCCTCTCAGGTCCAACGCCAATCTTGTGCATGAGCCTCCTGAGTAGCAAGGCAACTTCTCCACCAGCTGCGCCTTTATACATATGGGCTTCATCGATGATGACGAGTAATTTTTCGGAAGGGTTTTCGCTTAACCACTTAGATGTACCCGACCAAATGCTGTTCTCGACGGATCTGATAAGCATGTATTGGAGCATCGAGTAGTTCGTAACGAGAATGTCCGGTACATGAGATTGCATTTCAAATCGCGTAAGAAGCTCTGCATCATCAGGAGACCAGCCGCTCTCATGTATTTTTATCTGCGAAACAAAGTTCGAAAGATCGTGCTTTGCTGGATATCCTCCATAATCAGCAAGCTTGGCTTTATCAGCCTCACTGATGTCAATAAGGTCTCTTTCGATGGTCTGGGCGTATTTAGTATCTCTCTTCTCGATCTGCTTATCGCCAGGATAAGGAGTCCTTCCCGTATACATGCCAAACTGAGGCCTACGGCCTCTTTTTGACCATACTTCACCAAAAGACTCAGCGTTGCCACCAAGGATTTTTCTAAGCCTTCCAAGCTGGTCTGAAACCAGCGCATTCATCGGATACAGCACGAGAGCGCGCACGGCTCGGGTGCGCCAACTGTCCTCCGACACCTTAGCCTCGACTGCCATTTTGGACACCAGTGGCCACATGAAGCACTCCGTTTTACCGGAGCCAGTGCCAGTCGAAACAAGAACGTCCTTCTCATGCCAAAACGCCTCCAGTGCGTCAATCTGGTGAGAGTATGGAGACATGAAAACACCGCGACCAGCGGTAGCCATGGATATCAAGAACTCTTTGGCATCTTGAGGTATGTCGGATAACGCGAGACCATTGTTCGCAATTTCATATGCCGGAGTTGACTCGAAATACGGCTCTTGAAAAAGCGTATTGCTAAACCTGAGCTCGTCATCGCATCTCTTTCTAAGCGAAGCCGTCTTTCCGAAGTATTCGGTTTCAACGTAATCGACAATGGTTTTCTTCAGTTCTCTTTTTATTGACTCAACGCCTTTGCTGTCAGTCATTTAAAGCCCTTTCGAATCCTATGTAAGTAGCAGAGAGCAACTCTTCCACAAGAGGCAGCACTTCGACTCTGACAATTCTGCTAAACCTATCCTCTGCGTTTTCAACGGGCCACCCTATCGCATCTAGAACTCGGTTAAGATGTCCCGGGATAAAGCCAACCGGAAGAACAGCTTTTGCATGAGATTCGTCCAACATGTCATATCGAGAAATCGCCCTGTTTCCACTTTCTCGCCTAAGGTAGAAAAACAGCTCTTGCGCTTGAATCCAGGTGATTCTAGAGAGGCGAACTCGTCCTTTCATCTTGGTTGCGACAAAAATAATGGAGTTGCCACCGTTGCCATCAACTCTAGCAAGTGTGATATCGTTAACCCAAAACGGTTCTTCAATCCAGACATCCATGCGATTGATGTTCCAGCGGGCAGTGCGGACATCAGCGAACCTAACACAATCGAAACCTGCTGCGTTTTCCCAATCGATGTACTTTAGGTCTTCAATCCACCAGGAGGTGGGGCGAATAACGGGTTCGTTGTCCGACTGCACAAGAAAAAGCAGTCCAGAGAGAACCAGCGAATCTGCGTCATAACCGCAAACTTTAGTCCGCTTGGCAGTAGGGTCAAAGTAGCCTGAAACACAAGAAAGACTTTCTGAAAGGTTAATCATCCTTAGCGGCGTTGCAACATACGATTCCTCGAAGCCGTTTAACGTTAGATCTCCAACGTCAATCAGCCTGTTGTATACGGCGCGTATTCCCTTTCCATCTGAATCAAACCATGTATCGATGCCAGGGCAAATCCTATCAAGGGACATAACCCACTTCTTAAGCCTGCGGTTCATCGCCTGCTTCGTTATGCCCTTTTTTCCGCATTCTCCATCATCCATGCAAAAGGCCTGCAGCCAGAATCGCGAGGCAGAGTAAGAAACCCTGCGACAGAAAGACTCCTCGCTTTCTCCAATAAATCGGCGTACCCCAATATCAGACGCAATGACGTTAAGAGCATCAATGCCGCTACTCATAGACACCTAGTTTCTTTGATAGCTCGGTTAAACCCAAATCCCCCTCGGACCATTCTGCTATTGCCTCAAAGGCTGATTTGTCGCAGCGAGAACACATCAAAAGATGTTGTGCAACGTATCGTTCAATGAGCTCTTCGTCAGTAAGATCCTCTATTGCGCGAAATACAACTGCTGTCAGAAGATGATGTTCTGCAGTCAGATCAAGCCGCTCGAGCTCTTCGCTAAGATCCCTAGCCTCTTCAAGAGCGTCATCGGCGCTTATCTTCGGTAGTTCAAAATCCGATGTCATCTTTTGCAGTTTAGCCCCCCTCATCGAACGGGAGTAGGTTAATAAGCTTTCGGCGTTAGGGAGATACACCCTACCCCAGACCTCCTTCGCAATCAAGGAGGCACTAGCATGAGATACAAAAGGCAAGATTACTACAGGTTTCACATCTTCAGAGAGCAGCGCAAACAACACCCCTTCGTTTGCTGCGTCAATGACACCATCAATGACCACAACAGCTTCGTTTCCAGAAATCGCCTCCAAAACAGAGCAAATATTCCTGAAATCGGCAGGAACGACTACTTTTTTCGCGCTACAGCCAGAAACGGCAACGCTAAGAGAATCGGCAACCTGCCATGCCACGGCTCGAGGTATTGCAATGAACTTTGTAGCAGCAAGAGCGGCAGCTACGCCGATAGCTAGTTTTTTCCTCTCGCCAGAAGGATCGCCAATCACACTCGTGACACCACGCTTCTTTAGGTTCTCAGCAAAAACGTCTTCGAAACTGGAATCCGTCTCCGCAAAATCACAAGGGTATCCCTCTGTCACCAAAAGCTCCGGGTTATGCAAATCAACTTGCTGAGAGGCAACGGCTCTGAGTCCTAGCTTAAAGGCAATGTTCGACTGAATTTCATCCAGTACTGCTTCCTGTTCGCTTCGAACTTGCTCCAAACTCGACGTCAAGCTCTCTATATCGTTCTCTAGCGACTGTTTTTTGCTGTCTAAGGCTTCAATGGATTGATTTAGACCTGCCAAAATGGATCGTGCGTTTTCAATATTGACTTTAGCTGTTTCGAGCTCGCGATTTCTCTCTTCTAGAATCGAATCACTCAGCTGCATAACCTGCTCAACGCATTCCTGGTGGAATTCCTCGTCTTCAAGCAGCGCTTTGCGAAAGAGTTCACGATCTTGGTCGTCTTTTTCCATCACAATGTGAGAAATAGCTTTTCTCAGGCTTATGACCTCTTCTTCAGGCGCTCCTGCTTCAAGATAAGCCTCGAGGGCATCGGGCCGCAGAAAAGCTGCATCGATAATTCGTGAAATAGCACGCCTATCGGACCTGGAAACTTGAATCGATTCCTCTCGGATAAACCATTTCACATAGTCGGCGGCATAGTAATCCAATGGCCTGAGAAGAACGCTTCCATCATTTTCTGGTTCTTCGAGTTTTGCATAGACCTTTCTGTAGGAGGTCAATGCGTGAGGGGACTCGATGATATCGTAATCATTGAGCCATACTCGCGGCGCCGACAATACAGTCTCTTTTGTATTGGAAATAGCATAGCGAAGTCGAATTTTGCCATCAGAGAAAGAGAAGTTCCGTCGTTCGCACCTGACAGCAGGACGGTGGCCGCCTTCATTGCCATAGACTATGTAGAATACGCTTGTTGTCCTGCCCTCAAATGAAATTCCTTTAGACAGCGCTTCCCTAAGCCCCTGTTCGCCATGCTTGTCTTCGAGAAGGATTACTTCCTTTGGTTCCTTAAATGCTAGGAGGTTTACATCATCGTGGAAGCTCCTTGTCAGCTGCTTGCCAAAGTCATTAGGATCCCTTCTCCACTGGAAAAGATAAAAGTCGGAATCACGTGATTCGTGATTGTAAGCAGCAGAGGGATTGTAGAGGTAGTCCGGATTGGCTTGCGCCTCTTCAAGAGAGGTTGCATGTTCCTGCACTAGCGCAGGAATCAGCTCGTCAGAGCTTTCCTGCGGTATGAAATCCGCAACGCGAAAATATTTGTAATAAGTTTTTTGACCATGATGGTCTGCATGGACTATACACACTGAATAGCGTTCGTTTTCAGAATCGTTCATGCCTATCTACCTGTCTTTCTACGTAGCGCACGCTGCCTATCTGCGCTGCGTTGCCGTATCATTTTTCCATTCTGCCTTGCTATGGCAAAAGCAACGCCATCAGGCATGCCAGGCGGTATTACCTCTTCAATGGCGGTCGTTTTCAAAGGCTGCTTTGAGTCGAACATCTTTTCAAAAACGATCAGATAATCTAGAGAAGCTTCCAGCTTTTTTCTTACTTTGAGAACGTTCAGGCAACCATCGTCAAACGAATAGGAATTCTGGTCTTTCGTTATCTTGATTATATGAACACTCTCGCCCTTTCGATGGCTAGCGATTTCGCACGGGTACGGCAGTTTAAGAACCCAGCATCCTTTATCCAAATAGATTTGAGGTTCGAAATTGAGCATATGCAGCCAATCATCTATCACCAAATCGCTTGGATGCAGAAGGACCGCAGAAGAAAACACCCAGTTGCGGGTTGTCACAAAACTCAATTTCTCGGTGTTCTTAAGGATTGCAAATCCGCTATTCCCTCCATCTGCCTTTCTTAAAGGAACAGTTCTGATTCGATCAGAGGTATCGGTATTGGTATGGACATACAAGGAGTTATCGATAGAGGAGCTCATATCGGCTGCGAAGATGCAGCGTGAGCACTCAAACAGAGGAAGAAGTTCTCCGCCACTTATTAAGGAAGGCGGCCATAGCAGCTCTGGCGTGTCTCCAGAATCATCGACTCCGAAGCCGCATGCCTCAAGATAATGTTTTCCTCGTGTCCATCGAGCATCCTCTTTACTAAATCGGATTTCAAATACCGCAAGATTGAGCATTGTGGCTCGTTTTCCCACCGCGCCAACCTTACGTGCATCCGTAAAAGATGAACGAATACATTCCCCTTCTCTTTCGGGAGCTAACAAGAACAGGTTTGTTTCGAACGGTATAGTGTCTCCAGTTTTCAGCCGCTTCCCTTGTTCTGTGTCGCTATCCCTCATAAAAACCATTGCATGACGCGCATCCTCTGGGTAGCCCCATGTTGAACCTAGATCATAGGATGCGCTGATAAGCTCGATCGAAGAACTACAATTTAGAGAGAGATCTTCGAACGGAAGCTTCGTCAAACCTGCTCCGAAACGCTGCCTGTTTACGTTATAGCTCTTCTGACCAATCTTGACTTTAGCCTCCTCGCGCTCAAGCGTGCAAAGAACTTGCCGATCAAGTCTCCTGAATCCACCTTCAACAATAAAGATTCCTTCTTCAGAACGTGATTTTCTTATAAACATCGGCATGGGCATACGTTGATATGTGGTGAAGTAGCCATGGTTGATTGCGTAAAGTTCGCAATCATGAGCTCTCTTGTTATTACGCTCGTGCCTAAAATGGGGAGATTTCTTGCTTTTTGGCGACATCGCAGCAGGGAAAAGGGGTTGCCTGCACAAAGGACAGATGAAGCTAACATTCCGCGGGCTGTTGCCATAAAACTCATTTTGAATTTCGCTCGCGGAAACTAATTGCTCCTTCCCGCGCTGAACTTTTAGCGCCTTTTCCATATATTTTTCGTCTCCTCGGCAATCAACATTAACAACGACTAGTAACACAACTCGATATAGCTGCACGCTTTATCAAGCATGTTTTACCATCGACCTTGTAGCACATCCAAAGAAGCTTGCGCGTCTCTTTTTTGACTTCATCGATTCCTGCAGCGGTTGCCTGCTAGTCGCCAATACGTACGGTTCTCACGATAGTCGATGCATTATGCTGTGCATAATCTCAAAAAGCTCGATCAGAGCAACTCGACCCTTATCGATTTTCATTTTAAAAACCCTCAATAGCACAGTAGATGCCTGCCTGCCAGCCAGTATACCTGAGTCGCTAGGACGATAGACCATCTGCTGCGGTAACAAACCCTACGCTGTATCAGTTCTGCCCTACAGGATGCACGTATCCATAATACTTTGCCTTGGGATTGTACGCCGTTTCCAACCCCCCCCTGACCTCGTACATATTACAAAATGTATCGTTCATTATACTTCACACACTGAGTCCTCATAAGCGGATATCCCATAGCAACGGCGTAAAGTTGATGAAGACCCAGATTCTCCTATCCTATATTCACTATACCTTTATGGAGGACATAGACTTTATTAGTGCGCACCCTCCACGTGCCGACTTTCTAAGGAAGAGAAAATACGATAGGGAGTTCAAAATCTTAACGGCAGAGACTAGCAGAAGAGATCGTGGTCAAAAACCTATAAAAAGCTTTGCATCAAAAACTCTACGCTTCGATGCTAGATGAAAAAATATGAAAAGACGCGCGAAAATGCATTCCCTAAATGGAGTCTTTGAAGCGAATGGCCCGCGTTTTGGAGAGATCACAAGATCCTGCGTGATTCGATGGCACGGCCGAGTGTTACTTCGTCGGCGAATTCGAGGTCGCCCCCTACTGGCAGCCCGCTCGCAAGACGGCTGACCGTAACGCCGGTCGGCTTGATGAGGCGCGCAAGGTAGCTCGCCGTTGTTTCGCCTTCAACATTGGGATTGGTTGCCAGGATGACTTCGGTAATGTCAGGATTTGAAAGGCGTGCCATGAGCTCGGCCACGTGAAGCTCATCGGGACCAATTCCCTCTAGCGGCGAAAGCGCTCCCCCCAGCACATGATAGTGCCCAGAAAACGTCCCCGTGCGCTCGATGGGCGGAATATCGCGCGGCTCAGAGACCACACAGATACAGGTAGCATCGCGTTTGGGTGATGCACAGATCTCGCAAAGATCACCTTGGGCATAGTTGAAACACTGGGAGCAGAAATGCACCGTATCCTTTACTTCCTTGATCGCGTCGGCAAGCCGCATCGCGTCGGCTTTGGGATTGTTCAAGATCCAGTAAGCGATACGCTGAGCCGATTTCGGACCGATGCCGGGAAGGCGCTCGAGTTCATCGAGTAGATTTTGTATTGCAGAAGCAGCGTACACGAGTTGCTACATGAGTCCTGGAATGTTCATGCCACCCGTGACCGCACTCATCCGCTGATTGCTGAGCTCAGAAACACCGCGCAACGCTTCATTCACCGCAGCCACGACCATGTCTTGCAGCATTTCAACATCTTCAGGATCGACCGCATCCGGATCGATGGTAAGCGAAGTGATTGCCATGTCGCCCGATGCAACAGCCGTGACCATGCCACCGCCTGCAGTTGCCTCGAAGCTCATCGTGGCGATTTCTTCCTGCGCCTTGTTGAGCTCTTTCTGCATCTTCTGAGCTTGACGCATCATCTGTTTCATATCCATAGAGTTGAACTCCTCGTCTCGTTTCTTGTTTTGCTCGATTATACGTTATCAATTTTCCGTGGTTATTCGCAAATCCTCACCGAATGCCGCAGTAAGGATCTGTCTGGTTTGGTCAGCCTCTGAAAGCCCTTCGCTTGCTTGAGGCTCTGAACGAGGTTGCTCAGGCTGAACAGCTTGAGCGCTTTGACCCGCTTCCTGGTGCGTTTCGCTCAGCGTTGGCGCAACGGGCGCGCCCTCATTCGGCTGCGACCCCTGTGGGAACGCTGCCGACTGGGATCGAGGCTCTGGAGCGGTCGCTGGCTGCTGCGAGAGCTGAACGGGTTGAGACGCTTGAACCGGTTGAGCGGTCTGCGGAGGCTGCTGCGCGGGAGCTGCTTGAGGAGCGACAGGTGCAAAATCAGCATCACTGTCCACGAACGGTGACTCATCTTCGTAGCGCCCCATCATTCCTGAAACCGCCGGTTCAGCTTGGAAGGCAGGTGATTGCTGAGCAGCGGCAGGTTGAGCGCTCGAAGCGGGTGCTGATACTGGCGCCGGTGTCGATGCCGACGCTGAAGGTGACACCGAAGCTGATGTCGCTGCCGATGCTGGTGCCGAAGTTGGCACTGGCGCTGGAGCACTCTGAGGCACCTGCGGGGCTGTTTGAGAGACCTCAGCAGCTTGAGGCTGAGGCGCTTGCGGCGCATAAGCTGCGGGTGTAGAGGCAGTCTGGTTCACAGCACCTTGATAGCTCGAACCAACAGAAGAACTCGATCCTCCTTGCGCCATGAGCAGCTGGAACGGCACCGAGCCGCCCGTTACCTCGATGAAGCTTTGCGCAAGAACGTCTTTCACCTCTTTTTTCTGAGCTGCAGCATAGGCAAAGCTCGAATCGGGCGAGAAGACGATCTTCACACCCTGGTTTTGAGGATCGGCCTCGATCTTCGCACCCATGAACAGAACGCCACGCGCAGGATTCGACTTTCGAAGTGCTGAGGTGACCGAATGCCACATGCGCTGAAGAGCCGCCGCATTCGTAAGGTCGACGGAAGCAGGAGGCACGCTCGCTGCCGGCGAGCTCGTTGCTGCCTGAGCTTGAGTCTGGGCTGGCATCGGTTGCGGCGCAGGGGTGGGCTGCGGCGAAGGAACCGGTTGCGGTGCAGGTGCGGGCCGCGGCGTGGGCATGGGCTGAGGTGCAGGAGCCGGTCGCGGAACAGGCGCAGAGGGCGTAGGCGTTTGGACCGGGG
>ENA-ORTF01002703-ORTF01002703.1-human-gut-metagenome-genome-assembly--contig:-NODE-2703-length-17088-cov-3.194740_pt1 | contig 17088 bp, 10 predicted proteins | sample MGYA00241908_ERZ509180 | MGnify/ENA primary metagenome ERZ509180 (study PRJEB26280, sample SAMEA2338814) | human gut metagenome | biome: human gut; feature: human-associated habitat; material: faeces... | reverse complement strand
CTGTATCTGCTTCTGCTGATTCTCAAAGGCCCGCTGCTGCTGTTCAAGACGCTCGGCCCGTAACTGCACATATTTAGAATAATTCACCCGATAATCGTAAATATGCCCGAGAGAAATTTCGATCGTACGATTGGTTACATTATCGATAAACGCCCGATCGTGTGAAACCAATACAACGGCATTGGCCCTTGTGGAAAGAAACATTTCAAGCCACTGTATCGATTCTATGTCCAAATGGTTAGTAGGCTCGTCGAGCAACAATACATCGGGGCGTTGCAAAAGCAATTTGGCCAATTCGATACGCATACGCCAGCCGCCACTGAACTCGGAAGTCGATCGGTTAAAATCACTCCGCAAAAAACCAAGTCCCAATAGCGTTTTTTCTATTTCGGCCTGATAATTACCGTTGCCCGACAGTGCAAGTTGTTCGCTTACCTGAGAAATACGGTCGATCAATTCCTGATACGAATCACTTTCATAATCGGTACGTTCGGCCAATTCTGTATTCATTTGATCAAGACGTTCCTGCATCTCCTGAATATGAGAAAACGCCAATGCCGCCTCCTCGGTAACCGTACGGCTATCAGAAAGTTGCATTTGCTGCGGCAAATACCCAATGGTTATATCTTTGGGCATATTTACCGATCCTGCCGACGGTTGTTGAAGCCCCGCTATGATTTTGAGCATAGTAGACTTACCGGCACCGTTTTTACCGACCAATGCTATACGGTCTTTTTTATTAATGACATACGTTATCTTATCGAGCAATGTAAACCCACCGAATTCTACGGTCAGACCCTCTATTGAAATCATAATAGTCGTGTTCTTAAATTTTGCCTGTTTCCACAATAGGCATTCTCAAAACACGGCAAAGGTACACATTTTTACCCGAAGAGCATATATCCGTTTTCGTATTAAAAAATCAGGGAAGAATCCTTACCAATTTTATGCAAAGTTACAAAAGACCTCCGGAGAAAAGCTGCCTCATTCAGCCATTCCTCATACAATACCTTGCACACCATCTGTAAGGCAAAGTTGTAGCGCCATCTCCTCATGCGTCGCCAACCCGTACTTTAAGGACACTCTCCCCATATTTAAAAGAGATTTACCACCACTGTTGTATACCGTTTTTATAAATAAAGATCCGTTCTTCTGCCCCTCCGCTCAAATTATGCAATATATACAATTTTCCTGCCGGAACTTTTTGAAAATCGAGATAATAATCGGTAGCGGTCTTTTCTCCCACACATTGCCAAGAAAAACCGTCCCAATACTCCAAACGATAATGATTCCCCGGAATAATAAAGTTTGTATCGCTTCGGGGTACATAGCGTATCCGCGTCAATGTGTGATCATTTCTTTCACCCAAATCAAGTGCTACATACCCTTCTACTTTCTTATCTTTTCTAAAATAGGTACTATAATCACCATCGACAGCTTGTTCCCAACCTGTTTCTATTTCATTCTCCGGGACGCCAAATGCAAATCCGTTCAAAGCCTGTTCTTCTTCCGTACCTTGTTTCCGACCATAAAAAACTATTTCTGCCAAATTACCCTCACGATTATCATCAAATTTCATTCGAACATATCTATATGGACGAGTAACATTTAAGATAGAATCGACTATATCTTGTGCATCTCTATCCAAAACAGTCATTACAATTTCCGAGTCTGAAAAATCTGGATTGTCCGAGACCTCCACTGTTGCTCCTAAAAGAGCCTTCGAAAACGAGGTAATACGTGTAAATTTCGGATATTTACGAGTCAGATGCATATCGACAAAACCAGACGTATCGGATCGGATATATTCTATTCTGCCTTCCTTGTCGAGAATAAAGGGCGGTGTCGCTGGGACAAAGGTACTCTCATCGTAATAACCAGCCATATAGCAAACATCGCCTATCATATTTTTGAAATAGAACTTGCCCTCGGACACCTGCCCGTAATCGACCGGCTGCCACTCCTTGTTATCGAACACGCAGATTACGCCATACGGGAACGATCTATATCTATCAGTAACCTCAGGATCACCGGCAACATCTACATCGAATGTCGGAAAATAAAGATGCGATACATCGATTCTATCCGACGCCAATAAATACCCGGGAACATACTCGGCAGCATTTTCATTCACATCTTGTATCTCAAAAGTCTGGCGAAATATTTTAGCCGGTTTATAGGTAAAAAAATACCGTTTTCTATCCAAGGCATCGAAAGGAAGAAACTGGCCACTATCTTTCAAAACGACCACCCACTCGTGCCCCTGACTACGGTTTCCCCAATGATTGACATAATCTATCGTTGCCGGAATCCCACATGCTCTCAAAGTAAGTACATAATATTCGCTCATGTGCCGGCACGATCCACGTCGAGCCTGTTCCACCTTACTCCTCGGCAAAGAGATGGGATATCCCCACATCAATCGGCTATTTTTATACTTACGTACTCTATCGAACTCATGATACAACTCCTTGATAAGACGGTCATCGTTGATAATAAGCGAATCTCGGATTCTCCGGAATTGCTCGAAATGCCTTTTACGATACGGTTCCAAAGGTTCATTTCCTATACGGTACGGCAACACGTACCGGCAAAAAAGGTCGAAATCTCGGGATATGAAATCCGGAACTGTCTGCCACGCCTCAAAAGCCGTCTCTATCTCCTCTATCAAAAACTCTGCCGAAACGGTTTCCGTATCATACTGTCGTCCTAAATACAAAGGTTGCAGTCGTCCGTATTTGTGCAACAGATTCCACCAACATTGCTCGACAAGAGCAGGATCGGATTCGGAATTACCACTCCTATATAATCTTTCATATAGCGAAAATATTGTATCATAGCGTTCTATCTGTTTATCCCTATACCCAAATTTCCCGGGCATATTTTCTATTAAAAATTCCGCAGCCACCCTCTTCAAAGAATCATTGGCGTAAAAATCCAACACTTTTTCCTGCATCTTCTCTTTTGGAGAAACTGGAATTTTCGAATGATCATAAGCAGAAAAAAACGGCAGAAAAGACAAGAATATTTTTAAAAACACAATACACGTTCCCATATAATACAAACCTCTTACTTAAAGATCAAAATAGAAGCCGTGATTTTACTTTCACGATGTCTTTCCTCAAATCGGGCAATGATGTATAATGCGCCGCTTCTTGTAAAATAGGCAAAGCTTCATCGTAATGCCCTGCATCGAGCAACATTTTACCATAATAACGCAAATAACACTCCGAAGTACTTGCCATTTTTTTATATCGAGCCAATGCCGACAACGCACTGTCGGGATTCTCGGGATATAAAACAAGAGCTTTTCGCAAATGATATTGGGCCACAGCTTTGGAAGATATGCTCACACTACAAAACAAGAAACAAACAAAAGCGAGAATCGATACCGTTATCGCATAATTTTTTGCGGTCGATTTTCTTTCCTGCACCATCTGAGCACCCATCAAAAAAACATACATAAACCATACGGGTATAGCTTGCGTAACAAAATTGAACGAACACATAATGAGGATATTTCCCGATATGGCTAATTCTACCCAACGCTTTCGCCGATATGCCAATGCAATAAAATATGCAGGTATAGACATAAAAAAGATTCCGCCAACCAAACCTCCACCTATGCATTGTTCAAGAAATTCATTATAAGGCATATTCACAGATCTGATATTTTGCACCTCGGTTACCGATAGCGGATACTTTTCGACATACTCCTCCTGATAGGGATTATATACTGCACCAAACCGCCCGTATCCAAATCCTTTTAAAGGTCGTTCTGAAAAAAGAGAAATCGACACTTTCCATATAAAAAGTCGTCCATCGGCCGAATCTTTTTTCATATGATACATCAAATACCCCGACAATGGCAACAATACGAGCAGCACAGCCCATACAACTTTTTTCCGAAAATGGAATACCCATCGAAGGAAAGGCAAGGAATTGTGCAAAACAAGTAAAGAGAATACGATACACAAATAGGCTGTGCGGCAACGCAGCAGCCATACGGCAAACAGTAATATTGCCAAGATGAAATACCACAACCGATCCGTTTTCCTACCGGAACCGATTTCCCCAACCGCACACGGAAATGCCAATGCCAGAATCATGGCTGTTATATTGGGATTTTCGAATGTCCCCGTTACAGAAAAATAAAGCGAGGTACCGGGCAAGAAACCGCCCCATTGCAACAAACATACAACTGCCTCTATAACAGCACATGCGATAACAACGCGGCGAGCAAAAGGCAAAGACAAGACCTCCCCGCATGACAACCGATAGGTACTGTAATACAATAGGCACGACGATAAAAGAAAAGTTACGGAATACATCTCACTGCCTTGCCAGATCGCATATACAGCAATATAAATACCCCAACAAAGAAACAACGACAAAGATACCGGTATTTCCTTCACAGATATTCTTTTCCACATTCCGGTGACGAATAGCAGTAAAGCCGTAGTTATAGCGACGACATGCGTCCACATCTCGGGATACACAAACAGCCGAATACTGAACAACATCAAAATGAACAAAGCGACTGTAAAACACCTTATCACCACGTTTCTATTTTCCTGCATTTCTTTGATATACCAGCTTGCCATTCTCTACCACTATGGCGTCTTCGTAACATTCTATTTCTCCTGCATTTCCAGTATACTCGGTAACGGGTTTTGACACATATAAGGGTATCCTATCATATTGACCCGCAGAATTTTTCGTCATCTTTTCTACCATGCTCCGCTTCTGGTATACGATAGAGATGTCTTCGTCAGTGGAAAGTACCACCGTTACATATCCGGGTTGTTCGTAGGAACATTCGAAAAACAAGTAGGCTACACTCGTACGGGAAACCGGTAACATCACAAAATAACAGTCTTCTTCAGTCGGATATGCCGAAGAATCGATAAATGCTGTATGGGATTTTGCCCACCCACCAAAGTACTCAAGGTGCAATATTTTTTTGCTTATCCGATTCATGATTACTATTATCTCTATATCGCCTCCATCCTCTATGGCATCGGGATTCTTCTCCAATACTTTTTTCCAATAATCCGAACACGCATACTTATATAGTTCTACCACGTTGACCGAATTCACTTCCCGATATATCTGCCTATATTCTCCATATCCACGAGCCTTTTCATTTCCCAACAAGGTATCTACATATTCCGGCCTCGCTATGATTTTCCCGTTCACTATCGTGTACAAGTCTTCCTCTGCGGAACAGACTCCCGCACATAGACATAAAAAATATATCGTCCCTATCAACTTTCTCATGCTCAATTTATCTGCTGATAGCCCATTCCGCTGAGCAGCAACTTTATCCCTCTCTCCTGAACTATCCAAAATGAAAAATACAACCAATCATCATCGCCGGTATGGTTGATAGCTATACCGATACTTTTTATCCCCGTTTTTTCTTCGCGATATATCTTTGACTGCTCCACCACCAACGGTTGAAAGTCGGGATCATCGGTCAATTTTTCTATGTTGTCGCCTACCTTCAAGGCTTTTCCTCCACAATAAAACGTAATATCTTCTCGCTTGTTTTCAAACTCACATAAACCTGTAATATAATCTATATGTATATGAAATTCTTTATAAAAGTACATAATACTTCCTTCTTTAAAATTATAATTAATATCGCCCCTAACTTTTTGTGGCGTACCGAAAGCCCGTTCTACCTCTTCCTGCGTATAATAGTGTCCCACGACCAAAGCATAGGCCGGTGTAATATCGTTCCGGTAAATATACCGCCTCGGTGTGGAAAAATCGGTCTTGCGGCCTTCCAATACTATAACCGTCCGCCCCTCTATCTCTACCGTGCGGTCTTGACCTTTAACGTCAAAACCCAAAACGGTCATAACCATCGCAACTATAATCAAAAAATTCTGTTTCATATTCTTCTTTCGTATTATCGTAATTATTTAATCGCAAGGCGTTTTTACCTTCGTAGATTTTAATTTTCCATCATTATCCACATCATACTCAATGCCAAGATAGGGTTGAGGATCTACGAATCCACTTGCATTTTGGGTAGCAAGATGCAAATGGGGTTTTCCTCCCATGGCATTTCCTGTTTGCCCCACATACCCTATCAACTGACCGGCCTTGACCGTAACACCGGGTGCAATACCCTCTGCTACCGGTTTCGTCGTAGCGGTATTTTCCTGCAAATGCCAATAACCCATATATACGGTTTCTCCATTAACCTCCGACTTTATATATATACGATTACCTGCATCATTCTCATCATTACCAGTATATGAATTTGGATATACATACTCTCTATCTGACGACGACCAAACTCTATTCACTTGATCAACAACAAATCTTTCTTGTTCCACTACACCATCGTAAACCGCATAAACAGGTGTTCCTACCTCCGCAGCGAAATCTATGCCATTGTGCATTTTGGGAGAACCATCATCATTTCGTCTTGTTTTTCCCCAAGTAGCACCTTGAATATTTCGCTCATTCGGTTGCTGTAACTTATTTGTATTAGCCAAGGGCATAGAAGTCGTCACACCATTGATTTCTTCGATACAAGGCTTTTTCCCACCATCGGTATTTTCGTCTTTCTTCGAATCATTTTCATCATTATCATCTTTCTCTATCGGAGGTTTGATTCCTTGATTGGGATTTCTATTTTGATTATCAGATTCGTTGTCATTATCGTCTTTTTCATCGGGATCTTTTTCTTCATGAAAAAATTCGTAATGATGATCCACCTGATCACAATCTATTTTTATTTTACATATACGACAAGCACAGACCTCTATTTCCTCATCATCTTCACAAGGCACGGGAGATATGCCAAAATCGCATATATAATAACCGTTCTCTTTCCCGTTGGTCTGCGCCGACAATGTAGTCATTCCTCCTATCGTGAACAAAAACAGCATCAAAAAGTTTCTTAAACAAGCAGTACTCATACGCCACCTCCTTTCCGTACGATGACCGTCTCGAAAGTCGCGTCTCCGGCGAAAAGTTTCAACAGATAGGTTCCGTCGGGCAACGACGGCGCAACCTCCACGGTATGCGCCCCCGGCTGCATCTCGCCCAACCGGGAAAAATAGACATTCACGCCCGTTACGGTATAAATACCCATATACACCTCGCACACCCCGCCAAGCTCGAAATGCGCACTGAGCCGGTCGACGAAAGGATTGGGATAGGTATAAATACGGCTCTCGCCTGCCAAACCGTCCCCGTCGACACGACGGGTGTAGAAACAGATAGGACGCTCGGGCTCTTTCTCTTTGAGCGAATGCATGGTGATATTCCCCATAAGCATATCGCCCGTGAAAGCCACCCGTGCCGTATCGAACGCATACCACATGCCCCGGGGCGTGTAATGGTCGCGCCGCTTCTGCGTCGTGTTATCGAAGGTCATCACACCGTCGGCATACACGCCCGACAACAACACCGTATCGCCGCCCTCGACCCACAGACCCGACAGACCGTCCACGGTCGAAAGATCCAGTTCCAAACTCTCTTTGGAAAGAATATGTTCTCCGCTCCAATCATAGACGACAAGTGTACCTGCGTACCGGCCATCTATCGCACCGCCTTTTTCCAATGGCGTAATCCGGGTATATTTCTCGGGTATTTCTCCATCATAACCTTCGGCCTCGGTCTTGTTCTCGATGACATACTCGGGACGGTCGGTGAGCAGTTCCTGCACGGCGTAGGAATAGTTCATATCGGCCGCCGCACCAAGCCACAATTGCGCATACTCCTCATCGCGCTCCACACCGTAACCGTTGCGGTAACACAACCCCAACATATACATGCAAGGGTCATAACCTATTTCCGCCCCCTTGCGGAAATAGTCTGCCGCCCCGGCATAATCCTGCCGACAGCCCAGTCCCTTGTAAAGCATATAACCTACCGTGTAACAGGCAAACGGATAACCGGCACGGTGAGCCATAAGATAATAGTTATAGGCCGTCTCGAAATTCTGCTCCAAACCATACTGCCCGTAATGGTAGGCCGTACCTATATTTACGAAGGCCAACGGATAACCGTTGTTTCCGGCCGTTTCGAGCCAATAAAGGCCGGTCTCGACATCTCTCTCCACTCCCGCACCTTTGAGATAAAGGACGCCGAGAGCATTCATGGCTTGCGTGTTGTTACGGGCAGCCCACTGCTGCAACAACTGCACGGCTTGCAACGTATCGATGCGCCCGTAACTTCCCGTAAGAAGAGAAACGGCATATCTTACACTATCGGCCGCCTCATCGGCGCGCACCGGCATATTATGTCCCCCACCCGCGAGGATAAACACCAACACGGAAATCAAAAGATGTTTCTTCATGGCATTATTGATTTAAAATATCAACATACGGTCTTTGCTCTCGTTCTCTTTCTGTTTCTTCTTTTCTATATCCTCCCGCAACAGCAGCGACTTGTACATGCGGTATGCCTCGGGCCGCTCGGGAGCCAACGCCCGGAGTGCCTGTTTCTGCAAATCGGGCTTGTTCTTGAAGATGACTTTTACGACCATCTCTTTCTGCAAATAGTGGTATATCTGGGCACACGCCCGGGCGCTATCGTAACGTTGCGTGAGGTCGTAGTCCTTTATCTTCTGCCATACCTCATCGAGCTGACGATTGATTTCGGTATTATTGAACAAGCGTATATACCGGCTCACCTCTTTGTCGGGCAGTACCGCTTGCATGGCTGCTATATCCTCATCGTGCAAGTCGATCGAGGGGTCGGCCCTCTTTTCACGGCACATGGCCAACGCCCGCACCATCAGGCTGTCGTATTGGGCTTCGGTGATAAAACGCCCCGGAGGCGCGGTCAATATCCTACTGGTGTAGTAGCCCGACAAGTCGTTGCGCAACAACAGTATGGCATCAATAGAATCCTGAAATTGGGTATCGACTCTCTTTTTGGCCGCATAACGTTTCTCGGCATCGTCGGGATAGATATAGTCGTAAGTAAGCCTGCGCCGCTCGCGCAAAGCGACATACCTCGCCAAATCGGATATTTTATCGTGCGGTATCTTATACGTCTGGCGCAGTTCATAGTATTTCTCCCGCCCGCTGAAATTCACCGCCGAATCGATTTCGGCCTGATACAACTCATACGCCACTTGCTCTGTGATCGTCATGCGCAACGGCGATGCCCGATAATATTGCGCCTGAATACTCATCGCATAGCTACTCAACAAAAAGAGGAGGATAAACAATCGTTCCATAGTCATTAAATTTAAGATTCGTCGACAATATATAAAAACAGATTGAAATAACAAAATTTTTACCTTAATTTGTTATATAGATAAAAAAATCAATCTATTTTTGATATATTTTATAACAATAAAAACAGACGCCGGAAATATCAAAAAACACAATCTGCACGCAAAAAGCATCTCATTCTTTGAAAAATTTATCACCCGTTTTCCGCAACGATAAAAAATACCGAAAATATTTTCTTCCACACTTCCCCTCGTGCTATCTTTGTCGTAATCTTATAAAATTATCTGTCATGGAGAAGACATGGAGATGGTTTGGTCCCAACGATCCGATTACGCTCGACATGTTACGACAAATCGGTGTGGAAGGTATCGTTACCGCCCTGCACGATGTTCCTAACGGAGATGTCTGGGAAATCGAGAATATATCCCGCAGGAAAGCCTATATCGAATCGCACGGCCTGCGATGGTCGGTCGTAGAAAGCCTGCCCGTATGCGAAGCCGTCAAATATGGCGGAGCAGAAAGAGACCGGCTCATCGAGAACTATAAAAACAGTCTGGCCAATTTGGGTCGATGCGGTATAAAAACCGTATGCTACAACTTTATGCCCGTCATCGACTGGATACGCACCGACCTGCAACACCCGTGTGCCGACGGTACCACATCGCTCTACTTCGACCGGACGCGTTTAGCCTACTTCGACCTTCACATTCTCGAACGCCCCGGAGCAGAAAAAGATTATCCCGATCCGCTCCTCGCGAAAGTCGAAGAGATGGGTAAAGTCATCAGCGAGAAAGAGAAAAACGACCTCATCGAGACAATCATCGTAAAGACACAAGGATTTGTCAACGGGAATATCAAAGAGGGAGATGAAAATCCGGTAAAAATATTCAAAAAACTATTGTCGCACTACGAGGGCATCGACCGTGCAGCCCTCCGCGAAAACATGCGGTACTTCTTGTCGGCCATCATGCCCGTGTGCGAAACATTCGGCATAAATATGTGCGTGCACCCCGACGACCCGCCTTTCCAAGTACTGGGTCTTCCCCGCATCGTAACCGACGAAGCAGACATCGCATGGATACTCCATGCCGTCGACAACCCGCACAACGGACTCACTTTTTGCGCCGGGTCGCTCAGTGCCGGATCGCAAAACGACACACGGGAACTGGCCCGGAAATTTGCCAAACGAACACACTTCGTGCACCTGCGGAGTACAGATGTATTGCCTAACGGAAACTTCATCGAAAGCTCCCACCTATCGGGGCGCGGACATCTCATCGACTTGATACGTGTTTTTGAAAAAGAGAATCCGCACCTTCCTATGCGCGTCGATCATGGACGCACCATGTTGGGGGACGAAAATCAGAACTACAATCCCGGATATTCTTTTCACGGTCGCATGCTGGCACTGGCGCAAGTCGAGGGTATGATGGCCGTTGTGAAAGACGAACTACAAAAACAAATTTCCATACCATGAAACGTACTTATCTTTTTTACCCATTATTCGTTATTCTCTGCCTGTCTCTCTCCCTGCCGGTGAGTGGCAGTGTGCGGGAAAAGTATAACTTCAATCCGCAATGGCTTCTGCATGTAGGCGATATGCACGGGGCCGAAAAAGTAAGATTTCCCGATAAGGATTGGGAAAAAATCACTCTCCCGCGAGCCTTCAACGAAGACGAAGCATTCAAAGTACCCATAAAAGAAATGACCGACACCGTCGCATGGTACCGGAAACACTTCAAACTGCCGAAATCGGCCAAAGGGAAGAAGGTATTCATCGAGTTCGAGGGTGTGCGGCAAGGCGCCGATTTCTACCTCAACGGCAAACACATAGGACTGCACGAGAATGGTGTCATGGCCGTAGGCTTCGACCTCACCCCTTACCTCAACTTCAACGGGGAAAACGTGATCGCCGTGCGGGTCGACAACGACTGGCAATACCGAGAGAGAGCAACCGGCAGCCGGTTCCAATGGAACGACCAGAACTTCAATGCCAACTACGGTGGGATAACCAAAAACGTGTGGCTGCACATCACCGATAAATTATATCAGACATTACCGCTATACAGCAACCTGCAAACTACCGGAGTCTATGTATATGCCTCCGATATAAAAGTAAAAAGCCGGAAAGCGATGATACACGCCGAATCCCAAATCCGTAATGAGCACGACAAACCGATGACCGTCGGCTATGAAGTAGACATATATGACTACGAAGGCAAGCGGGTAAGCTCTTTCTCGGGTACGCCCATAACCGTAAATCCGCAAGAAACCGCAATGCTGGAAGCCTATGCCCCATTGGAGAATATCCATTTTTGGAGCTGGGGATACGGCTATCTCTATCATGTCGTAACCCGTCTCATCGTCGACAATAAATCCATCGACGAAGTCGTTACGACGACCGGATTCCGCAAGACCCGATTTGGAAGCGGGAAAGTATGGCTCAATGACCGTGTCATACAACTCAAAGGCTATGCGCAACGCTCGAGCAACGAATGGCCGGGCGTGGGCATATCGGTTCCGCCCTGGCTGAGCGACTATTCCAACGGATTGATGATCGAACACAATGCCAACCTTTTCCGCTGGATGCACATCACCCCGCAAAAACAGGATATCGAGTCCTGCGACAGGGTCGGTGTCATACAGATGCTTCCGGCCGGAGATGCCGAAAAAGATGTGGAGGGACGGCGTTGGGAACAACGTAAAGAACTGATGCGCGACGTCATCATCTATACACGCAACAACCCGAGTATCCTCTTTTACGAATGCGGGAACGAATCCATCAGCCGGGAGCACATGATAGAGATGATCGCGATACGCGACCAGTACGACCCGCATGGAGGTCGGGCTATCGGTTCACGCGAAATGCTCGACATCAGAGAGGCTGAATACGGAGGAGAAATGCTTTACATCAACAAAAGCGAACACCACCCGATGATACAGACCGAATACTGCCGGGACGAAGGTCTGCGCAAATATTGGGACGAGTACAGTTATCCCTATCACAAACAGGGAGACGGACCGCTGTATAAAGGGCAAGATGCCTCGGCCTATAATCAGAATCAGGATATGCTTGCCATAGAATTTGTCCGCCGCTGGTACGATATGTGGCGCGAACGTCCCGGTACAGGACGCAGGGTGAATTCAGGCGGCGCGAAAATCATCTTTTCCGATACGCAAACTCACGGGCGCAGCGAGATGAACTACCGTGTGAGCGGTGTCGTCGATGCGTTCAGAATACCCAAAGACGGATATTTCGCACACAAAGTCATGTGGGACGGCTGGGTCGACATCGAAAACCACCATACGCATATCATCGGGCACTGGAACTACACACCCGACACCCGAAAGCCCGTATATGTCGTATCGTCGGGCGATAAGGTGGAATTATTCGTCAATGGAAAATCAAAAGGATTCGGCCGGCAGGAATACCGTTTTCTCTTCACGTTCGACTCCATACAATGGGAAAAAGGCTGCATCGAAGCAGTCTCTTACCTCGAAGACGGCACAGAAGCAAGCCGGAGCTCCATAAAAACCATCGGAGACCCGAAAGAATTAAAATTGTCGTTGATACAAGGCCCTAACGGGACTTATGCCGACGGGGCGGACTTGGCTCTCGTACAAATCGAAGTTGTCGATGAGAATGGTGACCGCTGCCCGTTGGCCAACAACATGGTAAAATTCGATTTGCAAGGCCCGGCCGAATGGCGCGGCGGTATAGCTCAGGGAAAAGACAATTACGTCTTATCGAAAGAACTTCCCGTCGAATGCGGTATCACACGTGTCATGATACGGACAACCGACAAAGCGGGAAAAATAACCCTGAAAGCCGAAGCCGAAGGATTGCCTTCGAATGAAATAACTTTTGAAACACAACCCGTCAAAGTCAGAAACGGACTCTCCTCGTACTTCCCGGCACAAAATCTCCCCAGCCGTTTCGACCGTGGAGAGACTCCCGCCACCCCGTCTTACAGAGACTCCAAAGTCGATGTCAAAGTAGACAGTATCATTGCCGGCTGCAACCAAGACGATGCGATGAACAGTATCGACGACAACGAATTGAGCGAATGGAGAAACGACGGGAAATCGAATACGGCATGGATTACCTACAAACTTGAACGCCGTGCTGAAATCGATGATATATGTATCAAACTCACCGGTTGGAGACAACGTTCCTATCCTCTCGAAGTATATGCGGGAAACACTTTGATATGGAGCGGTAATACCGAAAAAAGTTTGGGATACGTACACTTGCTCATCGACAAGCCGATCCGTTCAGACCTCATAACCATCAAGTTGAAAGGTGCAACTGTCGATTCCGACGCATTCGGACAAATTATCGAAGTTGCCGAAGCCCAAGCCGGGAAGCTCGACCTGTTAGACGGCAAGAAAAAGAAGAAAAATGAACTACGCATCGTCGAGATAGAGTTCTTGGAAACACTCGACCAGTAATATCTCTCCTAATCAAAAGGAAATACCCTTTGTGTGTATACACACAAAGGGTATTTCCTTTTATTCATAAAGTAGATTGCGTAAAATCTAACTCATAACAAATTTTACCTCTTTCTCCTCTATAAAAATATGCAAATTTTTTTCAGATCGATTTATTGAGTTTTTATGGGCTTAGTTCGGTGATTTTTCGTAAACTTGTAAAGAAAAATTCTGCGCAACATATATGAAACCATTCTTAGGACAAGTAGCCGAAGCATTTTATCGGGAATATAATCGAGATATACAAAATATGGCGTTTGTATTTCCCAACCGTCGAGCCGGCATTTTTTTCAAAAAATATCTCTCCGACATCATCGACGGTCCCATATTTTCACCGATCATTACAACCGTATCCGATCTTTTCATACAACTGTCGGAATTGCAACCGGCCGACCATATATACCTCCTGTTCTCTCTTTACCGCCACTACTCCGACTTATGTCCGCAAAAAGAGAGTTTCGATGAATTTGTTCCATTGGGAGAAACCCTTCTCAACGACTTCGACGATGTAGATAAATATATGGTCAATGCCCGACAACTTTTTACCAACATTCACGACCTAAAAGAAATCGATTCCCGATTCGGCAGTCCGCTCACCGAAGAACAAATTTTGTATATACGTCGTTTCTGGAAAAACTTCATGCCCATCGGCGAAAGCGATAATAAAAGCCATTTTATCACGCTTTGGGAGATTCTGTACTCCCTTTACGAAAGGTTTAGGAACGACCTGCGCAACAATGGTATGGGCTATGAAGGCATGATATTCAGAGAAGTAGCCGAACGTGCCGATACCGGACTGATTCTCCCCTATCAAAAAATCGTATTTGTGGGTCTCAATGTTCTGAACCGGGCAGAAGAAAGCCTAATGAAAACGTTGAAAAAGAATGGCATAGCCGATTTTTACTGGGACAACAATGCTCCCACCCTGCAAGACGAATACAACAGAGCTTCCTATTTTCTAAAACCGAACGTCAAAGAGTTCCCCTCTCTGCTTCAACTCGAAAAAGAGCAGGGAAATTACGTTTATCCCGATATAGAGCTTTTGGGTGTACCTTCGGCAGTAGGTCAAGCCAAACAATGCGAAATCATTTTGCAGGAATTGATGAAAAGCAATGCCATACCCGCTCCGCAAAAAGCACTCAACACAGCAATCGTCTTGCCGGACGAGCATCTGCTGCTCCCCATGCTTTACGCCATTCCAAGTACTATATCTCCCATAAATATCACTATGGGATATACACTGTCTAACACAACAGTGGCCGGTCTGCTGAATATTCTCGCCGACTTGCAAAAGCACACGCGCCCCAACGGAGATGAAACGCTCTTCTACCACCGAAGCGTATTATCCCTACTCAGCAACCGATACCTGCAACTCTCGGGACAATCTGCAATAAACCGTCTGACCGACGACATTCGTAAACACAACAAAATATTCATTCCTCAAAAAGAGTTGGGGGTAACTCCGTTATTAAGGCGCATTTTCGTACCACTAAAAAACGCCGATGAAGCATGCGATTATTTATTGGATCTGTTGGCAATGCTTCAAGAAGAATTAAATGCAGATACGACCGACAATCCCGACGAAAATTCTCCTGAAATATCCGTCATCGCCCTCGAACGGGAATTTATCTACCATTACTATTTGTCCATAAACCGATTGAAAGGCATCATGCAGGAAAACCGAATAGAGATGAACGTGGCAACATTTTTTAAATTGTTGAAAAAACTCACTGCCAGCATTTCGATTCCATTCGAGGGAGAACCGTTGTCGGGCCTTCAAATCATGGGCGTACTCGAAACCCGGGCCCTCGACTTCGAAAACGTCATTATCCTATCGATGAACGAAGGTATCTTCCCGGTGAAAAAAGTCGCCTCGTCCCTCATTCCTTATAATTTGCGCAAAGGATTCGACCTATCTACCACAGAACATCAAGACAGTATCTACGCATACTATTTCTATCGGCTGATACACAGAGCCAAAAGAGTCTTCCTCCTTTACGACACCCGAACAGAAGATATGGCCAGCGGCGAAGTGAGCCGGTATGTGTACCAAATGAAATACCACTACCGCCTTCCTATCGAAGAAAAAATGATAGGTTATCCTATCATGGCCAAAAAAATACGCGACATCGTTGTTCCGAAAGACAAATATGTCATGTCGCAACTTCTCCGATACCACAAAGGGGGAGATCGCTACCTCTCGGCCAGTGCCATCAATACCTACATTACCTGCCCGCTACAATTTTATTTGAGCTATGTCGAGAAATTTCAGGAGATCGATGACGTATCGGAAGGTGTGGATGCCGGGGTCTTCGGCAGCATCTACCACAGCGTCATGCAACAAATCTATGACCGTATGACCGGCTCACCCATACAGGCGGAATCACTAAAAGCCATAGAAAAAGACGATAAACATATTACGGCTTTTATCGAACAGGCTTTTGCCGAAAATTATTTCAAAACACCTCAAAAGCCGAAAGCTCTCACGGGACAAAACTACCTCGTAGGTGAAGTCATACGTAAATACGTAAAAAAGACGCTTGAAATAGACCGCGCCCTCACACCCTTCACCTATCTTACTTCGGAAAGGGAAATAAAACAATCTCACGCCATCGATACCGACCGGGAAATATTACTGAAAGGTTTTATCGATCGCATGGATATGAAAGACGGAAAAATACGCATCGTCGATTATAAAACAGGAAAAGACAAAATAGACTTCCGAAATATCGAAGAGCTGTTCGACAAAGAAAAGAAAGACCGGCGTAAGGCAATCATGCAAGTCCTTATGTATGCCATGATGGTTACCGACGAAGACCACCTGTCTAATCCTATCGCACCGGCTATCTATCGGGTACAAGAGCTGTTTTCGCCTCAAAAATTCAGAGTAGACATAAAAATGGGATTTTCTTCGCTCGATGATTACGCTCAGGTCGACCAAGAATTCCGTAAGGAATTCGACAAATGTTTACAAGAAATCTTCAATCCCGATATGCCATTTGTCCAGTCGGCCCATATAGGGGAAGACGGACCATGCTCCTATTGTGCATTTGCTTCGATCTGTTTGCAATCGGCCCAATAAAATAAAAAGGCATCTGTTACGGAAACAGATGCCTTTTTTACATTGTATTATTTTTTATCAATAAGCCCGGGCAAAAAGAACTCTACGTGCCGAAGGTTTACCGGTTACCATACATACTCCCGGCGTCGTATCTCCTTCGAGCGGAATACAACGTATCGTAGCTTTGGTTTCTTCTTTGATTCGAGCTTCGGTCTCGGGTGTACCGTCCCAATGGGCAAGAATAAAACCGCCCTCTTCTATTTTCTCTTTGAACTCGTCATAAGAGTCTACTTCGATGATATGTTGCGAACGGAAATCGCACGCCTT
>ENA-ORTF01002701-ORTF01002701.1-human-gut-metagenome-genome-assembly--contig:-NODE-2701-length-17105-cov-4.583460_pt1 | contig 17105 bp, 18 predicted proteins | sample MGYA00241908_ERZ509180 | MGnify/ENA primary metagenome ERZ509180 (study PRJEB26280, sample SAMEA2338814) | human gut metagenome | biome: human gut; feature: human-associated habitat; material: faeces... | reverse complement strand
CAGCTTGCTACCTGGTTACCTGCGACGCCGATTTTGCCGCCCAGGTCGAGCGCGGTATCGAGGTCCTGGTGGCGCAGTCGCCCCGCGCGGAGATTACGCGCGCCTCTCTTGACAACGAGGGCACGATCGTAGTCGCTGCCGATATGGCGGCGGCAGTCGAGGCCGTCAACACCGTGGCGCCGGAGCACTTGGAGCTTCACTGCAAAGACGCCATGGGGCTGCTGGGCGGCATTCGCAATGCAGGCGCCATCTTTGTGGGCGCTTGGAGTTCTGAACCCCTTGGCGATTACGTTGCCGGTCCCAACCACACGCTTCCCACGGGCGGCACGGCGCTTTTCTCCAATCCGCTTTCTGTCGAGGAGTTCGTCAAGCGCTCGAGCGTCATCTGCTATACGCCTCAGGGCCTGATGAAAGATGCGCCTGCGACCCAGCGTTTGGCCGAGGCCGAGGGCCTGTGGGCACACGCGCTTTCCGCCGCACTGCGTCGTCGTGTGTTGGAGCAGGGCGAGGATGCCGTGAGCGCCGAGTCGCTCGCCGCTGCCGACCTGACCAAGGTTGCCTGGCCGGGCGATGCCGTGGCGACGGTTGCCGAGGGCGTTGACCTGGCGGCTGCGAGCGCGGATGGCGTTGGCCCGACTGGCAAGGAGGCCTAATATGGCCGAACTCACGCCTCGCATGAAGGAGCTCGTCCAGCCCTACTTGGCCGGCATTGAGCCCTACGATCCCAACTTTACGCCCACGCGCATCAACCTTTCGGCCAACGAGAACACCTATCCCGTGCCGGCTGGCGTGCGCGAGGCGATTGACGCGGCCCTGGCTGCCACGCCGCTCAACCGCTACCCCGATCCCATGTCCAACGACCTGCGCGACGAGCTTGCCGCTTGGCATGGCGTGACGCGCGAGAACGTCTGCGTGGGCAACGGCGGCGACGAGCTGCTCTATAACTATCTGCTGGCGTTTGGCGGCGCGGGACGGACCCTGCTCAACTGCCCGCCGTGCTTTAGCGAGTACGCGTTCTTTGCGTCGCTCTGCCAGACCGAAGTGCGCGACGTGTGGCGCGACCCCGCGACCTTTGAGCTCGACCAGGCAGCCGTGCTTGCGGCGGCGCCCGAGTGCAACCTGGTAATCGTGACCTCGCCCAACAATCCCACGGGTGATGTGGCGCCGCTCGACTTTGTCGCGGCCCTGTGCGATGCGTGCCCCGGCATGGTCATGGTCGACGAGGCCTACGTTGAGTTTGCCGACGATTCGTTTGGCGCGGCCACCACGGCGCAGGGACTTATCGCCGAGCATCCCAACCTGGTGATTCTGCACACGCTGTCCAAGGCGTTTGGCGCCGCCGGCACGCGTCTGGGTTATGTGATCGCGGCACCCGAGGTTATCGAGGTGTTCGCGGCGATTCGCCAGATCTATTCGGTCAACGTGCTGAGTCAGGCGGCAGCACTTGCCTGCGTGCGTGCCCGCGATGCGTACACGCCTGTGGTGGCGCAGGTCGCATCCGAGCGCGAGCGCGAGCTGTGCGCCCTGCGCGCAATGGCTTCCGAGGGTCTGCCCGTGGAGGCGTGGCCGAGCGCGGCGAACTTTGTGCTCGTGCGCACGCCGCATGCCACGCGCGTGCGCGAGCGTCTGCGCGACGAGTATTCGATTTTGGTGCGCGACTTTAGCTACGCGCCGGGGCTCGCGGACTGCCTACGCATTACCGTGGGTACCCCGCAGGAAAACGACGAGGTGCTGGCTGCGTTTGCCGCGCTGGTGAAGGAGGAGATGTAGATGGACCGCTATGCCGAGGTGACCCGCAAGACGGGAGAGACTGACATTGTCGTAAAGCTCGACCTGGATGGAACCGGTATGTGCGATATCTCGACCGGCGTGCCGTTTTTCGACCACATGCTCAACGCCTTTGGCCGCCATGGCCTGTTCGATTTGACGGTGCATGCGGTAGGCGACGTTGAGGTCGACGCGCACCATACCGTCGAGGACACGGGCATTGTGCTGGGCGAGGCGTTTTGCCAAGCGTTGGGCAACAAGGCGGGCATTACGCGCTTTGCCGACGCGGCGATTGCCATGGACGAGACGCTCGTGATGGCTGCCGTGGACATTTCGGGCCGCGGGCAGGCCTACTGCGAGCTGCCCGTGCCGACCGAGCGCGTGGGCAGCTTCGATACCGAGCTGGCCGTTGAGTTCTTCTATGCCTTCGCACGCGATGCCAAGCTCACGCTGCACGTGCGCGAACTGGCGGGTGGCAACTCGCATCACATTATCGAGGCCGCCTTTAAGGCCGTGGGCCGCACGATGCGCCACGCCTGCGAGCTCGATCCCCGCGTGCAGGGCATCCCCAGCACCAAGGGCTCACTGTAACCGTCACAAGGGTAAAACCACCACGAAGGTGCCTGTCCCCTTTGTGGTGGTTTTGGATGATGAGAAGTGGAGGGGTCGCGTGGGCGAACCGAAGATCGTGGTGGTCGACTACCACAAGGGCAACTTGTCGAGCGTCGTGCGCGGGCTTGCGCGCGCCGGTGCCGCCGCCTGCACGTCGGACAATCCGGAGCAGATCCGCAACGCCGACGGCCTGGTCATCCCGGGCGTGGGCGCGTTCTATGACGCGATTGCCTTTATGCGCCAGAGCGGCGAGGAGGTGGCCGTGCTCGATGCCGTCGCCGCTGGAACTCCGCTGCTCGGCATCTGCCTGGGCCTTCAGCTGTTTTTTAAGCGCGGCAACGAGGGCGTGCCAGCGGACGAGGGTGCGGACGCGGACGACGATGCCTCCGAGCAGGCTGGCGGTCCCTGGGTCGATGGCCTGGGTATTATGCGCGGCTCGTGCACGCGCCTAGAGTCGAGCCGCCTGAAGGTGCCGCACGTGGGCTGGGACCAGGTGCACATGACGTCCGCCGGTGCGGCTGATCCGCTGCTTGCCGGTTTTGCCGAGGGCGCCAACATGTACTTCACCCACAGCTACGCGGTGACCGACGACGCCGATGCCGCCGATGTGTTGGCGCGCACGCACTATACACGGAGTTTCCCGTGCATCGTGCGCCATGGCAACGTGTGGGGCTGCCAGTTCCATCCCGAGAAATCCTCCGCGCTGGGTCAGCGCATCCTTAAGAACTTCGTCAACATCGTCGAGGAGGTTGGCCGATGATCCTGTTTCCCGCAATCGATCTGATCGGCGGCAAGGTCGTGCGCCTGGAGCGCGGCGACCGCAGCCGCTGCAAGGTATATTCCGACGACCCCGTGGCCGTTGCCCGCTCGTTTGCCGAGCAGGGCGCAAGCTGGGTGCATGTCGTCGACCTATCCGCTGCCTTTGGCGAGGACGAGGACACATGCGCTGCCAACTCGGCGGCGATTAAGGCCATCTGCGGCGTCGCCGGTCTGTCCGTGGACGTGGGCGGCGGCGTCCGCTCGCTCGCACGCATCGACGAGCTGGCCGGCTATGGTGCTCGCCGCATTGCGCTGGGCACCGTGCTGGTGACCGAGCCAGGTTTTGCCGAGGTGGCAGCCCAAGGCTTTGGCGAGCTGCTGGTCGCCGACATTGCCGCGCGCGACGGCCAGGTTAAGGTGAACGGCTGGCGCGACGGCGCGGGCGTGGTGCTCGACGATGCCGTGGCGCAGCTTACCGAGCTGGGCTTTAAGCATCTGGTGTATACCGACATCGCGCGCGATGGCATGCAGACGGGCATCGATGTGGCGGCGTATCGCCATGTGGCCGAGGTCGCGGGCTTTCCCGTCGTGGCTTCGGGCGGCATCTCGACGCTCGACGATATCCGCGCGCTTGCCGCGGTGGGTGAGGGCGCGATTGAAGGCGCCATTACCGGCCGCGCGCTCTATGAGGGCAACTTTACGCTGGCCCAGGCGCTGGCCGCCGTCCGAGGGGAGGAGTAGCCCATGCTTACCAAGCGCGTGATTCCCTGCCTGGACGTCAAGGACGGCCGTGTGGTCAAGGGCGTCAACTTTGTGAGCTTACGCGATGCGGGCGATCCGGTGGAGCTGGCGCGTGCCTACGACCGCGAGGGTGCGGACGAGGTCGTCTTCCTGGACATTACCGCCACGAGCGACAACCGTGCGACGACTATCGAGATGGCGGCGCATGCGGCCGAGGAGCTGGCCATTCCCTATACCGTGGGCGGCGGCTTTCGCGACCTGGCGGGCATGCGCACCATGGTTGCCGCCGGTGCCGACAAGGTGTCGCTCAACTCTGCCGCCGTGCGTGACCCGTCGCTGATCAGCCAGGCTGCCGCGGCGTTTGGTAGCCAGGCCGTGGTCGTGGCGATCGATGCCAAGCGCGTGGGGCTGCCTGGGGAGCCGGGTGCCGATAAGTGGGAGGTTTTTACGGCGGGCCGCAACGCTACGGGTATCGATGCGGTGGCGTGGGCCGAGGAGGCGGCTCGTCGCGGTGCCGGCGAGATCCTACTGACCAGTATGGATCGCGACGGCACCAAGGCCGGCTTTGATTTGGCGCTCACTCGCGCCGTGGCGCGCGCGGTGCCGATTCCCGTCATCGCGAGCGGCGGCGTGGGCACACTCGAGCATTTTGCCGAGGGCGTGATCGAGGGCGAGGCCGACGCCGTGCTGGCGGCGAGCGTCTTTCACTTTGGAACCTTCAGCATTCGTGAAGTCAAAGAGCATATGGCCTCTCAAGGTATTCCTGTGAGGCTGGACTTCTAATGCTGCGGCTTGCCCAGGCACCGCATCTTGCCGCTCAAACCGTCGCTCGCGTACCAAAGTACGCGTCGCTCCTCTTTCGCGGCAACCTGCGGCACCTGGACAACCCTCGCCGACCTGTGGGGTTTACGGTAATTACTTGGGAGAAATGATGACTGAGGTAATAGAAGCGTCTGATCTTAAATACGACGCCCGCGGGCTGATTCCCTGTGTGGTTCAGCAATATGACACCGGCGAGGTGCTTATGGTTGCTTGGATGAACGAGGAATCGGTGGGGCTGACGCTCAAGACCGGGACCACGTGGTTTTGGAGTCGCAGCCGCCAGGAGCTCTGGAACAAGGGTGCGACGAGCGGCAACATGCAGGAGGTCAAGGAACTCTGGGCCGACTGCGATAGCGATACGCTGTTGGTCAAGGTCGACTCTCCGGGCCCGGCTTGCCACACCGGCAACCGTACCTGCTTCTTTAAGAAACTCGCGTAGGGTGGGCGCTCGACCAGGCGCTTGGCCAACCAGAAAGGATTGAACTATGGGTGTGCGCACCGCAAATGTTCAGGATGGAAATATCGGCGAGACGCTGACGGGTCTGGCCGAGGTGATTCACGGTCGTCGCGATGCGTCGCCACAGGAGAGCTACACCGCTCGTCTGTTGACCGACGTCGAGGACGAGCTGCTCAAGAAGATTGCCGAGGAGGCGAGCGAGGTCATCATGGCCTGCAAGGATAACGATCACGACCACATCCGCTACGAGGTCGGCGACCTGATTTACCATCTGCTCGTAACGCTCGAACGCTACGGTATCACCCTCGACGAACTGGCCGGCGAACTCAACGCTCGCCGCCACTAGTCGCTTAAGAACGTCCCCAATGACTACCCAACGACTGGTCTTAGGCGAGGGGTGTGGGTTCCCATTCGCCGGTGGCGTGGGGGATATCGAAGGTTCGATAGCCGCAGTCGTAGGCATGGGCCTGAGCCTCGCGGATGTTCCAGCAGATGTCGCTGGCGCGGTGGGCGTCCGAGCCAAAAGTAATCGGCACTTCGGCATGGGCAAAGCAACGCAACAGCCCGGTCACGGGATAGTAGTCGTCGAGTCCCTTGCGCGGTGCGGCGGTCGAGACCTCAACGCGGCGACCCGTATCGTGGGCGCATTCGGCCATCTGCTCCCAAAACGGCGCCGGGTCAAAATCGGGCGCAAAGCCTTCCTTCGAAAAGCGCACGACCAGGTCGGGATGGGCCATTACGTCAAAGTTGAGTGAGCTTTCGCAAGCACGGCACCAGTCGTCGACGTAGCGCTCCCACACGCCGCGTACCCCCAGGTTTTCCCAAACGTGCAGGTTGGTGTCGTCGTCGATCCAACCGCAAAGGGAATCGGGTGTATCGGGGCGAGCGACGTTTTCCGTTCCTGCCGTACCCGCGGCACCGGCCATGATATCGCCGGGGTCGCCAATCCAGTGCACGCTGCCCAAGCGCACCACGGCGCCCTGGGACCAGCGCTCTACCAAGGGCTCGCAACCCTCGTACCAATCGCACTCAAAGCCATAGATAAGCTCGAGCTCCGGCGCGATCTGCGCGGCGAGTTTGCGGGCGTCCTCAAAGGCCGGACGATGTGCCGGCAGGTCGCCCTCAGTAACCTGCACTTCGCAGTTGGCGTCCATGCTGGCGGGCAAGGTGAGGTGGTCAGTCGAGACCATAACACGGCAGCCGGCGGCCGCGGCGGCGCGGACGTTGTCCTCAAACGAGGCATGGCCGTCCGAAAACGAGGTGTGGGTATGGCAATCGACCAGCGGGCATACGGGCATGGCGACTCCTTTGCATTTGGCGAATTCGCTCCATTGTAATGGCGCGGCCTCGGCGCGTCGTGCACGCGGGGTGCCGAAATCGACTGGAAAGGGTGCGCGGTGCGGCCTCGCTTGCTCTCAAAACATGTACATCAGCCTCCAAAACCGACAAAAAATGACATGTTTGGAGGCTGATGTACATGTTTGGATAGGGGCGAGGGCGGCGACGGACGAAAGTCACGCCTGTGCCACGTCCGATGTGCTAGCGTTTGGATGAATAAAACGAGCCCGTGCGGAAAGGATCCGGACCGTATGCAACGTGGAAGTACATCTCCGCTGTCCCGCGAGACCGATGCGCCCGAAACCATCGTCAAGCTGGAGTGCGACATCGACGATGCGTCGCCCGAGGTACTCGCCTATGCCGCCGACCGCTTGCGCGAGGCGGGCGCCCGCGAAGTGCACTGGCTGCCTCTCTACTGCAAAAAAGGTCGTCCCGGCTGGCAGCTGCAGGTAATCTGCGCCCGCGAGGACATTGACCGTCTGCAGATGATCATCTTTTTGGAAACCACGACCAACGGCATTCGTCGCCAGGTGATGGACCGCGTTTGCCTGCCGCGCCGCTTTGAGCGGGTGGCGACGCCTTGGGGCGAGGCGTCCGTTAAGGTGGCGACTCTGCCCGACGGCAGCGAGCGTGCGGCGCCCGAGTACGAGGACTGCGCCCGCCTCGCTTGCGAGCATAACGTGCCGCTCCAGCGCGTGATGCAGGCGGCACAAGCCGCGGCGCTGCGATTTGAGTAACGCGGCCGGTGGCACGCCACGCCAGCTCCATCAACCACACCCGAAAGGATCCCCCATGAAATACCTCATCGCCTCCGACATTCACGGCTCGGCATATTGGACCGAGCGCCTGGCCGCCGCCATCGAATCCGAGCAGCCCGACCGCATCGTTCTGCTGGGCGACCTGCTCTACCACGGCCCGCGCAACGACCTGCCGCGCGATTACGCCCCCAAGCGTGTGATTCCGCTGCTCAACGCCCTGGCCGACCGCATCATCGCGGTGCGCGGCAACTGCGACGCCGAGGTCGACCAGATGGTGCTCGACTTCCCCGTCATGGCCGACTACGCCACGCTGTTCGACGAGACCGGCCGCGAGCTGTTCCTGACGCACGGCCATGTCTTTGGCGCCGGCATGCACAACAGCGTCGACCACGCGCCCGCGTTGCCCGAGGGCTCCGCGCTCGTCTACGGCCATACGCACATCAAGGTCAACGAGGAAAGCGCCGCGCACCTGGGCCTGTGGCTCTTCAACCCCGGCAGCGTGAGCATTCCCAAGGACGGTACGCACAGCTACGGCATCTACGAGGGCGGCACGTTCCGCCACGTGGTCATGGAGGAGGAGTAGCCATGGCGCAGCACATGGCTCAGCAAAATGCCGAGGGCTCGCGCGATCTGTCCACGCTGGTAGACGCGTCGACCGAGCTGCAGCATCTGGTGCAGACCATCTGGCGTCTGCGTCAGCCCGATGGCTGCCCGTGGGACCGTGAGCAGACGCACCGCAGCATTGGCAAGAACATGATCGAGGAGGCCTACGAGGCGCTCGACTGCATCGAGGCGGACGACGCGGTTCACCTACGCGAGGAGCTGGGCGACGTGCTCATGCAGGTAGTGTTGCATGCGCAGATCGCGGCGGACGCCGGCGAGTTTACGCTGGCCGACGTGGTGCACGATATCGACGCCAAGCTCATTCGCCGTCATCCGCACGTGTTTGGCGATGTAGATGCCGACAGTTCCGACGAGGTACTCAAGATTTGGGACGAGGTCAAGCTTGCCGAGAGGGCTGCCAAGGACAAGGCCGTGGCGGCAGGCGAGGCTGCGCCCGAGGGCCTGCTCGACGGCGTGCCCACGCATCTACCGGCGCTGATGCAGGCTCAGAAGGTGTCGCGCAAGGCGGCTGCCGTGGGCTTTGAGTGGGAGACGGTCCAGGATGTGTGGGACGAGGTCGCCGAGGAACGTGCCGAGTTTGAGGCCGAGGCCCCTGGCTCGCCCGAGCGCGAAATGGAGTTTGGCGATCTGCTCTTTGCCCTGGTCAACGTCGCGCGCAAGGAGGGTATCGACGCCGAGAGCGCCCTGCGCGCGAGCACGGCCAAGTTTCGCCGTCGCTGGGCTGCGATGGAGCAGATGGCGGCCGATGCCCACGTGGATCTTGCCGAGCTTTCGACCCACGGCCTCAACGACCTGTGGGATGCCGCAAAGGCGGAGGAGTAAGACTGCGGGAACGACGGGCTGACACGCCTCATCGTTCCCGCTAAATTTTTCGAAAATCAAGTGTATCCCTCGGCTAACTTAGGGCATAATGCAAAAAGTGCGACATGGCTAACTTACGGAGACGCACCGATGGTGCACGGTCAGCCGGTCGCTTGCATCCACTACGTTTCCAAGTGAGAGGGAGACAACATGAGCGATATTTTGGACGTTTACGGTCGCGAGGTGCTCGACAGCCGCGGCAATCCCACCGTCGAGGTCGAGGTTGTGCTCGAGGACGGTAGCTTCGGTCGCGCGATGGTGCCTTCGGGCGCTTCGACCGGTGCCTTTGAGGCTTGCGAGCTGCGCGATGGCGACAAGGGCCGCTATCTGGGCAAGGGCGTCTCTCAGGCCGTCGAGCACGTCAACAACGAGTGCGCCAATGCCGTCGTCGGCCTCGACGCCTTCGACCAGCGTGCCGTCGATGCCGCGCTGATTGCCGCGGACGGTACCCCCAACAAGACCAAGCTCGGTGCCAACGCCATCCTGGGCGTGTCGCTGGCCGTTGCCCGCGCCGCTGCCGAGTCGGCGGGCCTGTCGCTGTACCAGTACCTGGGCGGCGTCAACGCTCACCTGCTGCCCACGCCCATGATGAACATTCTCAACGGCGGCGTGCATGCCGACAACAACGTCGACTTCCAGGAGTTCATGATCATGCCCGTGGGCGCCCCGAGCTTTGCCGAGGGCCTGCGTTGGTGCGCCGAGGTCTACCACACCCTCAAGGGCGTGCTGCACGAGGCCGGCCTGGGCGGCGGCGTGGGCGACGAGGGCGGCTTTGCCCCCAACCTTAAGACCAATGCCGAGCCGTTCGAGTACATCACCAAGGCCGTGGAGAAGGCCGGCTTTAAGCCCGGCATCGACTTCATGTACGCCATGGACCCGGCCTCGACCGAGTTCTACAACGCCGAGACCGGCATGTACGAGCTCAAGGGCGAGGGCGTGGAGTACACGAGTGCCCAGATGGTTGATTACTGGGAGAAGCTCGTCGACACCTATCCCATCATCTCCATCGAGGACGGCATGGCCGAGGAGGACTGGGACGGCTGGGTTGAGCTCACCCGTCGCATTGGCAACAAGGTGCAGCTGGTGGGCGACGACCTGTTCGTCACCAACACCGAGCGCCTCAAGAAGGGCATCGAGCTGGGTGCCGCCAACGCGATCCTGGTCAAGGTCAACCAGATCGGCACGCTCACCGAGTCGCTCGAGGCCATCGAGACCGCCAAGGAGGCCGGCTACGCTTGCATCGTGAGCCACCGTTCCGGCGAGACCGAGGACTCCACGATCGCCGACCTGGTCGTGGGCGTCAACGCCGGCCAGATCAAGTCGGGCGCCCCGTGCCGCAGCGACCGTATCGCCAAGTACAACCAGCTCATCCGCATCGAGGACGAGCTCGAGGGCAGCGCGCGTTACGCCGGCAAGGCCGCGTTCTACAACATTCGCTAGGCACGCGGAGGTCGCGGGGGCGGGGAAGACTCGGATTTGCCTTGCTCCAGCCGGGCGCTGTTGAGCACCATTGGGCGCTGGGCCATATGACTCAGCGCCTTTTTTATGTCGAGCAAAGGCTGGCGAAGGCGGTGCGGGCGCTCGTGCTATAACTAGAATACTTAGCGCAAACAAACCTCAACCGCACAAGGCGCACATGGATCAGATTTACGACAACAGGTACTATTCCGCCGGTTCGCGTGAGCCGTCGCCTCGCCGTGCGCGCACGGTGCAGCTCGGTGGGTCCGCCTACGCCGGCGCCGACCGCTCCATGCAGCGCCCGACAAGTACCTCGCGCCCCAATGCTCAAGTGAGTACTTCGACAGATGGACCAGTGCGCCCGGCACGTTCGTCGCATGCTCAGCGCTCGTCGGCTCAAACGCACGATAGGTCGAGCAGGCCTTCGAACCGTTTTTCGGGCTCGGACTTTATGCACTACGCCAACGACAACGCGGTGGTCAAGGCGATCTACGACTTTACCCACGGTCCTCAGCGAGGGCTATTCATCGGCATTGTCGTTGCCCTGGTGCTCGTGAGCCTGTATTTCCCCGTGCGCGATCTGTACGTGGCAAAGCGTTCGAGCGATATCTTGGCCAAGCAGGTCGAGATTCGTCAGCAATACAATGATGAGCTGCAAAAAAGCGTCGACAAACTGCTCTCGGAGGAGGGCATTAAGGATGCGGCGTCCGAGGATCTGGGCCTGGTGATGCCCGGCGAGAAGAGGGTTGAAGTGCAGGGCCTGGACGACGATTCGGATTCGTCTTCGAGCAAGAAGTCGTCGAACGCCAAGAAGGCCAGCGAAGTTGCCAAGGAAATCGAAGAAGTCGGTAAGGACGCCCCGTGGTACATCCAGGCGCTCGACATGCTGTTTGGGTTTAACGGTGTCGAGGGCCAGACGGTCGTGTCCAACGGCAAATAGCGCCCGGAGGGGAGCCCGCAATGGCAGATTGCAAACGATATAAGGTGGCCGCGATCGATCTGGGAACGGTGTCGTCGCGACTGGTGCTGGCGCAGGTCGAGGGCGGGGCGATCGTGGAATCGTCCAAGCATACCGAGATTACCGACCTGGGCGAGGGTGTGGACGCGACGGGTCGCTTTTGCGAGGCGGCGGTCGAGCGCGTGCTCGCTGCATGCCGCATGTTTGTGGACGAGGCGCGTGCCTTTGGGGCCGCGTGCATTTGCACCACATGCACGAGCGCCGCGCGCGATGCATCCAATGCCGCACTGCTGCTGGACGGTCTGCGTGAGCTGGGGCTCGAACCGCAGGTGATTCCGGGCGAGGTCGAGGCGCGCCTGACGTTTTTTGGCGTGGCGCACGACTTTGCCGGCGAGCGCATCATTGTTGCCGATTCGGGCGGCGGATCCACGGAGCTCGCGACGGGCGTCTATGCGCCGGAGCGTGGGGTCTTTGCGCCGGAGCGTGGGGTCTTTGCGCTGGAGGGCACGCGTTCGCTGGACATCGGTTGTCGCCGTGTGACGGAGCGATTTTTCTCGGCACTGCCGCCCGCACGCGGCGAGCTTACTGCCGCTGCCGCGTGGGCGGGCGAGCAGTTCGCTGCCTATTTTGAGGGCCTGCCGAGCAATTTTGAGCGCGCCGAACGCTTGGTCGCAGTGGGTGGCACCGTCACCACACTCGTGGCGCTCGTTCATGAGCTGGAACCGTACGATTCGAGCTTTGTGCACCTGCGCGAGCTTTCGCTGGATCAGGTTTCGGCCGCTATCGAGCGCATGTCTGCGTTGGATGCGGACGGCATCGCCGCTCTACCGGGTGTACAGCCCAAACGCGCGGGCGTGATCTTGGCTGGTGCCGTGGTAATCCGCGAGCTTATGCGAGCCGGCGGCTACAAGACGCTCACTGTAAGCGAGAACAGCTTACTCGCCGGCATGGCCGCCACCATCAACGAGGCTCTCGACGGTGCGACCCCCACCATCGCCTGGACCCCCAGCCTCAGCGCCCTTTAACCATCCCCTCATAAGTTGCGGTGAAATACGGACTAAAATCGCCCTTTCGGGCACCAAACAGTCCCTATTCCACCGCAACTCAACAGCCGGCACCTAGGGACGTTTCTTTTCTGCAGGCACCTGGGGACAGTCCTTGCTGAGCGCCTCCGCAGCCTTTATGCCAGTTTGTCGATTTGCCCAATCTCCCAGAGCGGAATGTTGACGAGCGTGCCCTCGTCTCTATATGCCGCTAACGATGTTCTCACGCAGCGCTCGAGCTTGAACTTCTCGCAGGCAATCCTCAGGCTCTTTGCTTTGAGATTCTCTGCCGCCTTGACCTCGAGCGGAAGCACGGTCCCCGCATGGTCGATGGCAAAGTCAGTCTCTGCATTGCCGGAGGAGGATGACCAATACGCGGGAGTTTTGCCTTGGAGCAAAAGCTCCTGTGCGACGTATTGCTCGGTCAGCGAGCCTTTGAACTCCGTAAAAACAGCGGGCCCGTTCAGAACAATGGCTGGCGAGAGGCCGGAGAGTGCTCCGAGGATGCCGGTGTCGTTGCAGAACAGCTTGAAGCCCGAGAGATCCTCGTAGCTTGTGAGCGGTGCTCTTAGGGCGGAAACACGTGGTACCTTATGAACGATTCCATAGTCCATGAGCCACTGGAGGCTTTCCTCAAAATCGCGTGCGCGCGCCCCGGGACGGAGCGCACCGTAGACGAACTTCTTGTTTTCCTTTGCGAGCTGGCCGGGAAGGGATTTCCAAACCAGCCTCATGCGCTCGACGATGCGGGCTGGCGCATGCTTGCCAAAATCGGATTCGTAAGCTTCGATGATTTGCTGCTGAAGCCTGCGGGCCTCGATGAAGTCGCGTGTCTCGGCGAAAGCGGAGACAACTTCGGGCATACCGCCGACAACAAGGTATTCCTTGAGCAGGCGCTCGAGCTTTTCGGAAACGTTTGTCAGCAGGTCCATGTCTGCGGCAAGGATGGCATCTGCGAGCGGATCGCCATCGACGGCACGAACGAACTCGACAAACCCCATGGGGCGCATGGTGAGCTGGTCGATCTTGCCGACGGGGAACGACTCGTTTTCGCGTCGGAGCGCGAGCCCCATATAGGAGCCGGCTGCCATGATATGGTATTCCGGCGCCAGCTCGTTGAAGTATTTGAGCGAGGTGATCCCGCGCGGGGCCTCTTGGATCTCGTCGAAGATGATGAGCGTGTCTGTCGGCGTTATGGTCTGGCCGCGCAGGAGCTCTATCTGGGAGATGATGCGTTTGGGGTCAAGGCTTCCGTCGAACAGCGAACGTGCGCCCGGTTCGAGCATAAAGTCAAAACGGATGACGTTTTGATACTGCTGGCCTGCGAATTCGTTGAGAAGCCAGGTTTTTCCCGTCTGGCGGGCCCCCTTAAGCAGGAGGGGCTTGCGGTTTGCCCTAGATTTCCAAGCGATGAGTTCGTCCATTAGCTGTCGCTGCATACTGCCTCCTAACGATCATGGTTAGTATAAGACCGTCTTGGTCTTTCCATCGAAAAATGTGGGAGTAAACCACGTTTTTCCATCGGAAAATGTGGGAGACAACCACGTTTTTCCATCGGAAAATGTGGGAACACCAACCTAAGTTGCGGTGGAATAGTTCCTAAATGGGCTGGTAAACTGCCAAAACAGGAACTATTCCACCGCAACTTAGAGCCCCGCCGGCGTGTAAAAGAAGCGAGCCCGCATCCCTGGGGAACACGGGCTCGCAAGCAATCATATGGTAGGGGCGGTGGGACTCGAACCCACAATCCTTGCGGCGAGAGATTTTAAGTCTCCTGCGTATGCCAATTCCGCCACGCCCCCGTGAGACTAGAAGTCTAGCACAAGCCGTCCGTTACGCGTTGACGGCCATCGAGTGTTGGCCCGACTTTTCCAGGAACTCCTGGAACTTGGCCTCGTCGCCCTTGTTTTGGTATTGCAGGGCCAACAGGTACTCCAGGCGGCAGCGCTTGACCGGGTCGTCGCCGACATCCTCGAGCATGCGCTCCAGCTCGGGAATGTCGTTGTGGCGCTTGAGGATCATCGTGTCGTACATCAGCTGACACTCGTGTGCAACCGCCTCGGCTTGACCGCCCTCAAAGCCCTTGATCTCGTGCAGAAGCTCCTTGGACTTTTTGCGGTCCTCCTGGCCAACGTAGTAGTTAAAGGCTTTGATCACCAGGTCGACGCGCTGCATCTTGGGCAGATTGAGCCCCAGCAGCAAATCGAACATCTCATCGGCGCGCTTATGGTCCTCGCGCAGCAGATAGGAGTTCAGGCGCAGGTAGTCGCGGTTGTAGCGCGGGTACAGCATGCTGGTGAGTTTGCCGTCGAGCAAACGATCGAACTCGTCCCACTGCTTGGCGGCCATCAACTGCTGCAGACGCTTGAACGTGGTGCGTTTTTTGACGCTAAAGAACACCGACACGGCGATGCAGATGATAACGACGGCGGTCCAGAGGGTGCGGGAATCGGGCATATTAGGGTCCTTAGTCGCTCATAAAGCGAGCGGTATGACAACACGTACTAGATGTATTATACGCAGCGCGCAAGCAAACTGGCATAAAAGCTCATCGAGGCTGAGTGCCATCGCTCGCTGCGGTACACTTACCTAAAGTAAACCATGAAGGGAGACATTACCTATGAAGAAGATCGTTTTGGCTTGCGGTGCTGGCGCTGCTACTTCCACACTCGTTGCCCAGAAGGTCGCCACCTTGCTCGACGCCAACGGTTACGCCGACAAGTACGAGATCGTGCAGTGCGCCATCTCCGAGGCCAAGGACTACTGCGACGAGGGCGCCGACCTGCTGATCGCCACCACCGTTGCCCCCGAAGGCCTCACCTGCCCGTACGTGAGCGGCGTGCCCTTCATGACCGGCATGAACCGCGTTGCCGCCGAGAAGGCCGTTCTCGACGTCATGGCTCAGTAGGCGCTGACTGCATGAGTGAGCAGAACGCCAACCCGGTAGAGCTCTTTGGTATGCGCGTTGCCCATGTGGGCATTAACGCCACCGACCCGGCAGACGCCCTGGAGATCGCGGAGCTGTTCTCGACGATGATGGGCCTGCCCGTCATCGAGACCCCGGTTTCGTACTTCAACGATTCGCTGGTCGAGATCATGAAGCAGAACGGTCGTGGCACCAAGGGCCACATCGGCTTTGCCGTTAACGACATCGATGCAGCTGAGAAGTGGTTTGCCGAGCGCGGGCTCGAGGTCAACGAGGAGTCGCGCGCGCTGCTGCCCGACGGTGGTACCAAGCTCGTGTACTTTAAGCGCGAGTTCGCCGGTTTCGCCGTGCACCTGTGCCGCGAGTAGCGCACAAGCTGCCATAGCTGGCAAAAAGGGATAGGGTCGCGTGGCCCTATCCCTTTATTTATGCCGAGGGGCTTCCTATCGTGGCAGGCGAATCGTAAAGCGGCTGCCGACCCCTTCGACCGAGGTCACACCGATGACGCCGCCGTGGCTGTCGACGATCCACTTGGCGATTGCAAGCCCCAGACCCGAACCCTGTGCGCCGGCATCGCGCGCGTTGTCGGCACGGTAGAACCGCTCGAACGCGTGAGCTGCGGATTCCTGGTTCATGCCGATGCCCTCGTCCTCAACACTTATGTCGATCGTGCCCGCGCCCGCATCTGGCGTTATGCCAAATGTGACGGTCGTTCCCGCATCCGAGTACTTGGCGGCGTTTTGCACGATCACGCGCAGAGCCTGCTTCACGAGCGCCACGTCGACGGGCGCGTCGCAGCGCGGGTCGCTGGCAAGCGCAGCGTCAGAAGCCAGCCGATACGTGTGCTCGGTATCGATCATCTGCGATTCTTCGCATACCTCGCTGACCAGTGCAGCCAAGTTGGTATGCGCGCGCCGCAGGACCGTGCGCCCGGCATCGCCGCGTGCCAAAAACAGCAGCTGCTCCACAAGCTCTTGCATGTGCTCGCTTTCGGCTTTAAGGGACGCGATGGATTCCGCCAGCACGTCCGGGTCGTCCTTACCCCAGCGGTCGAGCATGTTCACGTAGCCCTGAATCACCGCGATGGGCGTGCGCAGCTCGTGGCTCGCATCGTTGACAAAGCGCATCTGCTGCAGCTTTGCCTCTTGCATCTGGCGCAGCAGGCGGTTGAGCGCGACCTCGATGCTTGCCAGGTCGGCGTCGCCGGTGGTGACGCTCGGCGAGTCGACGCTTGCGCGCTCGATGGCCTGCTCCAGTGTCTCCATTTTGCCGCCGGCGAGTTGCATGCGGCCGAGTTCGTCCACGCGCAGTGCCAAGTCGTTGAGCGGCGCCATGGTGCGGCGCACGCGGCGGGCGCCGCCGAGCATGTTGAGCACGCTGATGACCTGCCAACCCACAACGACAAGGTAGAGAGGCCATAGCGTGACGAGGTCCTGCGCGAGGGGGAAAGTCTTGGTGGTACGCGCAAGCTCGACGGTATAGGTGAGCGTTGTCAGGTCCCAGCCGCGCGCGGGCGTCAGCGTCATGCCGCGAACGGTGGCGCTGGGGATCCATCCTGCGGTAAACGCGCCGTTGGGCAGCGTCTGGTTGTATCCATAGACGAGGATCGCCGCCGCAATCACCATCAGCAGCAGATCGAGCCAGACGTAGCTCATCAAGCGGCGCCACATATAGCTCCAGTTGATGGCGCGGGCGATGGAGGTGACGCGCTTGGCCTCGGCGTTACGCGCGGCAGACATAGCCCACCCCGCGCACGGTCTGGATGATGCGGGCGCCGCCGGCGTCCTCGATCTTGGCGCGTAGATGCGCGATGTGCACGTCGACGTTGTTGGTGTCGCCCACGTATTCGTAGCCCAGCGCTTCGTGCGCGATGCGCTCGCGCGTGAGCACGGTCTCGGCATGCGCCATAAGCAGGGCGAGGACATCGAACTCGCGGGCCGTGAGCGCAATGGGCGAGCCGCCGACCGTGACTTCGCGGCGG
>ENA-ORTF01002700-ORTF01002700.1-human-gut-metagenome-genome-assembly--contig:-NODE-2700-length-17138-cov-2.694257_pt1 | contig 17138 bp, 19 predicted proteins | sample MGYA00241908_ERZ509180 | MGnify/ENA primary metagenome ERZ509180 (study PRJEB26280, sample SAMEA2338814) | human gut metagenome | biome: human gut; feature: human-associated habitat; material: faeces... | reverse complement strand
AAGATATATTATATAAAATACTTCTATTTTTACCATAAAACAATCATTATTTTACAATTTATTTGGTTATATTTTCTTAAAATATATTGTTAAACGAAAAAAGAATTTTATTGACAAACTTTCCCAATTGATGGAAGATAAAAGAAATGAGTAGAGCCTCAACTTTATTGTCGGCTGAGATAAAGTATTATTGATCGGATAAGTCTTCCCAGAACGGTGACGTTCTGTTTACATATAAAAGGGGGAAAGGGGGTGTTATATGGGCGAGGACATTTTTTATATGTTTTTAACTTTTATTATAAATGTGATTTCTCAAATTGTTGCATATCAGGTAGTAAAAATTTTAGAATTACATAATAAAAATAAAAGCAAAAATGATCGCAATCCATCAGAAAGCGATCATTAATGCGCAACAATAACAGCCAAAAAAGATGAACAATAGGCTTAATCTATCTATAGAGACTTTGCTCATTTCTATTAATAAGCCCATAATAAGTCCGACATTAAATATAGAATAGCAAAAAGGGATGTGTTTTAACACATTCTATTTTTATATCATTCTATATTATTTTTCACGATTTGTCAATAAAAATAAGAAAAATATTTCGGGAAATCGGTATTTTTATTCCTATTTTTCACGATTTTTATCCAAATTTTTTAAACAAAAAGCTTTATTTTTGCAATTTTAACTTTTCCCAACAGAAAAATGAAGCAAATTTTTAAAGCTCAGATAATGACTTCTGTTCAACTTTCTTATTTTTTAAAAGTTAAATAAACGCTTCGTCCGACTCATCATCCTCATCTGATTTTATAATATAATGATTCTTAGTGGTAGACACATCATTGTGCCCAAGAAGTTTCTGCGCAACCTCCGCTGATTTATGTTCGTAAACCACAAGATTTGTAGCTCTTGACTCTCTGAAAAGATGAGGATGAACTCTACGTCCAACAATTTCTGTAAATAATCCACTACACCAATCATTAAAGACTCCACTTCCTACTTGTCTTGTTTCAGATCCATCCTTCTTCTTTATAACAAACATATATGGACAATCGTCATCGCCACGTTCTTCAATCCATTTCTTTAACCAATGCATCGCATCTTCGCCAAATTTTAATTTTCTAGGTTTACCTTGAATTGATTTGCCTTTGCAGCGAATTGTATGAGTATGATACTGTCTTGAAACAGCTTCAATTTCTTTTCCATCTTCATCAAGAATTTTAATTTTCTTTTCCTTTGCAGGATAATCAATAATCTCTTTAAGAAGCTGTCTGGCTTCAGCTCTACGACAACCTGTTGAATATGAAAATACGAGATAAGCTAATTTCTGCCATTCTTCACGCTTTTCTAATTCTTGACAAAGTGCAACATATTCATCTGGTGTAAGAGGTACTTTTTCGTGTACATATCCAGTCTGTACAACTTTAAGTCCTACTGTAAAGTTACGGAATGTGGGTATCTCTTCCTCATACATCATCATAACGTAATTACAAAACGCACTTACACAAGATTTTTTAAACCTAATTGCTGAATCTGACATACCACGGTTAGTAAGCCAATTCAAATATTTCTGAAACTCTTTCTTTTTAATCTCAGTACAATTTTTATCATGTAAGTTATTCTTAACCCACCAAAAATAAATTCTAAGACCAGAAGTGTAACCTATAATAGATTTAGGAGATAAATGAGTTTGATTACTGAGATAATCTTCTACCATTTCTCTGTTAAACGAATTTACTTGTTGCCACATTTCATCCGTAATTTCATCTTGTTTTTTAGCATGTACACTCAATAATCTCACCGTCCTTTTCTCATTTTATAAAATAATAATCCATCTACATATCGTCTTGTTTCGTGATGGTCAAAGTGTTTCAACTTCACTTGTCGAGTCACGCAGTAAGGTCGCTTCAACAGACACTCGACTATTCTTCCCTTACCCGAATACCGATATCACCTAAGTCGGAAGGTATATTCCTGTTGAATATAAGTCACTGTATGCTATTTGATACAGAAGTCAAAATAACTTTTATTTTACATTGCTGTTATTTTCCACAATATGTGCTTTCGCAAAGTAGGAGCAGTGGGATTTGAACCCACGACTTTCTGTGTATCAGACAGATACTCTAACCAACTGAGTTACACTCCTGTGTATATAAAAAAAATGAGGAGCAGAACATCTTGCAATGCGCCGCTCCCTACAAAACCTTTCGGTTTTCAATCCAATTCTTATAGTGTCGGCAAACAACTATGTTTTTAATTAACGGTTCGCATTTTAAGCTGCGAAGCACTTTTATGTGTACAAATGGTATAATAGCGGTGTCCAGAATCGAACTGGAATCTGATGATAATGAGTCATCCGAGCTACCGTTGCTACCACACCGCGCCAATAGAAAGGAGTGGGGTACTACTATTTTCGCACCCCACCAGTATGAAAAAATTTATCTCAATGGTATCTACCCTAGAAGCTCTTATAGCTCACGATAATACTTGAGCATATCGTGAACATATTTCTCGTCAGTAGAATAAAAACTAATACAAGAATATCCATGCTTGTCAGAAGATGAAATTGTAAAACCCTTCATATCTTCATTTAAGTGTACTTCATGCTTTGTGCTACACATACAATCTTGACAATCACATTCTGCAATACAATCGTCTTCATCATCGTCAAAGAATCTAACTTCATAACATGCGCCACTGGAGTTACGGCTTAACATCCTAGAATGACAGTCATTGGCAAAATATGCAATATCACATTCACCATATAGGTATACATCTTTGTCTTTGAAATATGCCTTTTCGCAATGCAGAGCATATTCACCCTCGTGACCGTCAAGATTTTTGACAAGTGTAATACAATATTCTCTATCATAGCCATCCCACAGAAAATCTTGAATATCAAGAGAGTAAAGCGTAACTATATCGTACCGTGCAAATTCTTTGATAAGAGCAACTGCGTCTTCATAAAAAGCTGCAACCATAATCGAAGCATATGTACCTTTTATTTTGTCCATAGTTTGTATGACTTCAGCACAAAAATCTTTATATCCATTAAACTTTTTTATTTGCATTGCAAACCTCCAAATTAGACTTCTCCATTCACTGCACTCTTAAATTTACTAGAGAATTTTACCTTAGGAACATCCTTTGCTTTTGCCATAAACATTTCACCTGTCTGAAGGTTGCGTCTTTCTCTTTCAGGCTGATGTACCTTTTCGATTTTCATAAAGCCGTGAAAATCAACGCCACCGTCTTCAATAACAGCCTTCTGAAGCATTTCCAGTGTATCATTGACAATCGTTTTTGTTTCAGCCAGTGTTCTATTTGTTGCTTCTGCCATTTTTCTAATAAAGGTATCTTTGTTAATCATAATTTTATCTCCTTTTCAACTAAAAAAATTTTTTTACAATAAAAAAAAGAACGATTTCTCGTTCTCTTATCAATCAATCGTATCAGTCAAGCTGAATATCATATAAGCAAACCAAACCTGTCTTATCAATAACAGATACGGTTTGTTCTGGTCTTGTTGCCTTTCGCATGTCCAACGCATATTGGTCTATACCAGAACAACAACCAGATTGAATCACCTTTGTATTGAATACGGTATCTAATCCGTTTGTGTGCCTGTGACCAAGTAATACAATATCTGGACAATGCCCATATAACAGAGTAAAATTCTGTACCACATTAGACGGTGAATCCTTATGCCCGTGTGCAGCCATAATCAATTTATCATGTATATGGAATATAGCCACATCTTCCATTATGGAGTTGTCTTCAATATGAACATTCCTCACATTTTGCAATCGTGCCTTAAGGTAATAGGGCAATAATAAGTCCATATTCTCACCATCAAGGGCATCTTCCTTTTTTGGGGAAATACGACTATGATTACCCATTGTCGTATACATATATACGTTCTCAAAATTGGTACTTAAACACAGCAACATATCACTTATAAGGTCAGATGCAAACTTGAATTGCTCAATCAAGTCTAAATTATTTTGCAAGCGCAAATTATTATGAATTAGCCCAGAGAGAATTTCTCCAACCACAACATAAGCGTTTTTGGAGTTATGCCGTTGTTTAATACGAATAATTTCTTGCACATACCTATGGATACGTTGAGAGAGAATATTTTCGTTAAACTTGTTTTTGAAATTATCAATCTCAATTCCAGAATGTAAATCAGTACAATGGATTAGCAGACTATTATCAGAATCAATGACAATATTTTTTGTTTCAAAATCAACTGGTTCTACTGTTTCAGAAATAACCGTTTTTACCAAATCTAAATAAGATTCTTTTCTGGCTTCTCTGCGTAGTAGCCTATTTAATTCTGTTCTCTCATCTGATAATTTTTGTCTTTCCTTCTGCAATGCTTGGCGTTCCTTCTTTAGTTCATCAAGATAATTACGGTCTTGAAAAATGATACGCCCATTGGCGTTAAATAACGTATCAAAACATTGTCGTTTTTTTCGATAGGTATCTGGTTTACAGTCACGCCCCAGTAATTCATTCAGAATATTAGCCACTTCCTGCCACGAACCTATTTTATCCTTTTCACCTGTGATACGAAAGATAAGTTCTTCATCTGTTTCATTTGCAAATCTTTTGTACATATTCATAGGCGTTAATCTTCATTATTTTCATCTGCTGCGTATGTATCTGCGGTTTCAGGAGTGTCAAGCTCTGTTTCCGTGTTCATGGATAGAGAAAATTTGATTTCTGTACCATCAAACTCAGAAAGCATGGCAGAGATATTTACCACTTTACCATCGACAATAATAACGTTGTTATTCACATCAAGCAGCCCTACTGCTGTAATCGTTTTATTATACTTTACACATTGTTTTGCCATATCGAGTACCTCTCTTTCAACTAAACAGTCAACTAATATAGTATTTTATTCTTATATAATTTCATCAACAATACCAAGACGCTTCATTTCGTCTGCATCCATCCAGTATTCCTTACGCTCAACTTTGTCATAAGTGTCCTCATCCAGTTTTGTGTGAGACAAGATATATTGTTTGATTTTTTCTTCATATTTCTGGCTAAAATCAAAAGTATCTTTTACAGCATGTGTAGTGCCTTCCATGTATTGAGACCCAGAATGCAGTAGTCCAACACTAAAAGGATGGCATACTGTCTTTACGTTAGGATTGTTTTTACCTGCCATAGCAATTAGAAATCCCATACTTGCAGCCATAGACATAATGTGAATCACAACAGGAGATTTTGCCCGTTCAATCTGGTCAACAAAATTGAACCCACTATAAATTTCTCCACCAACCGTAGAGAGTATAATCTCGATTGGTTGTCCAGAACCATCGTTATCCATTTCCATAAAAGGAAGAATCGCCAGCTCTAGTAAATCATCAGCAATCACTTGGTTGATGACAATGCGTCTCTTTTCCAGATTTTTGTAATATTGATACATGGTGTAATCTGGTAAACCTGTTGGTTTTAGTTTCATACATTCAATTACTTCAATCAAATCGTTCTTATCCATATGTATACCATCTTTAACCTCTCTTGTATTGTTGCCATTTTCTTTAACTTACCTTTTTCTTGCAATGTAAAATTGACAAAAAGACCACTACAATTATTTACTGGTTAACATGCCAATATCATCATGTAATTTTTGCGTATCCTCAAAAATGAAAACGGTTGCATTTTTAAGATTTCTATTTTTCTGCAAGTCTATAATTTTATTGCCGTGCGCCAATAATTGTTTAGCTAAAAAACTATTGAAAATAGGTTTTACTTTCATTTGCATTATCCTTTCGCTATTTATATTACAGTGTAATCTTGGTGCTTTTATTTACAGCAACAACTTTTGTTGTTTTCAATTTATCATTGATTATCTGCTGCAAATCTTCTTTAAACTCTAATTTATGCTGGTCAGAATGAACCAGATATATCTTTTCTGTCACAATAGAAGAATAATAGTTCAGCAAATCTTCTCTGCTCATATGACCAGAAAAAGAGTGTAGGCTTATGATATTTGCCTTATTTTTATATGGTTTGCCGTTGATATTGATTGTTTTCTGTTCGTTACCATTTTTTATTTTCCATGCTAATGAACCCTCTGTAGAGTACCCACAAAATAGAATACAGTCATTCTCATTTGGTAGTATATTCTGAACCCATTTCACACTACGACCAGCAGTCAGCATACCACTGGAAGAAAGCACTACCTTTGCTCTTTTGTCTGAGATAGCATCTTTGCTATCTTCTGGATTATAAATAAATTCAAAATTATCCCAGTGTACCATATCGTCAAATTTTTGTTTTGCGTCTCCCTCAAGCAAGCCTGAATAGCAATGAAGAAGTCGAATGGCTAATGGACTATCAATAATAATTGGGACAGAAAAATTTTCATCGTTTTTAAAAATGTTATAAATAAGCCACATCATAAATGGCATTCTGTCAAGACTAAAAGTGGGGCAAATAACCCTATGCCGACTATCAACACAATATTGCTCTATAACACTTTTGATTTTTTGCATATCTTTTTCAAAATCTTTATGTGTTGTACTGCGTCCTTTTGCAGAATATGTACATTCACCAATTACAATATTTGCCTTTTGGATTGGTTCAAATTTTTCGACAAATACTCTTTCGTTCTGTGTTGTTAAATTTCCTAAATCAGATGTAAACAAAATTGTTTTATTAACCGTGTCTTTGAGAAACACTTCTGTTTGTTGCGATAAAAATATGTGTCCAGCAGGTGTATACCTGATTGATAATAATTCCGTGATTTTGTGAATCTCGTGCGAAGAATATTCCTCAATATGCTTTAACGCCTCATATACATCTCGCTCTGTAAATAGGGGAGGAACAAATTTTTCAGCCTTATCAGATAACACTTTTGCGTCTCTTTCGTTAATATAAGCACAATCAAGCCACATTTCTTTTAAAATTGCTGTTGAATTTTTAGGCACAATAATCCTAGCATGGCATTTTCCTGTGGCGTATAATGCTGGGATAGAACAAGAATGGTCGAGATGTAAATGTCCGATAATGATAATGTCAACCTTTTGCGCCTTAATGCGGCTTAAAATTTGCTTGTTCTCTTTATATGTATCTATAACAGTTTTGCTTTGAATCATACCGCATTCAAATAAGTACGTCTCACCTTGATATTCAATCATTGTACACGAGCCTGTAACAGATTCTGCGTTACCACCAATAACTTGAATTATAGCCTTGTCATTTTTTTTACTCATAGGCATATGCACCTCATAATAAGAAAAAGACCTATGGGTCAGCATAGGTCTTCAATAGTCATTTTAGCCAGTCTATTCTTAGCCGACTGGCTTGGCATCTATCATTACAACGTTGTCCATATTTATATACCGCATCTGGTAAAAGCGGTGAGGATAGTTGTGCTGGTGTTGTACCTAAGCGTACCACTGAGGCACATATAAGTTTTCTATTTTGATAGCTAAAAAGACCAAAACAGTCATTAATCACTTTCCCCTCGTTAGTGGATTTAACTCAACATGCCAAAAAGCCCGTAAAATCAAGGTTTTTGGCATGTTGAAAAGCGTTTATCCCGACAAAAAACATGCAATTTTTATATGTTTTTACTAAAAATTTGAAGTAAATTTTGTGAATTTACACTATATAAAGTTTTCATTAGGATTGATTTGTTTTTGTTTGTTGTTGAAAGTGTAACATTCTGTTTTCTAATTTGACCTGTTGTTATCAGAAATGCTCTATCAACTAACCATGCAAACAACCCTAGGTAATTGTGAGAAATATTTATTTGCTGAATGGCTCTAATTAGTTCATCAAAATCTTGTCGTATCAGTAGATATTGTCCAGTCTCGTCACTATGTTGTGTATCTATGGCATCATAAATTGATAATGAATATTCTGTAATTAACGCTTCCACTTTCATAGATTTGCGCCGAATATCATTTTTAGATAGCTCAAATTTATTGAAGAAATGACTCATTGGCAGAGTAGATTCTGTATCTCTAAATTTCGGAATTTCTAAATTATATAAATCATTCATGGGACACCATAACGATTCGTTCACATATTTATCGTTAAACCCTTTTTTAATAATTTTCCAAAACACAGGATATCCGTATGTACTCATATCCATATCTGCTTTAATTCTTTTAATCTCCTTACCAATATCAATATCGAACCTGCGTTTTGCCGAGTCGATACTAGCCTGAGCAACTACGCTTAGGATACACACGTAATCAATATATTTCTGGTCTGTAAAATTACATGTATATGTCTGTGCGATTTGTGCTAGATTGCTAGACTCACCGATATCTAACTGAGAATTGGCAAGCATATTATCAATGGCTGCATAGTCATCCATCGTGTTTTCATATTTATTTTTGTCCTTGGGGATATTGTTAACGATTGTGGGGTACTGTATGTAACACATTCTTGCGTGTTCTACAATATCTTTTTGATTGGTGGTATATCCAGAATCAGAATCTTGGTCTGCATCTGTTATATCCTTGGCTCTTTATCCAAGGCTTCTCCGACTTTCATCAGAGTGTCGGACTATCTCTTCACCCTCGTTTAACGTTAGGTTCGCAGTAGTACCAATACTGCTCATACCATACTGCATATGGTAGTGTTCAGCACTCGTGGAAAAGGTTATTGCATTGCCTAGCTCACTTTTCTAGTCTCTAAACCTTCCTGTTACTGTAGGCGTTTCACAGGCTTGGTAATTGATTGACATTTACTATTTATGTATTTAGTGTCCCAATTTTCACTGAATATCTTTAGAACTACGTTTCCGTAGAACTGACCCATTATATTAAGCCGTTGTTTCTGTCCTGAAAATCTGTACCAATCATGTTAACGGCGATACATTGTCTACCCAAATTAAAATATTTTTCTAGTTTTTTATGATATACATTATGCAAATAAGTCAAATTGTTTTTACTGTTAAATGGACTTCTGAAGAAAGCCAAGTAATCATTACTGTTAAAACGTTCCGTATAACATTGAATTGTATTGTCCTCTATAAAGAAAGTGTCATCATTATCTACACTGGTATCAACACCCGTAGCAGCATACAATAGCATTGCATACGGAGAACCAACGATAACTAAGTTATCTGCATTTTGAATAATCTTCCCACTTTTAACATTAAGGGTGTAAACTTCAATAATCTTGCGCTTTCTATCCCTGAAATATGTGCTGCGTGTAAAATCTGGGTTCTGTTTGCACAGAGCAATCAACACTTCATAATCATTGGAAAAATTCTTGTTCTTCTCTAAGAATTTTAAAAATTCCTGATTGTCTTGTTTTAACCTACAAATATAATCCACACTTTCTTTCACAACGTTTTCCATGATAGAGCTATCCAAGGAATTAACCATCTGGTAACTCATACGTTGCACATCACCTAATTTGCTTTCATGAGCTGTTTTAACAATGCCAAACATGCAGTTATTGTCATATACCCACTGACACCAATAATCGTAGGTTTTTCCCATTTTTAGCCATTTCATAGCGTTATCTGTAGTAATTAACTCAATATCTTTGACATAATGTTCGTTTCCAAACATGTCCTGTACCGTAGCAGTCAGATATTTATCCCCGAAATAATCTTTAAAAAACATCTGAATATTTGCGCTAAAAGCAGCCATCTTACAAAAATGATGTCGTAAAAGAATGTACCCATTACCCCAATCTGGGAAGATACTGCTATCAATTAAAGCCTGTCCATCAAATAGTGTGTTTTTCAGCTTATAATCCTGTATGTATTTTGCGATACAATATTTGTTTTCATCTGTTTCAACACTGCAAACATTTGTACTGAAAAACCTATCTACATCTTTCAAAATCAAAATATTTTTAGGGTTAATTTTAATTTTCCCAACAATTGTGCTTGTCACAAGTGGGGCATAGGCACTAATTTCTACAAGTGGCGCATTATGCTTCGGCAACCTGATACCCATATATAAAAATTTCCGTGCCTTTTTATACAAACGGTCGCAAATAAACATGCAAGAACCTTTTTTAGCTTTTCCTGTACTTCTGTACAGCATTTTATAATGAATGGTTTCACGTTTTAAAATTTCACCATTTTTTTTACGAGTAATATATTCCACGTTCACACCGTCATTATAAAAAATGCGCCTAATCTCTTCCTTACTGTATTTTTGATAATTATCTTTATTGTTTTTAGCTTCTTGAAACAAATTGGCAATTTTCTTGCGCTTATTATATTGTCTATCAATTTGCTTTTTATAGTTCCTAGATTTTGCCAACTTATATTCCAATCTGCTTTTGCGTCCAAGTTCCTTGAGATGCTTAATTTCTTCTTCGTAAGAACGTGAGCCAAAATTAAATTCCAAGCAGATGATATCTCTGGTTGACTCATCTTTCCAAACCTTCAAACCATTTTCTTTCAAAAAATCGTGGAACAAGCTGTTAGTAAACATGGCATCCTTATATTCATAGTGGTCACGTACACCAATGTTGTATTCAAATAAAGTGCTTGCCTCGATATTTTTAATCTTTAGTCCAAATTCGCCTATAAAGCAACATCTCCTTATTCTTTAGTAACTAATGTTTTGTGTTAATATCGTTGTGCCACACACAAAAAATTTTAAAAAACCATAAAAATAAAGCCCCTCTCTATATATTTCGAGAAAGGCTTTTTATTTGACTGCGTGTATGTTACTGTTTGTGTTGTGCAGATACCTCAAGATTTTTGACGAGTAAATCATACAAATCTTCAGCATTTCGTAACATGATTCCATTACCATCTTTGTCTTGAATTAACCCTTTTACATAGTCTCGTCCAAAATCCAATTCAAAAACAAAATATTCAATCCAGACACATCCATCACTATCATTGTTGGTAGTAAACATTTTGCTCAAGGTATGTAATAACCCAACAGAACAATCAGGTTGGTCAATATAGGCATTATCACAGTATTTATTAACTACCATATTTAGGGCATCACGATACTGTTTAACTTCATCCCATTCATTCATAATGGCTACAAACTCATCTTTACTCAAAATATTATTCTTCATATAGCACCTCATCTAATTGTATCTTTTCATATTGGTCACACAATTCTTTAATCCAATTATGTCTAGGAAGTAACTCAACCCATTTCATCGGAACGCCTGTTAAACTTTTCGTACCATAATAAATGCCAGCAAGACCGCCACTAATGGCAGCTATCGTATCCGTGTCATCACCTAAATTGACAGCTAGTAAAACGCAATCACGATAGCTTTCTGTAGACAAGAAACACCAAAGTGCAGCCTCCAAAGTATCCACAACATAGCCTGTACTTTTAATTTGTGTGCGGTTACGTGTTGTAAGTTCATGCAGTCTATCAAATTCCTGCCATTCTTCAGTTCTTCCGTATTGATTTTTAACAAGACTAACTGCATCAAATACAGCAACATTTTTATCCAAATCATTCATCAAATTTTTAACAACAAAAGTATAAATATAGCAAGCAATATGTGAAATCAGATGATTATGTGTTAGCTCTGCAATATCTCTCACAAGTTCTATCTCGTAAAGTATATCCAAAGAAGTATAAGGTGGTTTCATTTGCGTATACATAGCAATAGGTAAAATACGCATCAATGCACCATTACCATTATCAAGGCGACTCCTCCCACCGCAATGTGAAAGTGGTACACCTGCTGAATATTTAAGAATTGCCTTCTCAGTAGTGTTGCCAGCATCAAATACTACACCATATGGTGTAAATTTTGCATTCTCAAACCACTCATAAAAATTGTGCATAATATCTGGAGTACAAACAAAGCCCATCCGTACAATGCTTTCTAATGTTGCAAGTGTCATAGAACTATCATCAGACCACGTACCAATTTTTTGATTGTGACTACCAAACCCTGTCATGTCAGTCAATTCATACGAATCACGTTGCTTAAATTCTACTGGCACTCCAAGAGCATCACCAACTACGAACCCTATAATACCATCATAAATTTTACCCATATTATTCAAACCTTTCTCTGATATTACGCATGAACCTTTTGCAAATACTCCAACAGTTCTTTTACATCTGTCTCGTACAATTTGACACAGCAAACATACAAATCGTCAATGAAACCAAACTTATCTGCGTAATTTAGGACAGACAGCTTATCTTTGCGTTTAACGACTTGCGAAGAATTATAGCCAGCGCATCTTGCCTCCAAGTCAATATGAAAGGTTTCTTTGAAACATTTATACAAATTCTTGTAACGTTTGGCATAACCAAAACCAGTACGCCTACAGGTACGATTGATAATATCCTTCTTCGTATATACATCAATATCCTCAACAAGACCATCAATCACTTCCTGTTTATGCTGTAACTCTGTTTTTTGTTTCTGAATTGTTGCGTTTTGCTCACGAATCGTTTGAAGGGTAGTGGCAAACAACAATTTTGTATTATCATCTGCAAAGGGTAGGTATGTATTGATGAACTGCTCATCATTGTTTACATAGCCACCAGTTCTACGGATAGTAGGAATAATTTCATCTGCAACAAGTGCTTGGAATTTCTCTGCCGTTTCATTCTTTGCTTTCATTGCAAGGCGATAGAAGATGTTTTCAGGAATAAACTCTGGTCTTTTGCTAATTTCGCCACAAGTGGCGAAATTAAGTTCTTTCAAATATTTATCAATTCTCGCCCATCTAACATACTCAATACCGTCTTTGTTGTCTGTAAACCCAAGCCCTCTTGCCACTGTTTCCAGTTTCAAATATGCCGTTCCGTTTTCTTCGTAGCAGTCTACACCGCCAATATTCATAATATTATTCATATTTGCTATTGCTCCTTCCAAAATATTTTAATTTCATTGCTATGTTTATTGCGATAAAATGTGTTTTTCATCAAAGAAATACTATAAAAAGAACTCGTCCACATTGACACAATTTTCATCAGCACCGTAATAATGGAGCTTACGCTTCTCGCAACACACAATAACTTCCAGTTTATTAAGAAAGGTCGTAGCGCAATCTGCTAGTTGGTCAAAATACTGAACAACAGTCATTGGGTATGCTGGTTCATGCCCGACCTCTACAATATATTGTTTGGTTGCTTCTTCTAAATTGTACTGTCTGCCAATATACACCAGAATACGATGATACAATGTACCAAGACTAATATCCTGTACCCAACAAATATACATCATCCGATGATAGTTTTTGGTAAACCAACTTCTCTTAGGTTTACGACAATAATTAGAAATTCTGGGACACACCCAACTAAAATCTGGATTAGTATCATTATTGTCGTGATGTTTGATATCAGTCTGCTCTACCGAAACCTTAACATTGAAATATGTATTTACCAACTGACGTTGTACATCACGAGACAAATCATCAGTCAAAGGCTTCACTAAAAACAAATAACCAGTTTCTGTGAGCAAGGTTAATCCCCTTGGAGCAATAATACCGTAGTCACTTTTTGCGTCAGACGAGCTGCACAGAATGTAATCTTCACCCTCTACAAAATGTTCTTTATTCTTTCTAAATCTGTATCCTGTTGTGCCGTTAATCTTCTGGTGCAGTGTGTCAATATCCTTGAAGGTCAAAACTCTCTGACCGTTGTATTCTTTAATCTGGATTTTTGTGTCATAAATGTTAATTGTTTCCGTATTACTCATATAATCACTCCTATTTCCATTTCTATTCTTCATTTGTTTAGTAAATATTTTTATCCCAATCGTTCATAAACCATACCGTCATCGGTGGTGTAATATATCTGTTTAATCCCTAAATCTTTAATAGCAGCCATACACGCAGGGCATGGGCGAGCCATACCATGTTCCCTGTCAATACGTGTCCGATAAATGTAAAGTTTCACCTTAGAGAACTGGATGTCCAGATGTCTGATGCTATTTAGGCAGCTGATTTCTGCATGTAATTTAGGTACACACTTGGCGTTATCAGTAGTAATACCCCTGAATCTGTTATAATATTTCTGTCTTGGATGGGTTTTATTTGTGTTGCACCCAATCCCAATAATGCTACCCTGATATACGGCTATACACCCAATATGTACCTTGTTATACTCTGAAATGTTAGCTACGCCCCGTGCCTTATCAAAAAATCTATAATCTCTCTGGGTCATACTGATTAGTGATTCTCATTGGTATCTTCTACTGCACTGTCTCTGTCAGCCAGAAGTTCAATACCTTTATCAAAACACTTCAGCTCAAAATCATACGTTTGAATATGTTTTCTGAAAAAATGTTCCTCTACCAACGTTTCAATATATTTCACTACCTCAGAATACAACGTGTTCTTCTTAGCTTTAATGGGAACGTCAATTGCATCCTGTAACGGCTTCAATAATTCCACTCTATTGTGCTGAAGATATAATGTTACCTTGTACTCTCTATCTGCTTTATCCCACGCAGCCATTGCAAAGATAGAATAACCATTACCAAGGTCTACACTAATTGTTTCACCGTGTTTTACATACTTCATTGTTCATTTCCTCCGTTTTTCATTTTTATAGTAGTTGTAATTTCTGATTTTTTCTTCTCTTGTTCTTGGAAAAATCTTTGATTCTTCTCTCTAGTCTGAATATTCTTTTCACAGGTTAAGTCAAACCGATGGTCTGCAATAATCCTTAATGCGGTTTGTGAGCCACCATCAACACATGTCCGAGGTGGATTATCTGTACAAAAATCATTGTTGGTAATATATCCACTAAACAGGCAATTGTTATGCCCGTACTGTATCAATCCTATGTTCACTTAATTTTAATCTTCCTTTCATGTAATGTGATTGTATTCATATTGTAGGTCAGTACACAAAAAGAGGTGAGGTGATTGTTGTTGATGTACTGTCCTATCTTTTATTTCGCAAAAACTGGAAAAATAATTTGGTGTTGCAACAACTTGTAAGTTCAGTCTCAAAAAAAAATTGTGCTAAAATTTCAAATTATTCAAAATCAAACTTGTGTAAATTATTTGCACTTTTGATTTCCCTTGCAAAAAATGGCTTTATTTTGGTCTATTTTCAATTTTTATATAGCAGGTGATAAATTGGTCAACCGAAACATAAAAATTGATTCTAGGGTCAAATAATGGCAATTTAACCAAGTAATCGGGGGTAGGGTGTTTGTAAATTATATTTAATGCACAAAAATCAAGAAATTTAATATTGCAATTTACGAACAAATGTGCGATAATGATGAACTACAAGAACGCATGTGCGCTTGCGTGTCCATATACATCTACCATCTAACCGTACAATGTTGGTTGACAACTGCTGACCTATATCTGATTTCGATAAACAGGAACAGAAACTATGGTGTATGCAACACACCTGTACCAGTGAAGCAATGAAGTGATAAAGGTCAGTTGTAATCCAGACATACAGATAAGAACCAGATGCAAAGCTGATGCAAAGCTATAGCTGTCACACGTACATGAGAATCAGAGAGAACAAAGTAGCAGATGAAAGTAGATGAAAAATGATTTGAAGTTTCAAGGAGGTCAAAATGAATACAAAAATGAGTCAAGTGAAATTTGCCGACATGTTAAATTGTGATTTTAAATTTCACAATATACTATAGTAAACTGAAACAAAATGAGATTCATAAAAACAATTCAACAGTAATTATCACTACACGAACAAAAGAGATAAATAAATATAAGTAACAATAGAAACGCACTACGTGCGTATTTTTCTACGAAAAATTTTTACTATATGGCGAAATTAAAAGTAATCCACACAAAATATATTGTTATCTACAAAGGAGGAACTCTACATGAAAATTTTTTTGAATTCAAATATCATCAATAATCTTAATTTAAGCAAATATGATATTGCAGCATATGTAGCAATTCGTAGCATTTACCATTCTAATCAAAAAGAATTTTATATATCTACAGATATGCTTGCTTATACATTGTTTGGTTGTAATATCCCTACAAGAGCATTGGGGCAAATAAAAAAAAGCATTACTAATTTAGCTCAACTTGGATTATTTGAAATTATTAAAACTTTAAACCAAAGTGCTGGTAGTTACGTTATAAAAGATAAACTCTTAAATGTTGATACCACAAGGGCTATTATAACAGGTGAATATTTCACAGTTATTTCGTTTGATGAGATGCGAATGATTATGACATTACCATGTAAGAATAATAAGTTCGCCTTACTGCGTTTCTTTATCAATGTGGTTGGAACATTTGATAGGGGATATGGTATATATGAGGACATGGATGCAAAAACAAACTTTGTTGGTTATATGACTCAGGAATATATTGGTAAGTTGTCTGGTATCAACGTAGGTGTTGTAGAGGATTATTTTCAAATCTTAGAAGACGTATATTTGCTCTATGTCTACCGACATACTGGTGTTAGATGTGTCAATGGACAATTTCAAAGTTTGGCAAATCACTATGGAAGATATAAAGATAAAGAAGATATTATTCAGTTTGCCTTGGCGTATGAGAAGAGTATTGGAGTAAAATCAGCAAAGCAAAACAGTAATGCTAATCATAAACGTGCTATCATGGCAAAATACAAATATATTATTTCTGACCCAGATAAATATTTGCAAAAATATTCTGAACAGGAACTCATTGCAATTTACCAATATATCTCCAAGAGGAATAGGCAACAAGAAGATGTAGAAGATGGGGATATTAAGGATTTAACTGTTCTGGAACAAGTACCTTGTATTATTGAATACATGAAAAAATGTGCAGAATATGATAATAGTGATTGGGGTGACTATAACGAATTGACCAATAGTGATGAGGAAGTAGATTTAGAGACAGTGTAAGAGAACTGAGTGCATGGCTAAGTATATGCGTAAGCACTAAGTTAACTGCGTGAGCAACTACACATTTCTATTTCATGGTAAAAATGCAAACGTAGTTTGCCTAAACAATAAGGTGGGTGGGTGGGAAGAATATATGCGCCGCGCGCAGGTGTGTAAATTTTTAAAATTTTTAATTAGAACAGTGTGCAATTTCAAAAAATGTAAAAAAATAAAAAATATTCCGGATACCACTTGCATTTTGGAAAAACGTATGCTATTATCTTCTAGTATGCCGCACAGTGAGGTTGAAGTTCTGCTGAAATTATCAGTCAGACACCGTAACTGGCGAGTAATGATAATAGGAGGTGCCATAT
>ENA-ORTF01002687-ORTF01002687.1-human-gut-metagenome-genome-assembly--contig:-NODE-2687-length-17186-cov-13.488821_pt1 | contig 17186 bp, 10 predicted proteins | sample MGYA00241908_ERZ509180 | MGnify/ENA primary metagenome ERZ509180 (study PRJEB26280, sample SAMEA2338814) | human gut metagenome | biome: human gut; feature: human-associated habitat; material: faeces... | reverse complement strand
GGTTCTTTGTTTTGTTGTCGTTCTCGGCGACAGCTTGTTTATTATATCTTATCAAATCTGTCTTGTCAAGAACTTTTTTCATTTTTTGAATTTTTTTCTTTCAATCGGTTTTGTCCGATCTGTTATCTCAAACGCAACAACTCTGATATTTTATCATGTGTTGTTCTGTTTGTCAACAACTTTTTTGTTGTCCGCTGTCAGATCATGTCATGTCCCGCGGTCAGCTTGACTATGTTACCATCTGGGTATTATTTTGTCAACCCATTTTTTCCAAAAATTTCACTTTCTTATGTGTACTTTCGCAAAGTGAATTTTACTGTTTCAGTTCATCTTTCCAGAAAAGATATATTTCCACCGTATTTTATTTCAATATCGCATCCATCGCATCTTTCACTGACCTCACACCAGTCAGGCGGATTCCCTTTGGCACAGATCCACTGTCCTTCATGGAATCCAGGCTGACCTGGGGCAGAATGCATTCATCAAATCCAAGTTTTTTTGCTTCTGTCACGCGCTGCTCTGCCATACTGACGGCACGCACTTCTCCGCTTAAGCCCACTTCTCCGAAACAGATCGTCTTCTCATTGATCGGGTTTTCACGGTAACTGGATATAATGGCAAGCACAATGCCAAGATCGATCGCTGGCTCATTCATTTTTACGCCGCCCGCGATATTCACATAAGCGTCACAGTCTCCAAGTTTTAATCCCAGCCTTTTTTCAAGTACTGCCATCAGAAGATTTACCCTGTTAAAATCGGTGCCTGCAGCCGTTCTCCGCGGAATTCCAAAATTACTGTGGCAGACTAACGCCTGTACTTCCACCAGAATCGGTCTGGTTCCTTCCATAGAACACGCAACAACCGAACCGGATGCACCTTCCGGTTTCCCGCTCAGCATGTATTCCGAAGGATTTTCCACTTCCATCAGTCCGTTCTGTCTCATCTCAAACACGCCAATCTCATTCGTTGAGCCGAACCTGTTTTTGACACCGCGCAGTATACGGTATGCCGCATGCCTGTCCCCCTCAAAATAGAGTACCGTATCCACCATGTGTTCTAAAACTCTCGGACCCGCAACCACGCCCTCTTTCGTCACATGACCGACAATAAAGATGGAAATTCCCATCCCCTTTGCAATCTGCATAAATACCCCTGTGGATTCCCGCACCTGTGATACGCTGCCCGGTGCAGAGGAAACTTCTTCGTTATACATGGTCTGTATGGAATCTATGATCACGATCTGCGGTTTTTCCCGGTCAATCACCGTTTTTATCGTGTCTAAGTTCGTTTCACATAAAAGTGTCAGCGAATCGCCAAAGGTTCCGATACGTTCTGCCCTTATTTTGATCTGCTGCAGGGATTCCTCTCCGGATATATATAATACGCGCACACCTTTCTCCGATAAATTCCGGCATACCTGCAAAAGCAGTGTTGATTTACCGATTCCCGGATCACCGCCCACTAACACTAAAGATCCCTGTACGATTCCGCCGCCAAGTACACGGTCAAGCTCTTTCATATCCGTCGACATGCGTTTGTCCTGTGTCATCTCGATCTGTGAGAGCGGAACGTTCTTCGCCTCTGCCGCTTTTGCCGCTACCCTGCCGCCTTTTGCTGCACTTTTTTTATCGATCATCTCCTCAACAAATGTATTCCATTCCTTACATGCAGGACACTGTCCCATCCACTTTGATGATTCGTAACCACATTCCTGACAAAAAAATACTGTTGTTTTTCCCTTCGGCATATTCCTTCTCCATCTCTTTTTATTGTTTATCAGTATACTTACTTTATCTGTAAAAAGCAACTTACTTTCTATGACAAAAACCAGAAAAAGCAATCCGCTTCTTCCGGTTTTTATTATTATTGCAGAATTATTTTTTTACTTTAATTTTCACTGCTGAACTCCTGATTGTAAAGTCTGCAAGTAATTCATTCCTGCCATTTACAACCACTTTGTAATAATATGTTTTTTTCTTCTTTGCTTTTTTATCTGCAAAAGACGTCTTCTTTGTGGTTCCAATCAGAGTATACTTACCGTTCTTTTTTTCTGCACGGTAAATCTGATAAGTTTTGGCACCTGTTACCTTATTGTAAGAAACAGTAACCGTTCCTTTTTTGTTATTTTTTACTTTTGCAGCAACTTTGACACCATATATGATGACTGCCGGCTTACCGGAAGCAGCCTGTGTACCATATTCCGAGGTCATATAAGAGGCAATTCTTGTTCCTTTTTCCCCATATGCACTGACCATATAATAATATTTCACACCTTTTTTCAACCGTGCCCTGTCATATGCCGCCGTGCCTGTAATGGATCCGTCTTCGCCATAATATTCCCGATAGTGAACCTCACTGTAATATCCTGTCTCATCATTGGAATCTTTTGCGATCAGGTTACCTGTTGCTGCATAAAGTTTTTCGTCCGTATTACATAACGGCGTATATACAGAACGGACGACTTTATAATATTTCGCACCTTTTACCTTTTTCCAGGTAATCTTTACTGCATTCTTTTTCGTATCATAAACAGCTTTGATGGATTTTACTGCTGCAAGTGATGTAGATTCTTTTGACGATGACCATCCACTGTATTCTTTTTTGGAATTATAAGCCCTTACCGATACATTTACGTATTCTCCGCTCGATAATCCTTTAATGGTGTATTTATTTTTCTTTACCGTTACATATTTTTCTGCAACTGTTTTTTTCTCACCATATTTATCATATACCATGTATCGGATCTGATAGCCTGCAGCGTACTTGTCCGCATCCCATTTAACGCTTACATTTTTGCCTTTATTGGTAAGGACGAGATTTCGCGGCTCCTCGAGCTGCATTTTAACTCTGGTCGACGCGGTAATGTATTTTAATGTTTTTCCGTCTTTATAATATGCACAGATCAGATAGGTGTAACTCTCACCGAATTTTAACTTTTTGTCCGTGTATGTTGTCGTTTTTGCGTTTGTGATCGTTTTCACCAGTTCATACTTTGTATTTTCTACTGTTACGGCACTGTTGCCCGAATTGATCCATCCTGAAATTTCTGTGATATCCTTGTCACTCTCAGAAGTTCTGTAAATCTCATATTTTGTTGCAAAACCTACTTTTGTCCAGGTCAGTTTCACTGTATTTTTTGAGTTCTTAGCCACCTTTAATACAATGTTATTTACACGGCTGGTACTTACAGTAAAATTTTTATATATACTGTAACTTTTCGTTTTTCTGTCCGGATCATAATAATAAGAGCGTACCTTGTAGGAGTATTTTGTGCCTGCCTTTAAATTCTGATCTGTATAGACATAGTCTGTGGTCGTTGCTATTTTCTTATATTTTTTACCTGAAAGACGATAAATCTCATATCCGGTATAGCTTCCTCTGGTAAAAGATAACTTTATACTGTTTTTTCCCGCCTTTGTATATACACGCGGTACGGATACCTTATCCGTATAGCTTACCATATTCGAAGCAGGACTCATTGCCGTATAATAAGTCATGCCAACAGATATATTTTTATATGTTTGATTTTTTTGAGCATCTGTTACTTTTATTTCCTTATTTACGGTAAACACCGGCTTCTTTTGTATGTTATAAAGAGAACTGCCTGCATCATAGGTATGCGCAACAAATGTATATTTTACGCCCGGTTTTAAAGAGATTGCACTGTATGATCCATCGATTCCCTTCACTTTGTAAGAACGTACATAACTGCTTATTTCCTTACTTTCAAGCTCCGTAAGTGCATCTTTTAAATAAAGTTTTTTCTGCTGTCCCTGACCATCCGTATAGTAACCATAAGCGTTCAAAAGCTCATAATTATAATGCGCCGGCTTCTTTCCTTCTTCAAAAACATAAATGACTACATCCGCATCGATTGGCGTCCATGAGAGCTGCCAGTCATCTCCATTGTATGTCTTTTCTATTTTGAGATTTTTTACTGTCGGTATGTTTCCATTAATGCTGGCCGTTGCAGTTATGACATCTGAATAACTTCCATCTGAAAAATATCCTTCTTCCGCAGATTCCAGTCTGACGGAACAATAAAAATATGGCAGTCCTGAATCTATTGTAATATTACAATACGGATCTGATGCATACTCTGAATCCGTTTCATAGGAATCGTTTTCTCCTTTTGCATTTACATAAGCATCGTACAGCGTTCCCCTCTTATTGTAAAACTGTAAAAAGCTCTCTATATTCGTAATATTTAACGGTTTGCTGCTTCGCAGGTAATACACACGATAGTGATCCACTCCGTTTTGTGCATTCCAGGTAACTGACATCTCTTTTCCCTTTTCAGAAACTTTTGTACCGGTTACCGGTGATAACTTCTTTAAAGAGTAATTTTTATAAGTATAGGTGTCCGACCATTTACCATACATGTCCACCACATATTTCGTCTGTTTCGATTCTATAATATATTGGCTATTATCATTCCAGTTCCAATATACCTCCTGTTTGTTACTTGTCACTTCATGATAATATACAGCACGGACTTTTACGCTGACCTGCTGTCCTGAATTCAATATGACATATGGCAGTCTTGCTGCATCTGATGTTATCATCTCATGTACGGTTCCGTCTGACGCATCCAAAAATAATCCCGGCATATTATAGACCTTGGTATTTCCATCGCAGACCACTTCATATCCAACCTTCATCATGTCTCCGGCTTTATTTTTCATTGTGGCCGTATCATTATTAACCGGATTCCAGCTTATTTTTACATAGGTTTTTTCAAAAGAAATCTCTTCATAAGCATTTGCATATACAACATATTTATATTTTTTCGATGCTGAATCATATACCGATTCATACGTTAATTGCTTATAAAAATGTCCATTATAACTATAATAAAGAACCTGTGTATCATTTTTTACTGCATACTCATCTATCCGCTTTTTGGCATTTTCCGATGAATCACTTACAGTGATTTCTGTAATTTCATCACCTTCTGTCACATAATGATACCCTGTCGCATCACATGACCGCAATACTCTATACGTCTTACCATTGACTCTATACATTCCATATGCATCTTGATATTTATCTGTTTTGCCTTTCAGTATGGCTTCTGCCTTATTATACAGGTTTACAAATCCGTCAATATCCGTACCGCTGCACTGACCATAATAGTTATTTTCATACTTATATAATCCTACGGTCTTATCCCAAAAATTGCTCCTTTTTGTAATCTTAAAACCTACAATTTCGTCTGTCGTACCTGCTGCAATCACTCCGTTCTGGAACCGATTCACATAAGCATATCTCAACTGCCGGCCAGACGCTGTTGTTATAATACCTCCGTCATCTTTTCCTCTTACATTGATTACCTTTGACGGTTTATCAATTGCAGCGAGTTCTTCCTCTTCTGTCTCTTCTTCGGTCTCTTCTTCTATTTCTTCTTCCGATTCTTCTTCCGTCTCTGTTTCCATCACTTCGGTATCATCAACAGCCTCCGTATCATTCACGTTTTCTGTCTCTTCTACAGTTTTCTCAGTTTCTGATGCCTCTGATGTTTCTGGAATTTCCGATGCCTCGATGTTCTCTGTCTGCCCACTGTCATTTTCTGCAGACTCACTGTCCATTTCGCTTTCTGTCTCTGTCTGTTCTGTTGCTAAAGCTGCTTCCATCGCATCTTCTTCCTGTATCACAGCCTCTGTTACTGTCTGTACATCTGTCTGCGGCAATCCAGCAGCACCTACTGATGTCCAATCTCCGACCGTCAGCGTAAGCGCCATCGCAAATGCCGCCATACGTTTCCAACCCGTGAGTCTCTTTCTTTTCATAACTTTTCTCCTTCTGATTTATTGCACATTGTCACGCGCATTTTTTATGTTAATGTAACAGTTTATCCCCGTCAATCGTACTTTCGTACTTGAAAGCGCAAAAAAAGCTTACATGCCCTTTTGACATGTAAGCTTCCTTTGATCTCACTTTTCCGTTCTTAACACTTTGTAACTTTTACATCTACCGGATGGTCGCCAAGTTCTACACTTAAGCTTAATTTGCCGCCAAGATTTGTCTTCATCTTTCCCGCATCTGCGCCATCGATCGTGATGTCGTACTCTGACTCATCCTCAAGTTCTACTGTGATCTGTGCATCTTCCGGTCCCTCTACCTGAAATGTCAGGCCTGTATCTGTTGCATTCAGATTCATGACAGCCGTTCCCGGAACAGATTCATATACGAACATGCCATTGCGCTCTAACTTGGTGATCTCGGAAAATGTCTTCACCTTGTAGATATCTCCCTGATGTTCGAAATTATCAAGTTTCGCCTTTGCACCTAATGTGTAATCCCCAAAACTGATCGTTCCATCTGCTTCTGAACGAATTAATTCGCTGATCGTTGCCATTTTTTCCTCCTGTGATAAAGTAGTTTTCTCTTTATCGTAAAATTTTGTGCCCTTATTATATAATATCCCCGTCACGATTTCCAGTGCTTTCCCGGATATTTCAGTAAAATTTTATTTTGTTTCGAACACGACTTTTTCTTTGTGGATCGTCACGACCACTTCCGTATCTTTTTTCACTTTGCCGGACAGGATTTCTTCTGCCAGTTCATCCTCGATATCGTTCTGGATCTGACGGCGCAGCGGTCTTGCACCATATTTCGGATCATACGCTTTATCGACAATATGCTTTTTGACGCTGTCACGCACGGTAAGGTGGATTCCCATCTGTTTTTCACAGCGGTCTGTAAGTTCTTTTAACATCAGTGCAACGATCTGTTTCATATCGTCTTTGTTTAACGCTCTAAATACGATCGTCTCATCAATACGGTTTAAAAATTCCGGTTTAAAAATACGGCGTACTTCTTCCATCACGCTGTTTTTCATGCGGTCATAATTCTGTTTTTCATCATCCGAAACTGCAAATCCAAGTTTTTTCGGCTCAATGATCGCCTGTGCTCCGGCATTTGACGTCATAATAATGATCGTATTTTTGAAATCCACTTTGCGTCCCTGGGAATCCGTGATATGACCGTCGTCTAACACCTGCAGTAAAATATTAAATACATCCGGATGCGCCTTTTCGATCTCATCAAACAGGATCACCGAATACGGATTTCTGCGCACCTTTTCGCTGAGCTGTCCGCCCTCCTCATGGCCTACATATCCTGGCGGTGAACCAATCATCTTTGATACGCTGTGTTTCTCCATATATTCCGACATATCAACACGGATCATAGACTGTTCGCTGCCAAACACTGCCTCCGCAAGTGCCTTTGAGATCTCTGTTTTTCCGACACCGGTCGGGCCTAAGAACAGGAAAGAACCGATCGGGCGCCTCGGATCTTTTAATCCGACACGTCCTCTTCGCACAGCTTTTGCCACTGCACTCACCGCATCCTCCTGACCGATGACACGTTTGTGTAAGGTAGCCTCTAATTTTCTTAAGCGGGCAGCCTCCCCCTCGGCAATCTTTCTTACCGGGATCTTCGTCCATCCGGATACCACATCCGCAATATCGTCTTCTGTCACTTTTAACTTTTTACTGCGGCTGTCTTTCTTTGTCTTTGCCTGTATTTTGGCAAGCTCTTCTTCACACGCTTCTTTTTCGTTCTTCTTCTGCTTTGCACCTTCCACATCACCATCGTGCAGAAATTCTAACATTTCCTCTTCTAACAGGTTGATGCGATGTCTTAATTCAACGACTTCCTCCGGTTTTCCACCCGCGCGCAGACGTACCTTTGCTGCAGCCTCATCCATCAGATCGATTGCTTTATCCGGCAGGAAACGGTCATTGATATAGCGCGCAGACAGGCGTACTGCTGCCGATACCGCATCATCCGTAATCTTTACCTGATGATGTTTTTCATACTGTTCCCGCAGTCCCTCTAAAATCTGCACTGCCTCCTCTTCCGACGGCTCTTCTACCGTAACCGGCTGGAATCTGCGCTCTAGCGCAGCATCTTTTTCAATATATTTGCGGTATTCATCGATTGTCGTTGCACCGATCAGCTGCAGTTCCCCACGCGCAAGTGCAGGTTTTAATATATTGGAAGCATCGATTGCTCCTTCCGCTCCGCCCGCTCCGATGATTGTATGCAGTTCATCGATGAAGAGCAGGATATTGCCGGCTGCCCGTACTTCCTGAAGTACCTTTTTAATGCGCTCCTCAAACTCACCGCGATATTTTGAGCCTGCCACGATTCCGGACATATCCAAAGATACCACCCGCTTTCCCGCAACGGTATCCGGAACCATTCCGGTTGTAATACGCTCCGCAATTCCCTCAACGATCGCAGTCTTTCCAACGCCCGGTTCACCGATCAGACATGGGTTATTCTTTGTCCTTCTGCTTAAGATCTGGATCACACGGCCGATCTCTTCCTGTCTGCCGACTAACGGATCTAATACTCCCTCTGCCGCCAATGCAGTCAGATCTCTGGAGTATTGATTTAATACCGGTGTATCCGATGCTGTTTTTTTCACCGGCTTACCATTCATGAAATCTTCTTTGTACAGGCTCGCATCTTCTCCCATTGCGATCAGGATATCCACATACATTTTCTGGATATTGACCGCTAAGGTATTTAAAAGGCGGGATGCCACACACTCTGTCTCTTTCATCATCGCGATCAGGATATGCTCCGTCCCGATCTCCTCTGCATGAAAACGAGCTGCCTCCCTTGCTGCCCCTTCTAACACCTGCAGTGCCCTCGGCGAATATTCCTTAGCCTCTGCCGTCAGCACCTGTGCATCCGGTGCAATGAGTTCCTCGATCAGCTGCATGACTTTGTCAAGTTCTACTCCATTATCATTTAATACCTGCGCAGCGACGCCCGTTCCTTCTTTTAAAAGTCCGATCAGGATATGCTCCGTTCCGATATAATGATGATGCAGTGATTTCGACATCTTTGAAGCCTGATCGATTGCTTTTTTTGCTTTTGATGTATATCGTATCTGCATAGTTTCTCCATTCTTTTTCTATTTATAAATCATTTAAATCGATGATCTCTAAATCATCTTCTTCCTCTTCTTCTCTCGGAATGTGTTTTTTCTCCGGAGTATGTTTCCGCTCCGGCTTTTCTTTTCTCTCCGGCCTTTGTTTCTCCTCCGGTTTTTCTTTTCTCTCCGTGCGCTGTTTTTCCTCCGGTTTTTCTTTTCTCTCCGGCCTTTGTTTCTCCTCCGGTTTTTCTTTTCTCTCCGGACGCTGTTTTTCTTCCGGTTTTTTTCTTTCTACCGGCAGGAAATCTTCGTCCTCTTCCCAGTCCTCATCGTCAAGATCGTCAGACATGCCACGTCCAAACAATCCCGCACGCACTTTATGGATCTTTGATACGCCGACTTCGTTCTCTGTATCGTTTTCTTCCACATCATCCGGCTCTTCTTCCACTTTTTCTTTTGGTTTTCTGTGGAAAAATCCTTTTCTCTGTGTTTCTTCCTCCTCCCAGTCAGCGTCTTCCGGATCATCTACTTCCAAATCATCTTCTTCCACGCCAGGATTCTCTTCTATATTATCATCTTCTTCCAGATCAGTATCATCTTCTGCTTCCTGATCCTTTCCCTGTTTTTCGGACTTCCAGTCCCAGTCATCCTCTTCCTCATCCCAGTCGTCACTCTTACGTCCTCTCAATAGAAGATTGATAATAATAACGACAAGTACTGCGATCACAAAAGCCATAATTCCCATCATATTTCTGGAAAAAGACTTTTCTTTTGCATATTGTTCAGAGAGATCATTGTATTCCTGCTGGAGATATTCCATATTAGAAACATCTTCCGCTTCTTCTGTTTCAAACTCTGCGTTCTGGTCTGCTGCCTGTCCATCTGTTCCATCCGCCGGCTGGTCTGTTGTCTGACCGTCTGTTCCATCCGCCGGCTGGTCTGTTGTCTGACTGTCTGTTCCGTCTGCCGGCTGGTCTGTTGTCTGACCGTCTGTTCCATCCGCCGGCTGATCAACTGTTCCGTCTGCTGTCTGTCCATCTTCTCTGGTCAGTGTGATCGTATACTGGGCGAGTGCTCCGTTCTGCGCCTTCACGACTACTTTTATCGTATTTGTACCGACCTGCAGATTGTCATTTCCTGTGATCGACTGCACCGTCGCAAATTCATTAACCGGTGTTGCCGTCACTGTAACGCTTGTGACATCATTCGGTACGGTAGCTGTATATTGTACTGTCTTTCCTGTAAAGTCCGGGGATAATGTTCCCGCAGAAAGTGATAACACTTCCAGCGAATTATCTGCGGAAAGTGTTGTCTGTGCAGCAGCCACCTGGATTCCGGCAGCCTTTATGTCTGCCGCAGGTTCTGTCGCAAGACATCCCATGCAGAAAAGTGCAGCTATGAATCTTACTTTTCTCTTCATTCGTTTCACACTCCCTCTATTGCCATCATTACTATGGAATTATATGAGATATTCGAAAATGCGTCAACCTCAAACTCCCTCATTGTCAAATTCCGGAATAAAACTCTCCTCCGCCGTCTCCCCCTCCTGGATAAAACCGTTTTCAATCCCTATATCGATTGCAAAATCAATAACCTCATCATATTCCCGATCCGTGATCTTACGGTTTAATTCCGGATATTTTTTCACGTTAGAGAGCGGTGTAAACTGGTGCATGATACTGATATATATTTGATTCTCATAGGTTTCATGCAGATATTTCAAAACTGCTTTGGAATCTTTCGTGCACCCCGGCAGGATCAGATGGCGCACGATCGTACCACGCTTCATCAGGGAATCCTCCCCGTTTTCAAAAACTGCCGCACCCGTCTGACGCACCATCTCCGCTATCACCGCCTTAGCCACAGCAGGGTAATCCGGCGCATGGGAATATTTTGCACTCAAAGCGGTATCAAAATACTTAAAATCCGGAAGATAGATATCCACAATTCCTTCTAAAGAACGGATCGTATCCACATTTTCATAGCTGCTGGTGTTATAAACGATGGGTATCTTTAAATTCTGATTTCTTGCAAGCTCTACCGCTTTTATGATCTGTGGTACAAACTGCCCCGGTGTCACAAGGTTGATATTATTTGCACCCTTTTCCTGGAGTTCCAGAAAAATTTCGCCAAGCCGCTCCGTACTTATCACCTTACCAGCCGTGCCATTTGCAATATTTTCATTCTGGCAGAACACACAGTGCAGTGCACAGCCGGAAAAAAAGACCGCACCGGAACCCATCTCCCCGGAAATGCAGGGTTCTTCCCAGAAGTGCAGTGCCGCACGCGCCACCTTAATCTCTGTGGTCTGTCCGCAGATGCCGCGCTCACCGGATTTTCGGTCCACAGCGCACATTCTAGGACACAATGTACATATTTTCATGGTATACCATCACTCTTTCTATTTAATTTAATGATTGCGCAACCGTGCCTTTTTTTGTATGATAGACATTGCAAAAAGAAGATCAAACACAAAGGAGTTTTCTTATGAGTCCAAAAAACTGTATGGTAGCACAGTCAGGCGGCCCTACTGTTGCGATCAATGCCAGCCTTGCCGGTGTGATCGACGGTGTAATGCGTTCTGACATGTATGACACGGTTTATGGTTCCTTAAACGGAATCACAGGTATTTTAAACAACGATCTGACGAATCTTTCTGAATTAATGCAGCAGAATTCGGAATATCTCGACCGCTTAAAGGTCACTCCGGCAATGTATCTTGGCTCCTGCCGTTACAAACTGCCAAATTATTTAGATGATGATTCTTCCTATGTATTCATTTTCAAACAGTTTGAAACTTACCATATTGATGCCTTCTTTTATATCGGCGGCAACGATTCTATGGACACCGTCTTAAAGCTCTCCGAATATGGCAAAAAAATCGGCAGTCCGGTGCGTATTGTCGGTATTCCAAAGACCATCGACAATGATCTCTGTGAGACAGACCATACACCAGGATTCGGTTCTGCCGCAAAATATATCGCATCTTCTCTTTTAGAAATCGCACATGACACATTTATCTATGCAGTCAAAAGTGTGACGATCGTGGAAATCATGGGACGTGATGCCGGATGGCTGACCGCTGCTTCTGCACTGGCAAGAAACGGTTATAATACAGCACCACATCTGATCTATCTCCCGGAGGTTCCATTTGACAAAGAGGACTTTTTACTGGATGTAAAGCGTATGCTTTTCGAGCGCAATAACGTGATCGTTGCCGTATCTGAAGGTATCCGCGATGCTTCCGGCAACTATATCAGTGCTTCCGAAAGTTCTGTTGACACCTTTGGTCACAGCCAGTTAAGCGGAGCCGGAAAAACACTTGAATTTTTAGTCAAAGAAAAACTAGGCGTTAAAGTCCGTTCCGTGGAAGTCAACGTATTACAGCGCTGCGCTGCACACCTTGCTTCAAAGACTGATCTTGATGAGGCTTTTACTCTCGGTCAGAAAGCGGTTGCTCTCTCCGAGGAAGGTGTTACCGCTTCCATGGTAACAATACGCCGTATCTCTGATTCTCCGTACGAAATCGCCTATGAGCATGCCGAGATCCGCCACATTGCAAACGAGGCAAAATCAATTCCGAGAGAATGGATCAATGATGCAGGCAATGATGTCACACAGCCACTGATCGATTACCTTTCACCTCTCATACTCGGTGAAGTTCCGGTAAAATACGAAAACGGTATCCCTGTCTATATGGATGTCAGTCATTTAGCAAAACATCAATAAATTTACCGATCTCAACCCACGCTCTTTTAGATTCCGGCAGCATTTTTGCTGCCATCTGAAAGATGTGGAACATTCCTTCATAAATACTGATTCTTACTTTTACTCCCTGTTCTCTGGCTTTTGCAGCCACATCCACAGAATCCGAGAGCAGCATCTCATAGGAACCAACCTGTATCAGCATCGGCGGAAATCCCCTGAAATCCCCATATAAAGGCGAAATATAAGCATTATACGGATCGTTATCCCCAATATAATCTTTATTATAAATAAGGCTGTCCCTTGTTTTTCCAAATAACGGGTCGCGCTCAAAGTTTGTCTCGTAAGATTCCCCGCTCGCCGCAAGGTCTGTCCACGGTGACATGGCTACGATCCCACACGGAAGCTGCTTTCCGTGATCTTTCAGATAATGGCATAATGCCATCGCAAGACCGCCTCCTGCGGAATCTCCTGCGATGATGATCTGCTCGGAAAACCACCCCTGTTCCAACAGATAACAGTATGCGGCATAGGCATCTTCTAAAGCCGCCGGATACGGATGTTCCGGTGCCACACGGTAATCGGGTGTCAGAACACTCATTCCATGGCTGACTTCACAGTAAAGTCCGGCAAACATACGGTATGCATTCCGCATCGCTCCGACATATCCGCCTCCGTGAAGCTGTAAGATTACTTTTTCCGTATTCGGATTTTCTTTTGCCTGTAAATACTCCATGGAGAAATTATCCATCTCGATCACATCTAATGAAAAACAGTCCGGACATTTCCACGGCGGCTCCGAATCCCCGATTTTTTTCCTCAGTTCTCCATTTTTTATCTTTTTCCCAATCAGGTGATCATTTGTCACATGGGCGATCAGGTCCCTCATGACTCTTCCCCTGATACTCGCTTCGCTCTCTCTCATCCGATTGCTCCTGTTCTTTTTATTCTAAATATAACTCAGCGGACATGAAATCTTCGTTTCAGTTCCACCCTTGCCCTGCGGTCTCCGATGATCAGTGTTCCAAGAAACAGAAACAGGGAAAACGCAAATGCGATCAGTGCAAAAAGCTGTGCCGTCACGATACCGGTAAAAATCAGTATTACCGGAACAATGCTGCATAAAATCATAAAAATCTGCCACATCATATAGCTCTGCCAGTTTCTGCGGTTTACGATCATACAGATGATAATACCAACATCGACTAAAATGATCGCCGACGGCAATGCATAATTGACAGACCATCCGCGGTAGCCGACCAGAAAATCGATTGCGATCACGATCAGTATCGCCATCAGCGTGAGTACCGTGATTTTGGCGCGGTAACCTGTCTTTCCAAGAATTGCAAAACGGATCAGCATATATCCGTAAAAGAATCCAAGCCCCGTGATCGCACTCCATGCAATCTGTGACTCGGTGACCACATTGATATAAATGAGCAGCACCTCAACCAAAAGTGCACAAAACAGATAGATTTTACTGATCATTGTCATTTTCCGGGTGTGCACTCTCACATCCGGGTACATATTCTCCACTTCACCTGTGTATTCTAACACGGATCCGCAGAGTGGACAGCGCTCTGTTTCATCTGATATTTCCACATTACAATTTCTGCATTTACTCATAATTTACTCCATTACTCTTTATTTCTACCGCAATCCCGTCCGAGGCTATTTTCCGGAAAAATCCACGCTGCACAGACGCATCGACAAGATCATAACTGAAACTGAATACAAGTGTATCCCCGTAAGAGCAGATCGTTCCTTTCAGATGCTGCCCCTTTGACATGGCAAGAAATGCATGAAACATTTCCACATAAGGGCGGTACTCTTCTGTCACGGAAATATTGCCGATATTTGTGATCGTCGCAGTATTGGCAAGTGCAGAAGTTGTATATACATACTTCATTGCAAGGTTTTTCAGGAAAAGCGGCACAACTCTTGCAATCAGCAGTTTTTCATTGGAAACGTTATAGGAAAACAGCTTTTCAAGATTTTCCCGGTTGATCTGGCTTCGCAGGCTTTCCTTCACGATTGCAGCCACCTCTGCAAACGTATAGGTCTCTTTGGTCGGATGAAATTCTGCGGACACCATGACAAAAAAGTTTTTCGTGGTAATAGAATTAAAATACGGCCGCAGATTAACCGGCACCGCAACACGGATCGGACACTTTGACGGCATGCCGTGCAGACATTCTGTATAAACGCTCCAGATGTACACACTTACCAGATATTCGTTGATACTGATTTCCATCGCATGACAGACCCGTTTCAACTCCGGTATTTTCATATAACCGTGCATCACGCCGAACTCGCCCGGTCTTAACTTTTCTCCACGGATCAGATATGCCTTTTTTGTCTGGTATCCTTTTGCGGAACTTTTTTTGTAATTTTTTAAGAAACTGTCTTCCCGGTTCAAAGACGTATCAACACTTAATGAATCTCCCAGCTTTTCCTGCAGGTCTTTATGTGCCAGACGCAGATACTGGTAAGTCAGCTCTTTTAAGAAATTGATTCCTCCCATTCCATCCGTCAAAACATGGAATACTTCCAGATTGATCCTGCATTTATAATAGGTCACACGGAACATATAACTGCGGTTTTTATTCTGCTGGATATATCTACATGGAAAATTGTTCTCCATGCGAACCTTTGGCGCCGCTTTTCCGTTTTCCTCAAAATAATACCAGAACACCCCCTGCCGCAGTCTTAAGTTAAACCCGTCAAACTTCGGAAGCACCATATCAAGTGCCCTCTGCAGTAATTCCGGATTGATCTCCTCTTTCAGTGTAACACTGATCCTGTACACATTGCTCATGCTCTCCCCGGCAATGACCGGAAAAAGGTGTGCTGTATTATCAAGTCTGTCCCAACGGATATCACGGTTTGTCGGAACTCCTTTATTCTGTTTTTTCATATATTCCTCGTTTCTGCATATTTTACAGGCAGGCTGGGTTTCTGTTTTTTCTTCTCTCCCCCCGCTCATAAAATACACAATCTATTGTATGCAATTATAAAATAACCTGACATAAAATACAAGTTTGGGCATATCAAAATTACCTGATATAATGCTATAAATTTTCTTAAAATTCCCTTATTTATTTTTTAATTTATGATTGTATAAAATTTTCCTTCATATTATAATGTTTTTGTAACATCTATAAAATATTTATAAACAAGAAGGATTCACTTATGAAAATTTTCAAACGAACAGTCAGCTTATTTTTAGCTTTCTGTCTCTGTGCCGGGATGCTTTTACTGCAGCCGCAGTCAACGGTATCCGCAGCCGTCAGGAACAAACCGACCACCACTGTACTTCGCATGTCCAGTAATTCTTTCGACAGTTCTGCAATCTATGTCAATCTGCCAAAAGCCAAAGTATGTTATATCAAAAACATCAAAACCAGCAGTAAAAATCTGATTGCAAAAAACACCCACTATTATACTACCAGTTCAGACGATACATACACGGATACCTTTGCGTCTATCGGCCTCTATGCCAAAAAAACCGGTAAATACAAAGTCACCTATAATATCTGCGATAAATCAGGAAACAAACTTTCTTCGGGTAAAGTAACAGTATATGTAAAAAATGACCTGCCAGTCAAATCTGTCAAATTTGCAGGTAAAGAAGTTAATTATGCCCTTACGAGCAAAAAATCCGGCAAATTATCTGTTAAAATGAACAAAGGTTACACGCTGAAAAAAATCACTGTCACCACTTACAATAAGGCAGGTAAAGAAGTTGTAAAAACAATGAAAAACAACAGCACCTTAAAGCTTGGCGAGTACGCATATATATTTGATAATTCATATTCCAGCGGCAGAAACTATTCTACCTCACTTGCTGCGCGTACCAAGATCACTATTACTTATATCGACAAATATACCAAGCAGGAATGTGAGAGTATTTATTCCATTTCCCGTCTTGCAAAATAATCCAACAGGAGGATATCTGATATGAAATTATTTAAGCAAATTACTTGCGCTGTTCTTACACTTTGCCTGTGCGCCGGATTATTACTGATCCCTTCTGCGCCGGTATCTGCTGCAACAGGTCCAAGCGCCCCAAAGGCTGTAGATGTTTCTTATTACAAAAATTATCCGATGGTCAATGATTCGGCTATCTCCGTACAGCTCGGTACAAACGGAAAAAACATCAAAAATATCAAAACATCGAGCAAAAACCTGAAAGCCAAAGTAACAAGACTTTCACTTTCCAGCTCCAGTAATTCCGGATACGTTGGTGTCTATGCCAAGAAAACCGGTAAATACACAGTATCTTTTGATGTATATAATGCACAGAATAAAAAGATTAAAAAATTTACTGTCAAAGTCAATGTAACCGAGCCGACATTCTCTAACAATAGTCCTTTTAAGAGTGTAACTTTTAACAACAAAGAATATGATTACGCAAAGGCAGTCTACAATAAAAATTCTGTCAAAGTCAATGTCAAAATGAACAAGGGTTATAAATTAAAGAAGATCGAATACTCTACTTACAGCAAGCCAGTTGCAAAAACAAATTCTTCCTCTCCATATAATCAAGTGCTTTTTTCAATAAATTCAATACTTTTTGATACCT
>ENA-ORTF01002686-ORTF01002686.1-human-gut-metagenome-genome-assembly--contig:-NODE-2686-length-17193-cov-2.768293_pt1 | contig 17193 bp, 19 predicted proteins | sample MGYA00241908_ERZ509180 | MGnify/ENA primary metagenome ERZ509180 (study PRJEB26280, sample SAMEA2338814) | human gut metagenome | biome: human gut; feature: human-associated habitat; material: faeces... | reverse complement strand
CATAAGAAGGTCTTCAATATAGTCCTCCTCAATCGTCTGCATGCCCTTGATGCCCTTGCCGCCGCGGTTCTGGCTTCTGAAATTATCTACATCCATACGCTTGATATAGCCTAAATGAGTCATAGCGATCACGGTATCTTCATCCGGGATCAGGTCTTCCATGGACATATCATCATCATAGCCAATGGCAGTTCTTCTGTCGTCACCGTATTTTTCAGCAATGATATTGATCTCTTCTTTAATTACGGTTAAAAGCTTCTTCTCGTCTGCCAGTTCTAAAAGTTCTGCGATTAACTCTGTCAGATGAATATATCGAAGAATCTGTCTGGAACTATCTCCTGTATTCTGACTGACTTCTTCTGCCGCCAACTTCTTGCCAACTTGGCAAGAAGTTAAATCAGACCGTTTTCCCTGACGCTTTAACGCCTCATATTTCATTTTATAAGCAAATGCCTTTTCGCTGATCAGCAGCTCTTCTCGTTGAATGTTGGAATCTACCATAATCACCGTCGCTTCATCATCCGTAAGATCTTTGATGATAACCGGCATTTTCTCTAATCCTGCAAGTTCACATGCTCGTTTTCGCCGATGACCTGCTACCAACTCATAACCCCCAGACTCTCTCAACCGCACAATGCCAGGAACCAATACGCCGTATTGTATAATACTTTCTGATAATTCTTCCATTTTCTTATCATCTCTTACTTGAAATGGATGATTCGGAAATGGATGAAGACTTCCGATTGCTATCTCACTAATTCCATTGATTGACTCTTCGTTTGTTCCAAACAATGCATCAAGCGGCTGTAAGGAAACGGGAGTTGCTCTTTTTTTAGATGGCATCTTCTAGCACCTCCTCCGTCACTCTCCGATAAGCCTCTGTAGCTTTGCTTTTCGGATCATAAGAGAAAATACTCTGTCCTTCTCTGACTGCTTCCTTCATTCTTACAGAAAATGGAATATAATTATCAAAGATATGGATTTGACTTCCATATGCATTTCTGAGAAGCTCCATATTATTTCTGGCATCATTCGTATGAGCATCGACCATCGTAAACAAAATACCTCCTACTTGCAGCTTCGGATTGATCTGCTTACGGACCTTGCCGATTGTTTTTAACAGTTGCTGCAATCCTTTGATTGGTAGGTAGGACGCTTCAACCGGAATGAGAACTTCATCCGATGCAGCCAGCGCATTAATCGTAATCATTCCCAATGATGGCATACAATCTATGATGACTGCATCATATTGATCCTTGATACCATATAAAATCTGTTTCAATACATATTCCCTGCTCATTGCATTTACCAACTGTACTTCCGTACCTGCCAGTCCAATGTTAGAACAGATAATGTCTATTCCTTCTGCCTGATGCCTGATATAACAGTCTGAAGGAATATCTTCATCTTTCATTACTGTATCCATAAGAGCTGTAAGTGTTTCATTACTGTCATCACAATCACGATATCCAAATCCTGCGGATACATCAGACTGTGGATCGGCATCAACGATTAACACTTTCATATTCTTTTGTGCTAATCCTACTGCTAAATTAGCTGTACATGCTGATTTTCCCGTTCCCCCTTTTTGGTTTACAATAGAAATTACTTTTGCCATAATCTTTCCCTTCTTTCTTGTTAAATAAAAAGACTGAATCAGACAGCTGAGATATAAATCTCATGCGAGCTAATTCAGTCCAAAATATATTTTTATTCAATTATCACCGCTTTCGTGGTATAGTAAATACATCTCAGCAGAGTTCTGAAATTCTATTACTTCTGTACTGTGTTATTTATAAAAGAGAGGCCTTTCCTTCATAAATTCGTTGATTGGTTACGAAATTTATTTAGGACTAAATCGCTAGAGCCCTTGTATTATAAGAGGTTCTGCCTTGTGTCATTATAATAACACAAGCACCCCCATTTAGGATATTCATCATCGGAACCGGCATCTGCTTTGCATTTACACCGCCAAGATACTGATACAACGGAATCTCCAGCGCATCTGCTGCTGCCCTTGCTGCTGCAAGAGACACTCCAAGCATTGCATTTGCCCCCAGATTGATCTTATTGTCTGTCCCGTCAAGCTCCAGAAGCATCCGGTCGAGCTTCGCCTGCTCCAGCACGTTCATTCCCAGAATTTCCCGGATGATCCGGTCATTCACATGCTCCACGGCGCGTCTGACACCAAGTCCCTGATAGCGGTGTTTTCCGTCTCTTAACTCAATTGCTTCATATTTTCCTGTCGATGCCCCGGAAGGAACCATCGCCCTTCCTGTAAAATGACTCCCTGCAAGTACCTCTACTTCTACAGTCGGGTTTCCGCGCGAGTCCAGAATTTCCCGCGCAATAATATCTGTAACCGGTATATATTGTTCCATAATCCATCCTCCTTTTTTGTCTTTTAGTATGTCCTTTCGGGCGCTGAATCATGCACGAAAATCCCCGTATTTTCGTATCATCGTATACATTACGAAAATGCTCTAAAACGGTTGACTTCATACATTTTCGGCGTTACAATACCAACGGAAATCGGGTGATATTTTTCAGTATTTCATCCGTTTTCTAAAACTTTATGAATCAATCGGGGAATATAAAATGAGAGAAAAAATCGAAAATTTTATTGCAATGAGCGGAGCAACTCTGCTGATCGCAGTAGGGACTTATTTTTTTAAGTTTCCAAACAACTTCACATTTGGCGGAATCACCGGTCTTGCCGTACTGATTGCCAAAACCGGACTTATTTCTGCTGCCGACTTTTCATTCGTTGCCAACATGTCACTTCTGATTCTTGGCGCAGTGATCCTCGGTAAAAAATTCGTTGCAAAGACAGCCTACTGCAGTGTCCTGCTTTCTGTTGCGCTTTCTTTATTTGAACGAATCTTTCCAATGAACCAGCCATTTACCAATCAGCCTATGCTTGAGGTAATGTTTGCGATTGCACTCCCGGCACTCGGTTCTGCAATCCTCTTCAATATCGGATCTTCCAGTGGAGGTACAGATATTATTGCCATGATCCTGAAGAAATTTACAAGTGTTGACATCGGACGTGCACTGGTGTGCTCCGACATTGCAATCACCGTTGCAGGTTTCTTTATCTTCGACGTAAAAACAGGACTTTATTCCTGTTTCGGACTGATCATCCGTTCCTTCCTTGTAGACAGCTTTATTGAAAGTCTGAACCTTTCCAAATATTTCAACGTTGTCTGCAGTAATCCGGAACCGATCTGCGATTATATCGTCCACTCACTCGGTCGAGGCGCCACAATCTGTGAAGCACACGGAGCCTTTACCGGTGAACAGAGATACATTATTTTTACAGCGCTGAACCGTCAGCAGGCAATCAAACTCCGTAACTTTATCAAGGAAAAGGATCCTTCTTCCTTTATTCTGATTTCCAACACCAGCGAGATTATCGGAAAAGGATTCCATAGCATTTAAAAGATTGTTATTTTTAAGACATTTTCCGTACTCTGTATGCTATGCACCTTACCCCAGATATGCTATAATAATATAAGCAACCAGAATAAAGAGGAGTAATCATATGGAGACACAACTTAAACTGATTCCGGCTTCTGAGCATCCGACTGCACTGGAATCACAGTGGTTAAATGCGATTAGTCCGGCTGATTTTATCAATAATAATAAGAACTTTGATGTTCTGATGATGAAGTATCGCTGTGCGATCCGCGAGATCCAGACAAAGCTTGAAGTCCTGGATGATGAGTTTTCTGCAGTAAACAAACGCAATCCAATCTCATCTATCAAATCCCGTGTAAAAAGTCCTGCCAGCATCTATGAAAAGCTGCGCAGACGTGATCTGCCATTTACAGAGGATAGTATCGTCAAGAATTTGGACGATGTCGCCGGAATCCGGGTGATCTGCCCGTTTATCAGTGACATTTATACAATTGCCAACCTGCTCACTTCACAGGATGACATTACTGTTCTTAAGATCAAAGACTACATAAAAGCACCAAAGTCAAACGGTTATCGAAGCTATCATATGATCGTTGAGATTCCGGTTTTCTTTACAGAGGGAAAATTTCCAATGCGCGCCGAAATCCAGATCCGCACGATCGGAATGGATTTCTGGGCAAGTGTAGATCATCAGCTTCGTTACAAAAAAACAATCGGTGCTGACAAAGATATCGAGGCTATCGAAGCCGAACTTTTGAAATGTGCACAAACTGTAAGCGAGACTGACTGCCACATGGAAGAGATCAAAGACATGATCGGCGACTTTGAAAAAATCTAACCGGAGAAAATTAAATATTCAAAAAGAGGAAGGTGTTCCATTCATCCGGAACCCTTCCTCTTTTATTTGCACCTGCTTTATCCTCTCTTTGTAAAAAGGATATCGTGATTGATCTGCGTGTAGAATGCTTTCTGCATATCCTGTTCTTCTCTTCCCATCAGCCACATCAGCTTTGTGATCACTGCTTCCAGTGTCATATCATAGGCTTCGATCATATTGAAATCCTGCTTCACTTTTTTCCCGACTTCATAGACCGTCATATTACTTCCCTCATTGGCAACCTGTGTTGTCATCACGACAAATTTACCCTTACCTGACCATTTTTCCATCTCCTGATAGAATTCCTGAACAAGCGTCTGCGGAATACCACCTACGCCAAAGCTTTCAATTACCAGACAGTCATAGTGTTCAAACAGATAGGACAGAATATCCGGCTTCATTCCCGGGATCAGCTTTAATACATATACACTGTCTTTCATATCATAATAAAACTTAACTGCATGGCGGCACGGGATCTCCGGAATATACCGGACCAGGATACCATCCTGAATAACTGCAAGATACGGAAAATTGATACTCGAAAATGCATTGTAACTCTTTGCATGCTCTTTCTTTGCACGTGTTCCGACAATTACCTTTCCGTCAAATACAAGGTTGACCCCCTGGGAATCATCATCCGCCGCATAAATAAAGCTGTCCAGCAGATTTGTCTTCGCATCTGTCACATCCATATTGATTGGCTTCTGCGCTCCTGTAACAACAATCGGCTTGGCTGAATTCTGTATCATATAAGAAAGTGCCGCCGCTGTATAGGCAAGCGTATCCGTGCCGTGGCAGATTACAAACCCATCATAATATGCATAATTGTCTTCCACTGCTTTTACCATCATTTTCCAGTGTTCCGGTGTTACATTCGTGCTGTCAAGATTACACACCTGCTTTGTCTGAACCTCACATACATTTTTTACAGCCGGTATATAAGATAAAATATCCTCCGGTGTCAGTCCCGGTGCCAGTCCATCCTTTGTCTGACGGGATGCGATCGTCCCACCTGTACCTAACATCAAAATCTTCTTCATCTTTGATTTTCCTCTCTTCTACCTCATTATTATCCAAAATTTTTGTCAATCAGACTACAGTATTCTGCAAATGCTTCCGTCTCTGCAAATGCTTCCCGTAATGCTTCTCTGACGCCTTTATAATACCATCCGATCGTTGCTTTGTCTTTCATTCGGAATCTGTTCCACAATTCCTCTCCACATACAGGATAATCCCGATCAATATCCCGCATATTCGACAGCTTGTCCGCAAGTCCGATCATCTGAACCTCAATTGGTGCTGTCTTAAGCCTTTCTATGGTTGCACTTTTTCTTTCCATCCAGGTCTTGGATTTATCTTCGCTTTCCTGTGATACGATTCCCGCAACTCTTGCTGAAAACATCTCTTTTAACACATTTGCATCCACACCCTCACAGTCCTCGATCGTATCATGCAGGATTGCTGCACTGATGATCTCCTCATCCTGTGTCATCGTGGATACTATCTTTCCTACTTCCATCGGATGTACAATATACGGTCTGTCGGTCCCCTTCCGATACTGACCTTCATGTACCTTGGTGGCAAAATCAATGGCTTTCTGTACCATGTTTTTCCTCCTCGCATCTGTATGACATTTTTTCAATATTTATCATAACACCAGCGTCTTTAAATCACAAGAAAATCAGTGTATAATATTGTCTGATTATGTAGAAAAAAATAACTGTAAAGTAATTCTTATAAATAGCAAAAGGAGTTTTTATAAATGAACAGAAAACAGATTCTTGTCACCGGCGCTTCCCGTGGAATCGGAAAAGCCTGCGCTATCCACTTTGCAAAAGAGGGATGGCATGTATTTTTAAACTGCCGCAAATCCATCAGTGAATTGCAGGCTACTGCTGATTTTATCACAAAGGAAACCTCCGGTTCCTGCGAAATCCTCCCAGGAGATGTAGGTGTTCCATCCGAAGTCGGACGTATCTTTGACCAGATTGAAATGTCCGGCTCCGGTCTTGACGTACTCATCAACAATGCCGGAATCGCATGGATGGGACTTCTGACGGATATGAGCATTGAAGAATGGAACCGAATGATTTCCACTAATCTTTCTTCCGCATTTTACTGCTGCCGCGCAGCACTTCCTTACATGATCCATCAGAAAGCTGGACGTATCATCAATATTTCTTCGATGTGGGGAACTGTCGGTGCTTCCTGTGAAGTCGCTTATTCTGCCACCAAATCCGGTCTGAACGGTCTTACCCGCGCACTTGCAAAGGAACTTGCGCCAAGCAATATCCAGGTCAATGCGATCGCCTGTGGTGTCATCGATACCGTAATGAACGATCTTCTGGATGCGGAAGAAAAAGCTGCCCTCGCAGAAGAAATCCCTGCCGGACGTTTCGGGACACCAGAAGAAGTCGCGCTTCTCGCATGGCAGCTTGCAAATGCCCCTGCCTATCTTACCGGGCAGATACTGGGTATGGACGGAGGATATATCTAACTCCTACTCCCAGATCTTGTCCCACTTCGCATAAAGTGTAATACTGGATGCCGGGTATCTTTCGGATTCCCGGTTTTCCAGAAGCTTTGTCTGCTCCGTATATTTCTCATTCAGCTCATCTTCAAGTGTCCCATACTGCTCCTGTTTTGCAAGCTCTGCCAGTTCTTTTTCCTGCACAACTCCAGCATCAGTCCACGCATACCATCCTTCAAATCGATATCCGTCTTTCACTGCCGTTGGCATACATCCTTCACTTAACCGAAGACTCTGCCCATACACAGTATAGTCTGCCGCAAATTTTCTTTTGTTCTTTCCTTTATTCTGCCCGGCTTCAAGCTCTTCACCATTTCCCCTTGTCGCAAACAGCCTTCTTCCGCCTGCTGTTGCCGTACCGTAATTCTCGATCTCACCACCTGCAGCGTCATAATAAATAACCGTATAAGGTGCCCAGACATATGCCGTACCAAACTTTTCTGTCTCTGGCCCTGTCCCATTTCTGTCAAACCGGAATCCGTAATGATATTCTTTTCCTAAAATAAGTGAAAAATCCTGGTATTCCTGCCGGGATCCCAACCTCCTGATTTACCGACTTGTGAAAATCAAACCGGATCAGCTCTGCTCCATCTGGTGTCTCCCCATCATCTGCGTAAACCGATATTCCTGCACTATTGCACGCCCAGACAATCACTCCACCAAACATCACCAGCAGCAAATACCGAACTATCATCGTCCAGATACTTCCAATCCGTTCCATACATGTCCCTCCTCATCCCAAAAGCTAAATTACCCATGTATATTTATATGCAGGCAGAATTTTATATATTCCCTCAAACAGAATCATCCACTATCCCTGAACGAAAAATTTCAAAAAAATAAACTGATCAGATTCCATCGCACAAAAGTGAATCTGATCAGTTTATTTTTTTACAATTTGATGTCGCAGCTTATCGATCTCACCCCTACTTAAAATCCAGTTCCACCGGACAGTGGTCAGACCCAAATACATTTGTCAGAATCTTCGCATCTTCCAACCTGCTTTCCAGTGCTTTTGATGTACAGAAGTAATCGATACGCCAACCTGCATTCTTTTCTCTTGCCTTAAACCGGTAGGACCACCAGGAGTAAATTCCTTCTTTATCCGGATAGAAATAGCGGTAAGTATCAATGAATCCCGCATCCAGAAGTGCTGAGAATTTTGCTCGCTCTTCATCTGTAAATCCGGCATTTTTCCGGTTGGTCTTTGGATTCTTCAGATCAATTTCTTTGTGTGCCACATTCAAATCTCCACAGAAGATCACCGGTTTTGTCTCTTCCAGCTTCTTAAGATAAGCAAGAAACGCATCTTCCCAGGTCATACGGTAGTCAAGTCTTGCCAGTTCGCTCTGGGAGTTCGGTGTATACACGGTAATAAAATAAAAATCCTCAAATTCCAGTGTGATCACGCGCCCTTCCTGATCATGTTCTTCTATCCCAAGTCCGTAAGTAACCGATAACGGCTCTTTCTTTGTAAAAATTGCAGTCCCTGAGTATCCTTTTTTCACAGCCGAGTTCCAGTATTGGTGATATTCCGGCAGATCAAGTACAAGCTGCCCTTCCTGCATCTTTGTCTCCTGCAGACAGAAAATATCCGCATCTGCCTCTTTAAAAAAATCCATAAATCCTTTCTGCACACATGCACGGATTCCATTTACATTCCATGAAATAAACTTCATCTCTTCTCTTTCCTCCATTTCTTTGGTTTTTATTTTTCGCTGATCTTCTGTACCGCTTTTTTAAGCTCCGCTTCTGTATAAAAAACACGGCCTAAAAACAGTCCCTTCGCCGGTGCCGGAAAACCAGATTTCTTCCGGTCTTTCGCTTTCAGAATCTCCGGTATCTCTTCCGCTTTTATTTTCCCGATTCCCACATCCAGAAGCGTTCCGGTAAGTATCCGGACCATATGATATAAAAATCCATCTCCGATCCACGATAACGTAAGTGTATCCTTTTCATACACGATCCCGACCGCATAAATCGTCCGTACCGTATCTTTGTCCTCTTTCAAATCCGTAAAGGCGGAAAAATCGTGGGTTCCCATCAGATACTCTGCTGCTTTTTCCATCGCAGCGATATCGACCGGATGTGGAAAATGAAACCGGTATTTCCGATGAAATACTTCCATCTTGTCACGCAGATCGATCTGATACTCATAGCATTTCCCGACCGCACTCTTTCTTGCATGAAAATCCCGTTTTTCTCTGCTGATATCCAGCACTCTGATATCTTCCGGGAGAAGTGCATTTAACTGCTTCTTAAAACTGTCCATATCAATTTCTTGTTCCAGATACAGACTGCACTCCTGCCCTAACGCATGTACACCACTATCCGTTCTTCCTGAACCACTGACCACCGTCTTTTTCCCTGCAATTTCTGAAATCCGCCGTTCCAGAATTCCCTGTATAGTAAGTTCCGTATTCTCCTGTCTCTGCCATCCACGATACGCCGTTCCATCATAGGCAACTGTTATCCGGTAAGTATTCATCCTTTTATAAAAGGGGCGAAAACTTTATAAGTCCTCGTCCCTATCACCTTTCTGTTATCTGTTTTTCCGGTAAATGATCAGGAGTCCTTTCAGGAGCAGATCGTCATCCAGTATGACCTCTCTCTTGCAGTACGGAACAATCTTCTTGGAAAGTCCACCTGTTGCGATTGCAGTCATCGGCTGTCCAATCGCTTCCTCAATCCGGTCAATAATTCCATCGATTGCCGCCGCACTGGAATAGAGAACACCACTCTTCATACATTCGATCGTATTCTTTCCGACAATCCGCTTCGGTGCTTCCAGACCGATTCCCTGAAGCTGGGATGCATTTTCCGTCAGGGCGTTCAGTGAAATATTCACTCCCGGATAAATCATGCCTCCGATATAATTTTTCTTTTCATCGATCACACTGACTGTTGTCGCCGTTCCCAGATCGAAAATCATCATCGGTGCTTTGTATTCTGCAATTCCGGCAACTGCATTTGCCACCAGATCACTTCCGAGCTGTGCCGGATTATCCATCAGGATATTGAGTCCGTTCTTCACGCCAGGTCCGATGACCAGTGTCTCTTTTTTCAGAATCTTTTCTGCCGCCTCTTTTACGACATATGTAATCTGCGGAACTACCGAGCTGATGATCGCTCCTTCCAGCTTCTCCGGTTTGATTCCGTGAATATCCAGAACCATCTTGATATCAATCGCATATTCCAGTTCCATCTTTGTCTTGATCGTGGAAAGTCTTTCGATAAAATAGGTTTTGTTGTCATCCACACATCCAAGTACAATATTTGTATTTCCTATATCAATCGCAAGTATCATATTTTACACTCCTAATCTTTCCTGTACCCCTTTTTTCATCAGTGTTTTCCCAAGTACCAGCGTGATCACCGCCGCTACGATCGCCTCCGGAATCCCATTGATTCCGATAATGCTCAGAATAAATCCATATACCGCCTTTACGGTAATACCATTGGCTGCCGCATAATCATTTCTGAAAAATACAAAAATAAGATTCATGACAAGAAGCGTATTGGTCAGTGCTCCGGAAAGTCCTGCCACAATCAGTCCAACAGAGGATACTCCATTGTTCTTTGAAAGCTTCTTAACCAGACGGTAAACATAAAACGGTACTACACCGATCAAAATACGTGGCACAAAACAGATGATCAGACTTCCGATCCCTCCACTGTATTCACCCAAACTGTAAAATGGGGTAAATACGAATGATGTCAATGTCGGATTTATCGTATTATTGATAAAACTTGTAAGACCAAACACGCCTCCAAGCGCTGCGCCCCTCTTCGGTCCAAGCATCAGAGATCCCATGATCACCGGGATATGGATAATCGTCGCCCTTGTAAATCCCAATGGGATATATCCGATAAACGGGGTGAATGCCAGCACTACAATAAGTGCTGCAAAGATTGCCATCTGTACGAGTCCTTTTGTTTTGGACATGGATGTAGTACGTTCATTGCCTTGATTCATTTTTCTTTTCCTCCTGTTACTATTCTCTTTACGAGATACAATACATTTTGGCTTTTTTATTTATTCATACACTCCAGAATCTTGTCAAGAATACAAGCTGCTGTCTCTTCCTTGCTGATCATTGGAAGTGCAGTCTCATCTTCCTTCGTGATCAGCGTCATCTGATTTGTATCGCCCTGAAATCCTGCTCCGGCAACTTTAAGATTATTTGCCGCGATCATATCCAGCTTCTTCTTTTCAAGCTTCTTTCTGGAATTTTCAACCATATTCTCGGTTTCCATCGAAAATCCACACAGGAACTGTCCGTCTTTTCTGTGCTCTCCGAGATATTTCAGAATATCGTCCGTCTTTTCCAGTTCCAGACTCATCTCACTGTCCGATTTTTTCACCTTTTCATCTGCAATATGCTTTGGCCGGTAATCTGCAACCGCTGCTGCTTTACACACAATGTCTGCATCTGCTGCCTCTTCCTTTACCGCCTCGAACATTTCCTTTGCAGTCGTGACCGGAACAATCTTCACAAACATCGGCTTTTTGATCTCTGTCGGTCCGGTGACAAGCGTAACATCCGCTCCTCTTGCCACAGCAACGCGTGCAAGAGCATATCCCATCTTACCGGATGAGTGATTCGTAATGTAGCGCACCGGGTCGATTGCTTCTCTTGTCGGTCCTGCTGTGACAAGAATTTTCTTTCCGGTCAGATCTTTCTCATAAGCAGTATCTCGGTAAATATATTCATACAAAGTCTCCGCTTCCGGCATCTTCCCGGCTCCGTTATCTCCGCATGCCAGATGTCCATTTGCCGGCTGGATCACTTCATATCCATAATGCTCCAGAAGTTTTAAATTATCCTGTACGACCGGATTCTCATACATTCTTGTATTCATCGCCGGTGCAAGGATCTTCTTACATTCGGCACATGCCATCACAGTCGTAGTCAGCATATCATCTGCAATCCCGTGTGCCAGCTTGCCGATCACATTTGCCGTGGCAGGTGCGATCATCACAATATCTGCCCATTTTGCCAGTGTCACATGCTCCACACTGTACTCAAAATTGCGGTCAAATGTATCGATCAGACACTTATGCTGTGTCAGCGTCTCAAATACCAGCGGATTGATAAAATTCGTTGCATTCTGTGTCATCACAACTTTCACATCGTATCCTGTCTTTACCAGCATACTTGCCAGTGTTGCAATCTTGTACGCCGCGATACCGCCGGTCACGCAGAGCAATACTGTCTTTTTCCGTTCCATTTGTCTTTCCCCTTTTATTCTAATATTTTCTTCAGTTCATCCATGAAGGTATTCACGTCTTTAAATTCCCTGTATACCGATGCAAAACGTACATAAGCAACCGGATCCAGCTTTTTCAGGCTTTCCATAACAATCTCACCGATCTGGCTGCTCGGAATTTCTTTCTCTTCCCAGCTGAAAATCGCTGTCTCGATCGAGTCGATCGTTGCCTGAATATCTGCTGCCGCTACCGGACGTTTATAGCACGCCCGGAGTACTCCGCCTTCGAGCTTAGTACGGTCATACTGCTCGCGGTTGTTGTCCTTCTTGATCACGATCAGCGGTATGGTCTCCACCTTCTCATAGGTTGTAAAACGCTTGTTACACGCATCACAGGATCTTCTCCTTCTGATCGTCGTTCCGTCATCTGCCGGTCTTGAGTCGATGACTCTTGTATCAATGTTACCACAATATGGGCACTTCATCTTTTTTCCTCCTGCCTGGTTCTTGATTGATTCTACTGCCGAATCACGCACATTTTTAATGTCTATAGTATAAATCCTGTATACAGGGTTGTCAACAAATTCACACTTTATCAAAAAGCTATATAAGCCGGCTTTCCACCAGCTTCCATGCCTGTACGATCAGTGCCGCATGGTCACAGGCGATCCGGTCCGATTCTTTTACCTTATAATAAGTCTCTCTTACCAGTCCACTTCTTTCCTTTTTTTCAACGATCGCCGAAATTGTAAGCTCTGCTTCTTTATTTTCCAATGCCAGTCGATAAATGGTTCTCTTCCAATCTCCATCCTCCTTCACCGATTCTGTCTGACAATGAAGCTGCATCCACTTTGCATCCGCCGCATCGTCACCAGCCTGCACCTTTACCTGCCCTTCATCCACAACCGAAAGATATGCCGATGTAATAATCCGTGCCCTCGGATCACGGGTCACATTCCCATAGACTGCAAACTGCTCCATCGGAAGATCCGCCACGCCGGTCTCTTCGGTCAGTTCTCTTCTTGCCGTATCTTCCAGATTCTCATGAAGTTCAATAAACCCACCCGGCAGCGCCCACCAACCAATGCTCGGATGATTCCGCCTTTTAACCATCAGAACTTTCCATTCTCCGTCCACTACCTTTCTTTTACAGGAGAATATAACTGCATCCGTTGTCACACAAGGATTCTTATATTTATAAGGATCATACTCTTCCAGAAATTCTTCCAGCGTCTGTCCCTTTTCATTTTCGTTTCCGTTTCCCCGGAACGGCTCGATTTCTTTAAAAAATGCTGTCATTTTTCTTCTCTCCTTTGTCTTTTTACTTGTTCTCATTTATTTCACTGAGCAGTCTGTACTCTTCTTCCTCTTTTACTATTCTTATTTACACGGCTTTAGACATTTGTCCTCTTTAATTTCCACAAGAATAATATCCTCTCCAATCCTGCGAATACACTCAAACGGAATAATATACTCCGCATCATACCCAAGAAATCCACAGATTCTTCCCGGTCCCGGTACGATCAATGCTTCCACACACCCTGAACAGATATTGATCTGCAGATCTGCAACAAACCCGAGCCGCTTGCAGTCACATATGTTGATGACCTCACGTTCTTTTAATCCGCAAAATCGAATCCGTTCCTCTTTCATACTGCACCATCCATCGGACTTCTTATTATATTATATGAACATCTCCCCTTGTTGTCAGCATATTTTCTAAAAATCCCCGTCCTTGTGCCATTTAGCTTCTGCCCACCAGTAATTCCTTTTTATACTGTGCATTTTTGCCAACTAATGATTGCAATTTCCATAAAAAAATACTATAATTTTTATATATTTTTTATCGCTGTTGTCTACGTTATATGTTTTTCATACGCAGACAATTCAAATTCTGAGAAACAGAGGGATGTAATATGAAGAAAAAAGTTGTTGTTGCATTAGGACACCGCGCACTCGGAACCACACTTCCAGAGCAGAAGGTTGCCGTTAAAAAAACTGCAGTTTCCATTGCAGATCTTGTTGAAGAAGGATACCAGGTAGTAATCACACACAGTAATGGACCTCAGGTTGGTATGATCCATACTGCTATGAACGAATTCAGCACCAATCATCCGGATTATACCGCTTCTCCGATGTCAGTCTGCTCTGCTATGTCGCAGGGTTACATCGGATACGACCTGCAGAATGCGATTCGCGAAGAACTGATCGGACGCGGCATCTATCGCAGCGTATGCACCGTTATCACACAGGTAACTGTTGATCCATATGACGAAGCATTCTATACACCAACCAAGATTGTCGGACGTATCATGAACGCAGAAGACGCTGCCGCTGAACGTAAAAAGGGCAATTATGTAGTAGAAGTTCCTGGTCAGGGCTTCCGCCGTGTCGTTGCTTCTCCAAACCCGGTTGATATCGTAGAAGTTGATGCCATCCGCACCCTTACCGATGCAGGACATATCGTAATCGCCTGCGGTGGTGGCGGAATCCCGGTACTCCAGCAGAGCAATCACCTCAAAGGTGCCAGCGGAGTCATCGAAAAAGACCTTACTGCCGGCAAGCTTGCTGAACAGATTGATGCTGATGAACTCATCATCCTGACCAGTGTAGAAAAGGTATGCTTAAACCACGGAAAAGAAGATGAAGAAGAACTCGATACTATCTCCGTAGAACAGGCTAAGCAGTACATGGATGAAGGACACTTCGGAATCTACAATATGCTTCCAAAATTCCAGGCATCCGTAGGATTCATAGAAAAGAAAGAGGGAAGAAGTGCTCTGATTACTTCTTTTGATACTCTGAAAGATGCTCTGAAGGGTAAAACCGGAACTGTTATTGAATAACTGTACAAAAGGGACGACATAAAGGACTCCGTTTTCTGTGGGTAGAAATGGTGAAGAGTCCGTAGAGAAAAAATGCACCAGTAATTTGGATACCGGGCTGATTCGCGGAATAATCCTGATGATTATTCCACTCAGCAGCCCTCTGGATTTCGTGCTTGTAGCACGAAACCAGATCCGAATTACTGGTGCATTTTTTCTAACGGACTCTAGCACCGTTTCTAATCACAGAAAACGGAGCTCTTTATGTCTGTGCGCTGGCAAACTTTTAATTTTAAGAAGCTCCTCACCAAGTATCCTATTATTCCTACCGCCTGTCATCTCCTCCACTCGCCCCACCCCATACCGGGGGCAGCCTCCAGGCGTCCCCCCGTGGAATACAGCAAGGCAGGGACAAGTAAATTCTGTTTTTTTATGTTAGAAAGCGGCGATTAGAGTCCGTTGTAAAAAGGCAGCCGGTAATTTGGATCTGGTTTCGTGTTTCATACACGAAATCCAGAGGACTGATTCGCCGAATAATCATCAAGATTATTCAGCGAATCAGTCCGGTATCCAAAATTACCGGCTGCCTTTTTACCTACGGACTCTTCACCGCTTTCTCCTCATAAAAAAACAGAATCTACTTGTTCCGGCCTGTATGTCATCCACCAAACGCTTACCCCTGAACCTGTAACAGCTTCGCTTTCAGTTCAGCTTCGATGCGCTGCATTTCCACCTCTGCCTGCTGACGTTTCTGGCGGCCTTCCTGTTGAATCTGCATGACTTCATCGAAAGTTGCGATCAGCGATTCATTGGTTGCTTTTAAGGTTTCAATATCTACGATTCCACGCTCGGATTCTTTGGCAGTCTCTACAGTAGCAATCTTCAGCTTTTCTGCGTTCTTGCGCAGGAGTTCATTGGTCATATCGTTGACCTCTCTCTGGGCTGCGGCTGCCTGTGCGGAATGTTCTACACCAAGGGCGAGTACCATCTGACTTTTCCAGAGTGGGATCGTATTGACGAGTGTAGACTGGATTTTTTCTGCCATCATTGTGTCGTTTCCCTGTACCAGACGGATCTGTGGTGCGGTCTGCATGGCGATTGTCTTGGTCAGTTCCAGATCATGCAGCTTCTTCTCGAAACGATTGCACTTGCTGTCCAGATCCTTGGCTTCCTGCGCATCCTCCGGAAGTCCGCTGACTGCTGCTTTTGCCTCCAGATCTTTTAATTTTCCCTCCCGTACTTCCTGCAGCTTCTGTTTTCCTGCAAGGATGTACATGGTCAGTTCTTTATAATAGTTCAGGTTCTGAGCATACATTTTTTCCAGAACTGCGGAATCCTTCATGAGACGCATCTGGTGATCCTGAAGGGAGGTAGTGATCTTCTGCACATTTACCTCAGCCTTGGCGTAGCGGTTCTTCATATTTTCAATCTTGCTGCCCTGTTTCTTGAAAAAGCCAAGAAAGCCTTTCTCCTCCTCAGCAGCATCAAAATCGCGAAGCTCGCCTACCACCTGGGTGATCAGCTCTCCAACCTCACCCAGATCCTGTGTCCGTACATTTTCAAGAGCTGCATCGGAAAAATCAGCCATTTTCTTCTGGGTTCCAGCTCCGTACTGAAGGATCTGGTTGGTGTTCTCAATGTCGATTTTCTGTGCAAAGCTGTCTACCATCTGCTGTTCTTCCGGGGAGAGAACGGTCTGTTCCATTTCCTTTTTCACAGCTTCGGCTTCCGGCTCTGCTGCAATCTCTGCCTTTGACTCTCCCAAATCCGGTTCTAATGTAAGTGTAGGTGCGTTATCTTCAAAACCTGTAAATTCGTTTCCCATAGCATCCTCCTTGTGTATAGGTCTGCCCATATTTATCAGCAGCCTTCAGTTTGGCATTTTCGTTATTTTTATAACACGCTCTAACCCCGCTGCAAATCTTATCTTTTCATATACTTAACATTCCGCACACTGCTAGAGCCTGTTTTTTTCAGCCTCTTTTCTCATACGGGTAAGTTCGTCCTCAGTCAGCCCTTCCTGTGCCAAAACTGTATTCAGAACAGAAATATCACTGGATACATCCATAGCCGTGTCTTCAAATATGGAATCCAGAAGCTTCTCAAAAGCCACATTCAACGTATCAATAGTCTCTTCGATTTCTTTCTTGGAAGAAGTAATATTCTCTCCCTGAACCGGCTGGCTGTCCATTTCTTCATATGCATTCAAAAGCTTCACGGTCATAGGAAGATAATAATCCATAAGGCGGTTCAAATCCGGAATAATCTCCGGATGAGCCTTGGCGCGTTCAAAAATCTTCGCTATGATCAGCTCCATACGGGAGATTTTT
>ENA-ORTF01002683-ORTF01002683.1-human-gut-metagenome-genome-assembly--contig:-NODE-2683-length-17207-cov-3.483034_pt1 | contig 17207 bp, 11 predicted proteins | sample MGYA00241908_ERZ509180 | MGnify/ENA primary metagenome ERZ509180 (study PRJEB26280, sample SAMEA2338814) | human gut metagenome | biome: human gut; feature: human-associated habitat; material: faeces... | reverse complement strand
ACGCCTTTTCGAGAAAACGATTCTGCTGATCGTTCACACGAAGCGGAAGTTCGACAATGTAGGAAGAGGTGGAGGTGCGCATAAGGAAATGTTACTGCACGTCCGAAAAGTTTGTGCGCCATCTCCTCCCATTGAAATGAGAGGCTTGCGGCGCACGGGTTCTGTCAAAAAGAGGGCGAAGTCCTGACCTGAGCGTACTCGACCGACTCATTGAACACCTTCGTCGATGAGGCGCTGCTCATAGTTGCAGCCGAGCTCGTGCTTGTTTTCGCATGCCTTGTGGTACCAGTCCTTGGCGGCCTTCTTGTCCTGAGGAACGCCCCTGCCGTCCTCGTAGATGAAGCCGAGCTTGAGCTGCGCCATGGCGTTGCCCTTTTCGGCGGCGCGGCGGTACCACTTGAGGGCCTCCTCGATGTTCTGCTCGACACCGTTGCCCTTGAAGTACATGTTGCCGAGGGCGAACTGGCTCTCGACGACGCCCTGTTCGGCACGCTCCCTCACGAGCGCGACGTCGGGAGCCGCAGCGGCGGAGGCCGCCGTGAGCGCGGCGATCACGCCTGCGACGATCGAAATGGAAGTCTTGCGGATGTTCATGATGTTCTTCTTCCCGTTCGTTGTTGCGTTGGATGCAGGCCTGAATCCGGCCCTGCGTCCGCTTTCTTGATTATGCCCGTCTTCATGAGCGCAGGCTTAAGCCCGACGGCCGAGATGCCTGCCCGTGACGCTTCGGGGCTCTGCGGGCGCATCCTCGGGCACGCCTTCGAAGACGACCATGCCGCCCGCGTCTCCGCCGCCCGGTCCCAGATCGATCATCCAGTCGGCCGCCCGGATCACGTCGAGGTCGTGCTCGATCACGATCACGGTTGCGCCCGCCTCGACGAGCCGCTCGAAGACCGCCATGAGCGTCGCGACGTTTTCAGGATGCAGGCCGATCGTCGGCTCGTCGAAGACGAAGAGCGCATCATCCTGGCCTCTGCCCATCTCGCCCGCGAGCTTGAGCCGCTGGGCCTCGCCGCCCGAGAGTCCGGGCGTCGCCTCCCCGAGCGTGAGGTAGCCGAGCCCGAGATCCTCGAGCACCCTGAGCCTTGCCGACACGGTCTTCATGTCGGCTGCCGCCCGAAGCGCCGTCGAGACGTCCATGTCCATGAACTCGGGCAGCGTGTACGCTGACTGCGTCCCGTGCGCCCCCGCCGCCTTCGCGGCGTACTGAATCGTTGTGGCAGAAGGGCTACAGAGAGTGATTCTGAAAAATCATACACATATTCATACGCAAGCATAGTACCACAAATCCGTGCTGACGCAACTGTACTTGAGGGGCGGAAGTATACTTGGAAGTACACTGGCCGACGACTAGGTGCACAAAAAAACCCCGTGCGTTCACACGGGGCTTAAACGTTTCACTTTAATTTATTGGTTCGCCTTTAAGACCTCATGAGCGGATTGAATCGCGCACCATGCGTCCTTCAGCATACGAACATCGGTAGAGCTGAGCGATTCTCCCTTCTCGTGATCGTCGAGGATTTCATCAACCTTCTTCGAAAGGTGCTCGATCGTTCGTTCTGCCTGAAGCTTTTCATATTCTCTGGTATCCATTGCCTACCCTCCATACTTGTTCATGATTTCGCGTAGCTTTTCCAGATCGTCCTTGTCCAGCTGATACCCAAAAAGGGTAAGCGGATTCTGTTCAAGCGATCCTGCTACTAGGTCATGAAAGAGATCAATGTCGAGTTTGTTTTCTTCGTCAATCAAGCCGAGAGCCCTTGCCGCCGGAAGATACTGCTCAATCATCTGAGGCGCATTCCTGCAAATCGCGCCACCGACGAAGCCAACGGCGAAGGGCAGTGCGCCGCCCGCTTTCTGGGCGGCGGGCATGACCGCAGACTGGAAGAACTCGCTGATGACCTGAGTTAAATTCCCCACTGCGATTTTCATGCTTTATCCCTGTCGAACGTTGATGGTTCCGGAAACGGGCTGAGTAGCGGGAGCGGTGTCTGTCGCCGCGGGCGCAGTCCAGCTGTTATAGCGCGGCATCACAGGAGGACAGATAGCCGACTGCGGAATGATCGTCTGCGTGATGCCGTTGACGCTATTCTGAAGCGAGGCAACCGCGTTGTTGAGCTGAGCGATGCCACAGCCGCACGTCTGAGCGACGCTGTCGATTCGACCACCAAGTTCGGAGCGCACGAGCTTCTCGCGCAGATCGGCGATCTCGGCGTTTTTTGCTACGTTGGTTTCGAGAACGGCAATGCGCTCACGGTTGGAAGCAGCCTCTGCGGAGAGCGGGCGGATGAAGCCCATAAGCTCGTCGCGGAGGGCCTTGTTCTCAGCGCGGGAGGCGGTGTACACCTCGGCGTCTTTGTTGTCGGAATACTTCTCAGCGCGAAGGCTGGCGTTCTCTGCCATCAGTGCATTCAGCTGGTTGCAGTTGCCGCCTCCGAGAATGCCGCCGAGGATTCCACCGTTGCCGTTGCTGTTGTTGGCGGAACCGAGAAAGCCGAGGGAGCCCAAAACGAGGGCCGGAATGCCGATACCGTTGGCTAGTCCTTTAGAAGCGAATTCACCCATTTGATTTCTCCATTGCAGAGGAACTCTAGGTTCTATCTTGCGTTCTCCTGACGCTGTTTTTCCTCAGAGGGAGTTTGACTATTCGCTGTTTCTTCAATTGTAGAACAAGTCGATAGGCCCACGTTCCAAAATTCCTTGCATCGTGGGCAACGAATTCGTAACAAACCGAAATTACGAGGATCTTCTTTAACATCGAAAATCCTTTTGCCGCAGTTCGGGCACCTAACCTCAACGTAGTTTTTCATTACAAACCCTCCTAAGCAAGGTGCTCCCCGCTGATGTTTCCACCGACGGGGTTGTACATCTTATGCATCCTTTGCAGATTCGAAAGCCTCAAGCGTTTTTAGATACTCATACGCTTGCGAGATGAAATTTTTCGACCCGACGTCCACACTGGGCTCAAAACTGTAAACCTCCTGAAGGACATAAGCACGTCCTTCTAGAAATGCCTCTTGAGAAACATAGTAGTTAAGCGTGAAAGAGATCCCCGACTTGCTTCCATTGACGGCGTCTACTCTTGCATATGCCGTAGCAATGCTGATGCCGGATGGCAGAGCAATAGGAGATGTAATTTGTAGTGCCATTTCAGGCTCCTCTATTTCAGTTTGAAGGAATTACATACTGAAGCTCGCGCCAAGTGCCGGGAGTCCCAGATGCCGTGCAAATCCAGCCGATTGGGTTTTGCGAAGGATACGGATGCCATACGACGTCGCCCGCAAGATAGGAGCCTGACGTCGGTTGCGAAGGTGCCACAAATTCCATCACCCCCTTTCGGCTGCGGATATCCGCTACGATACCGTCTCCGTATGTCGCGCCACCCTGACGGTTTCCTTCGACCGACCTATAGTGTCTGGATGACGAGCTTGAATAGCACCTTGAATCGAAGTCGACCAGTGCGGTGTCATAGCCATTGGCGAAATTGTCACGGACGATGACCGCACCCAAACCGCAGAACGGCTTGGCTTCTGTCGAAAGGTAATCCACGCCCACGTAAACACCATGGGAAAACTTCTTTTCTGCAGTTGGAGTGTCTTCAGAAGCGGTGGCATAAACCGTATTCCCTGTGATCCGAAGTTCCGAAAGATAGCTTTTCGATGCCCCCGCGAAAACGCCTGCTGAGATCGCTCTTCGATAGATGTTCAACGGGTCTCGGATACAGTTGTCTGAGATATTCAGGCCGTTGCAGAGCGTTGTCACGTACACATGAATACCGTCTTCACCGGATGACGTGATGCTGTTATCGACGATTCTGCCGTTTTGCACTCGGCAAGGACCGACAAAAACTCCGTGTCCTTTCACACTGGAAATGATGTTTGCAGAGATTGTGAAGTCATTCGACTCCCCTTGCACTCGGATGCCCATACCGTCCTCGGAGCTAATTCGGTCGGACGTATACGGAAGCCCCATCCCACGGACGACGTTTCCAGAAATGGTTACTTCGGACGCATTGTTCACTACGATGCCTGTACCCACAGAGTAGTACTGCTGCGGCAGATCAGCACCAAAGAGAGACTCCTCCCAGATGCCAGTGATGGTGTTATTCGTGATGACGGCAGACCTGCATTGTTCCGTCCCCGTCTGGTAATCGTCACCGACAAAAATGGACTGGCACAAGTCGGCCTCACCCTTGCTATTTTGCCGTTGCCAACCAGAGGCAAAAAGCGTATTGCATGCGACGACTTGACGCTCGCAGCACTGGAGATCAATGCCGTTCAAGTAAGAGTACGCGACACCATTGAAGCCGATGGTTACGTCCTTGCACCACTGATTACCGAAGCCAATACCTGAAGCATGATGAACACGATTACCCGTGATGCAAAGACCGTTGACACGCAGGAACAGAGTAGCAAAAAGCCCCGGACGGTCGAACGTGCAATCTCTCACGAGCACATTTTCGATAGCCTTGGAACTTGCAGAAGGCGTCGTCCAGCTTGACACTACCCCGTACATCGGAGACAAGTCATGTGTGTAAAGAGAGCATCTTGCAAAATCGCACCGCTCAACTGTCGTATCACTAGCGAGAGTGTGAATCGTCGCGCCAAAGAAGTCCTCAACGCGACACCCAACCACCTTCAAACCGCTATAGCCGTACTCCGCGTACTTGACAACGCCCTCTCTACCACGAGCTTCTCCGCACGCTGCAGGGGACCGTCCGCCCTCAAAGCCAAGGTTTTCTATCGACACCTTGCTCCCGCGAACCAAAAACAGATGCGGGAGGCTTTTATCGGTCTCGGTTGTGCGGATGACAGAAGACTCGGGAGACTCACCGACAATCTTGGTGTACATGTCGATAGGAAGAGTCTCAGCAACGTCTACAAGGTAAACCCCCGAAGGGAAAAAAACTGTCTTGCGTCCGCCGGCGAGTGCATGCTTAATCGCTTCTGTATCGTCTGTTTTTCCGTCACCAACCGCGCCGAAGTCCTTCACGTTCACGACATCCGAGAACCTGTCCTTCAGCATGCGTGGCTTCGTCGTGCCGTCGGCCAGCACAGGTGCGAAGTCACCAAGGCCATAAGGCGTCTCGAAGATTTGAATCTTGCCATCTCTCTTCTTCACGAAGGCTCGGCCATGTAGGTATTCTCGATTCATATTTCCCCCTCATCATCTTTGAACCATCCAAGCGACGCTTCTGCTTCTTGTGACCAATCATCGCTTTCAATCCTGTCCTCATACAGGAGAGCGATGTCTTGTGTTCCCGTTCCGTCGCTATCGAAGACAGTACCTGTCTTTGATCCTGTATAGGAATAGCACTGTATGAGCGATCTGCAATTTGAAAACTGTGTTGTGCATACACCGTAACCAGCGAATTTAACGATCCTCTCTGATCCAACAGGGAAAATGAAACTAGATGCGTTAGATAGGAGGCATAGCGCCCCACCACCGTACACCGTTACAAACCCAACTGATGGCAGCTTACCTCCCGTTAAACTGAAATCGAGACCAGTTGACAAGAGCTCTCCGCGTAGAATGTTGACATACCTATTTGGACTTAGTTCAGAACCATCAGGGTTAAACTTTGTACCCCTTAGATCTATCGAAGAGTTTTCTGCATTAATAGCGCTGATGGTTCCTGAATACGAATCCAACCCTTTTACCGTAACATCTGTAATGCGAACCGTTGAGTCGAAAATTCGCAAAGGAGGGATGACGGCAGGTGCTTTACCAGCCCACGGCAGTATCTGAAGCAAACGCCAAGACCCTTGCACATACTCGAATGGGTTACGAGCAACATCACCAGAGACATAGAGAACCGCTCGATAGGGTGTGCCAACCTGACGAACAGCCCACAGCGCTCTTTTCAGAGAATTGAAAGGTCGTTCTTCTGTCCCGTCACCCGCGTAGGGAGCTGACGCGTCGCAGTAAATTTTTACCGTCTCTTGAGACAAGCTCCCAAAAAACGGTTCGTTATATCGAAGAAGCTCCTCGGTAGGCTGAGGCAACGAATACTTTGAAGCCATGTCAAACTCAGCAAGATAAAACGGAACTTCATGCGAACCATCATTGAAACCGAGCAATAACTTGTTCTTAAAGAACGCCACGCTTTCAAGTTCGCCATACGATCCGCCGATAAACCATTGCCAGACAACTTCGCACTTGTCGGTATCAAAGACTAAAATAGCCTCGTGCCGAGTGGTGGGGAACGTTGTATTCGCAGATCGTGCGAAAAACAAAAGTCCTTTATACGCACCGTAAGCCTGACCAACAGGCGGTGTCCAATCTGGATACTGCCAAGCGATTTTTTTCTGTAGCCGCCATGTGGTGTCGAACACCCAAACGGCGGCATTAGCGTAGTAGTAGAACCGATCCGTATAGGAGTCATACGCCAAAGCACCACCGTCGGCGGGAACGTCGGTCAACACAATGTCTCGCTCACGCTCAAGAGTCGCTGCGTTCAAAACGACGACATTAGGGAGCGATGCGTTCATAGGCGTCACATACACCTTACCATCACAATATGTCATGGCGTTGACGTGCCATAACGCAGTGAAATCTTTAACTAGAACTTCTCCAGTTGACATTGAATAGCGGACGATCTTTTGCGCCGAATGGCTTTGCGTGCGCATACCAAAAAACACAAAGTCATCATTATCAGAACAGAATCCCTGTAGATAGAATCTGCTGTCTTGACTTTCCCATGGCACTGGATATGTAAAGGCCATTCCTAGGCTTAAGCGATCCTTAAACTGACGAGTCTTAAAAAAATTCAAATCAATAAAATCAATGGGCTCGGTCGTTCTTACGTTGCCAACGCTCAAAAACATCCCGACAATTGTCTTATTTAACTTGTAATTTCCTGACGGCACTAAGACCAATCCGCGTTTTGCTACTGCGAGCGTCGCCGCTTCAAACGCCTTGGTGTCATCGGTGACACCATCCCCCTTCGCTCCGAAGTCTTTGACGTTCACCACGTCTGCGAACCGCTCGCCGAGCGTCCTCAGCTCGCTCGAGCCCTTTGCCTTGACGAACCTGTTTGAGATGTCCTGCCCGTGGTGCCCGGGATCGCCGTAGCCTCCGACAGCAAAGAACCCGTCATACGGATATTTCTCCACGTCGTCGAGCGTGTCGACCACGCGTGGGATGTCCCACGAGTAGATGAAGATGTTCTGCTTGATCTCTTCGCAAGCCGCCGCAGATTCAGCCGCCTGTGCCGCCTGCGTTGAGGCTTCGGCTGCGGATTCGCTAGCCTTTCGCTCAACGGCAAACAGGTCCTTGACAAAATCTGAGGACGTGCCCTCGTAGAAGTCGGGAGCGGTTATCGCGCGATCCGCCGTGTCCTTAACCTGCTGGATGAGAGCGCAGTTTTTATCCCACGCCTTATTGAGGTCTTCGGGGTTGAACCTGCCCTGCGCAGTCAGGCCGAGGCCCTGCGTGTACGGGATGGCGGAAATAATGACCAGCTTGGTGCCGGTGGCAAGCGGGGAGTTGAGCGTAACAACGCCGCCTGCGGTGTCATTGAGGCGGACGCTGTAGAGGTTCGGAGCGAGGGTTCCGTCGCTCGTGACAACGGAAACCTCGTCCGAATTGAAAATCTTGAAGGGAAAGGAAAACGCGACGGTCGAGCCATCCCCAACGTAAACCGAGCTTCGTCGGCTTTCAGTCGAGATCATGGAAGATTCCTAATTTATTCGCGCTCCATTCCCTCGATTTTACCCTATTTGCTCTTGTAGCCCGTGGCAAGGACGAGCGGGTTGTCCGTCTTATCCTCGATAAACATTGCGTCGATGCCCGAAAGCGTTCTGTTGAGCTGTGCGGACGGAAGACCGCCCATATCGCCCGCGAGGCCGACCATGGCCTTGATGAACGCCAAGTCGATCTCACCCTGCTGAATCTGCTGCCCCGCCGTGTGTATGTCGGCGATCAAGCGAAGCGAGGACGGGCCGCGGTATGCGAAGATCGGCTCACCGCTAACCAGTGCGGCAATCCCCGCAAACTCTCTCACCCCGAGAAGAGTACCGAGCGAGAAGTTGATGGACTCGCCCGCCACGAACCTTGCACTCTTGACGAGGAAGTTCGAGTCGTCGTCATCGTCCCCGTCGTCATCACCCGGCTGGAGCGCTTCGCGAAGGAGAGCTTCGATGCAGGGCTGGAGAACAAAGATGGTAGCGATCTTCGTCCACGCCTTTACTCGATCCTTCTCGCCCATAAAGTTCACCATGCCCAAGTTGAGCGCGGTACCCATGTATGAGTAGAACGAAGCGAAGAGGCTCATTACTCGGCCCTGCTCCATCTGAGAGCGGTCCTTGATTGAGCCTGACCCCTGCGTAGTGATCACGATCTGGTCGGCAATGCGGATAGCATTGGTCTGAGACTCGCCGCGGGCAAGAGCCTCTTCGAAAGCCCCCTGCCACACGGAGTAGTCGACCACGCCCTGCACGGCCATCATCGGCGCGTAGGCAAGACGCTTGAACGTTTCCCAGCCTGAGTGTCGGGAGTTGACGATCAGATTGCTCACCTCGTCGATTTCGCGGATGCGAGTCGTAGAACGCATTGCCATCGTCTTGGAGAGGGCATTAATTTGCGTCACGAGGCCCTTGCGGTCCGCCGACAGTCGGGCCAAGCCGCGAAGCACGGGAGCCGCACCCACCTCGGTAGCCGCCGTAATGAGACCTGTAGTCTGCACGATGGCTGATACGAAGTTGAAGCCCAGACCAGAAAGAGAGACGTTGCGGCGGATCAGACTCGGCCAAAAGTCCGAGGCCTGCTGCCCCGCGATCCTGCCGTCGAAGGCAATCTGCTTGATCCAGTCCTGCATGACCTTGGAGGCGTCTGCGCCGAAGTAATCCGTGAGCTTCTGACCAAGGCCCGGATGCCACACGCGCACATTCTCAGCCTCGATCTTCCCGTCACGAATCGTCTCCGTGGTTTCGACAGTCGTAACGCCACGGTACAGACGGTTCGCGTCCTGAATGAACTCGCGCCACATGATGTCGTGGATGATCTCGCGCATGCCCGCAAGCGCACCTTCCGTATCGAGCTGAACGGCCATGCCCGTCTCGCCTTCGAGCATACGAGTCTTCGTGTACGTCCTCGACGTCTGCGCGGAGACCACGCCTGCTTCCTTCTGAGCGTCCAGCTCGGTCTGGAGCTGGCGCAGTCGAGCCTTGTCGGAGATCTCGGGGTCGTAAGTAATCGGCACATAGCCGCCCTTGAGTTCGACCGTAGCGCCATCGACAGACTTGATGGTGATGGCCTGCGGCTCGACCCCTTCGGGCTCCATGCCGTCCATGGCGCGGTAGACCTTGGCGGACATGACACGGAGGGATTCGAACACGTCCCAGATTCTCTGCACGCGCTCCAGCTCGTCCTTCGTGAGAAGTCCCATAAGCGTTGTCACGTCTGCAAGCGTCAGGCCGTTGCCCTTCTCCAAGCGGTTCAAGTTGCCCGCGTTGCCTGCGTTAAGGGCAATGGCGAAAAGGTTGTGGCGGCTGTACTTCACGCCCTTGTACGTGATCGTCTTCTTATTCCACTCGTTGATCTTCTTCGTCATCGGGGCGAAGATGTCGAGGACTCGTCCGGCGATCTCCTGTCGAAGCGTCTTCTCTTCCGCGTCAATGTCGTTGGCTCGCCAGATAAGCGCCTTCGTCAGCGGGCCTTCCTTGCCCTCGATGATGCGGACGAGCGAAGCGAAGCGCATGTGCTGGAAGAAGAACCTGCGAACCAAGCCCATGCGCTTTTCCCACTTGTCGGTTTCCGTCGCCTCCTTCGGCCTTCTATCTCGGTTCTTCTCAAGATTCTGGTCGGTGATGTCAAGCGTTTCTGCGGCGGCCTCGTACTTCGTGGCAATGCCGAGAGCCTTCTCGCTTCGGCCCTGTCGCGCCATCTGCTCGAAGAAGCGGTCAAGTGCGCGAATCTCGCCCACGGTAAGCGTCTCCCACGGGCCGCGATAGTCGCGCAGTTTCTCAGGCAGGGCGTTGTACGCCTCCACGATCTCGGGATGCTCATTGACAAAAGCCGCGAGCGTCGGCGCGTCCTTCGACGGATTACCGATGGCATAGCCAAGGCGTCCGAGGAAAAGCAGGATTTGCTCCTTGTACGCGCCGTCCATGTTGTCGGACTTGAGGAGCTTCTTGCATCGTCTGCCGAAGCGCTTCGCCATTTCCTGAGCCTTCTTGATCTCGACAACCGTCGTCTCTTGGATGAGCTGTGCCTGCTTCGCCTCAGCCGCCTCGATGGGCTTGCCTTCCTTGAAGAGCTTCTCAGCCTTCCTTGCGGCGCGACGGGCGGCGGCACTGGCCGCACCCGGAGTGAGGAATTTGAACGTGCCGTTCGGCCTTACTTCGGCAAACGTCATGCGACCGACGTTCTCGCGAGCGAAAGCCGCAACAGCACTACGGAGTTGTTCTGCGTTCCTCATCGCACCACGCAGAGCCGCCGTCTCGGTCGCAAGGACGCGAAGGCGCGTGGCCGTGTGGATAGCGCCGGCGGCTACCTTGCGGAAACCCTCTTCAGTCGCGACCTCTCCATGGCGCAGCCTGAACTCCTGCTTCGCCAGATACTCGGCATGTTTGACGGCATTAACTAAGGACACGGCTCGCATCGCCAGCATCAGCTGGTCGAACGAGTCGAAGCCGAGAAGGTCTATCGCCTCCTGCTTGCCGACAACCGTAATGGGCGGCGGAGTGCGCTTCTTGCCGTCAGGCGTGGCCTTGTCGTCTTCAAAGGCGACCTGCTCATCCGTGTCCTGCGGCTTGTCCTCCGCGGTCTTGTCGGGGCGGTAATCCAGCTGGCGCTTGCGGATGAACGTCTTATCCTGTTCGCTTACCTTCGGATCTTCGAGAACGCTCGGGTCGAGCTTCAAGCGAATGCGCGTTCCGTCCTTGCCCTTGATGCCGTAGTAGGAGAAGGCGCGGAGGGCACGGTAGCCGGGAATGGACGTGAGTTCTTCCTTGAACTGGTTGAAGATATTTCGGTACTCAGTCTGAACGCCCTTCGTTTCTCTTGCGAGCTTGTCATTGATGAGCTGCGCGTCCTTCTCAGACGCCTCAAAGAGCTTGCCGCGAGCCTCTGCGGCGGCATCGTCCTTGAGCGCCACGAAGAGAGCGAACTCCTCGGGCGTCATGCCCTGCTTGATAAGGTCGTCGTAGAGATCATTGTCGTTCATGCGGTCGCGGGCTTCGACAATGGCTTCGTCCACGGCGAAGAGTCGGTCGTAGAGGCTGATGACTTCGGGAGACATGGTCACGCCAAGCTGGGCGGCCTCCGTGTAAAGCTGGCGAAGCCAGCGGCTCACGTACAGGAAAGCCTTCCCGAGCTTGCTGTTCTCGTTTGCAGGCAGATTGCCTTGGCGGAGATACGCCTCGAAGCCGCGAGCAAACTTCTCGTGGCCTTCCGTCATGGCGTTCTGGTCGAGGCCCTGCCACGCCTTGATCTTCTCGCCAATGGCCTTGCCCTTGAGAGCGGGCACGGCAAAGTCGAGAACGTCGGAAACGAGATCAAGGAGCTTCTGTTCCTGCCCCGTCGCGTTGCGCTTGTTCGTCGCCATGGTGGCAAGCGCGGCAGACGCACGGGCAATCATCGTGTCGAGCCAGTAATGAGCGGACTCATGGAGGAACGTGGAGACGTTCGACTCCTTGAAGAGACGGATCACGGACTCGGTTCTGGCGTGCGACTTCGGATCAAGGATGCCCTGCGTGTACTCGCCGCGAGTCACCACCTTGCCTCGCTTCTTGCCTTCCTTCTTCTTGCCCTCGGGTTCCTTGCCGTCGAGCGTGGGGGTGCCGCCCTCTCCTTCGCCCTTCGCCCCGTCGTCCTGATGGAGCGTCTCGCCCTGCGGGGCTTCGGCTCGCTCGACGTGGACAGGGTTTGCTGCAAGAAGCTCCGCAGGCGTCATGCCCGAAATCTCAGCGAGGTTCTCAAGAATGGACGCCTCAATCGCCATCTGGGCGTCTACCTCGTCCTTGTCCTTGCCGGCGGCCAAGAGCTGTTCGCGCATCGGGGCAAGAGCGGAACGTACAGCCGCTCGGGACTCGTGGCGATCCTTCTCGTATGCCACCTGCTTGGAGACAAGCTCGCGCACCTTCTCTTCCAAGCCGGGCGCGAAATTCTTCTCGAAGAGCTGCGCCTCCTCAAGCGACATGGCGTCGTCGCCGAAGCGCCCCTTGCGCACGATCTCCTTCGCAAGCTCGGGGTTGGCAGACGCCACTTTCAGAAGCTCCGCCATCGTGAGCTTGATGTCGCCGCCCGTCAGCTCCGCCTCGTCCCACGTCTTCGCTACGTCGGGAGCGGCCTCGAAGATTTCCTGCTTGAAGGTGCGAACGTCCTCGGGGTTGACGGTGATGCTCTCGCCCGACGTTCCTTCCACGGCCTTCTGAGCCTGCTCGGCGAAAGCCTCGGGAGCCTGCTTGGCGAACTCAGACTGCGCCTGCGCATCGATCATGCGCTCCGCCGTGTCGGCACGCTTGATTGCACGAGCCGCGGCAAGGCGCTCGGTCGTCGCCTGTCGGATGATGCTAGAGCGCATCGCCATGATGTCGACGGGGGCAGTCGTCGCTCCACTGAATGCTTCGAGAAGGATGTCCGCAGCGGACGCCTCTTCGCCGATGACTTTAGCGCCTAGGTACTCGCCAGCCGCGCCGCCAGCCGCATCAAGCGTGGCATGCGCCACCAAGTCCTCGGCATGCGGGAACCACGGGGAAGCCTTGGCGATTGCGTTCTTGAGCTGAGGGTTCTTCTGAGCGAAGCGCCCCGTCGCATCAAGGATGCCGCGAGCCTGCAGAAGTCGGGAGGCGGGGCGAAGCGTGAAGGACGACATGCCCGCAGTCAGGCTGTCGAACGTCGCCACGGTAATGCCGCGGACAAGCGCCTTCGAGCCGATCTCCTGCATCAGCTCGGGGTTGTTGAGAGCGGCTCGGATCTGATCGTAGCTGGTCAGGTCGACGCCCTTCTCTTGCAGAAGTTCCACAACCTTGGAGCCGTATTCGTTCTGGAAGGAGGTGTTGCCGATGGCGCCCACAGCGAGGAGCGGACTTATGGGCGCGGCAAGCCCTGCGCCCACGTAGCCCTCCGCACCCATGGCGAGAGACTGAAGTGTCACCATCACGCCGATGTCAATCGGATGCTTGGCCATCTCCGCCATAACCTCGGTCGCGTCCTTGCCCTCAAGAGCCGCCACGGTTGCGTTCTGCGAGATATGCTGGATTTCTTCCGTGGCGGCCATGAGCGCAATAGCCGCCTCGTTGCGCCTCTGCTCCACCTCGGCCTTTCGCTGGAGGTCGCGCTTGCGCATCGTGTTGAGGAAAGGCGAGTCGGCCTTCTGCGCCCATTTCGTCAGGAAGGTCGAGTCGAAGCTGTCCGACGTAGCGGTGTCAGCTTCCGAGTCCAAGTCGTAGGCGGAAAGAAGGTTAACGTCCTCCGCATCCGGCATGACGGATTCACCCGCCGCTTCGTTCTGCGCCTTCTGCGCTCGGCCCTGAGACCACGAGGCCGCGAGCTTGCCGAAGACCGTAAGACGCCCCCACTCCTCGGGCTTATCGTAGAGAAGACGGGAGAGAACGGCATCCGCCATCAGGTTTCGCGTGAACGGATCCTGCGCCGCGTCAACCGCCATGTTAGTGGCGAAGCGTCGGTTCAGGTCCTCCATGGTGTCGACCGTGGTCGGCATGGGCTCGCCGAAGCCTCGGGAGAGACGATAGGCACGGGCGGCCTGATCGGGCGTAAGCTCGCCCGCCGTCGTCATGTTCTGCACAGCCGCGTCCGTCTTGGCGGCTTCGGTGAATGCCTTTACGGCGTCTTTGTAGTCAGTCATATCCTTCCTTTCTAGAAGCCTGCGTTCTCGGGAGCGTTGCGTGAAACTTCATCCATGTCTACGGGCTTCGCATCGGTAGAGGACTCGGAGTCGCCCGTCTTGATGCCGAAAGCCCGCAGGCGTTCATCTTCGCCCTGCTTCTTCAACATGTAGATGTGGAGCAAGGCAAAGTTGTCGGGCTCCGTGCCATCGTGCGCCTCCCTGTAGTCTTTGATGATCTTCTGCCTGTCCTCGATCGGAACCGCATCGTCGGGAACAGGAGACCGCGGGTCGTTAAGGTACCTGTAGTAGAGGGAGATGATTCGCGGATCGTCTCCGTTGAACTCGCCGTCGGGTGCGCCGATGCACTTGGCCAGCGCCCTCTTAACATCGGGGTGAATATCCGACGGCTTGAAGGCGGCAAGCGTCCTGTCCTCGCCTGTGGAGAGACTGAACCATGCGCCGTTATACGTTCGGCGGATCGAGCTAAGAGCCCCCTCGATGCTGCTGTCGTAGTCCATCTGCGAGAGCGGGTTTTTAGCGCCGCGCTCAAGCGCAAGCGGACGCATGGTGTCGATGCCGATTTGAAGAAGGGCCGCCTTGCGTTGCTTGCCTTCGGGAGAGGTAATGTCGATCCTGTGCATCGTGGCGTATCGTTCGACGGCGGCTCGAACGTAGTCGAGCTTAAGGTCGCCGTTAGACGCGCCGCCCGTTCCTAGAATGGAGCGTCGCCTGTCGTGGAGCATCCCCCAGTCGGACGGGGAGAGGTCGGCCTTGAGGAGCAGGAAATCCGTTTCGCTCATGCCTGTCAGTCTCTGCGGGTTCTCAACGAGATCCATGAAGAGCTTCGTATCGGAAACGGGGAACTTCGACACGCTGTTGTGCCGGACGCGCTCAAACTGAGAGCGCTGTGTCGGGGAGAGCGTCGAAAGATCAACCCCCGCCAAGTTCATGTCGCCGTTCCCCATGCGGCGCATTGCTTCGCTAACCGCGGCGGAAGCCTTCACGTCTCGCATCTGTTCAGCTTTCTGCATGTCGGAAGCGATCTGCACGGCGATCTTCTGAACCATCTCCTCGGACGACCCCATAGGGGCAACACGCTTTGCCATGGCGTAAACCTCGCCCGTCGTTGTCTGCGTGGCCGCCCCGTAGTTGGCCTTGTAGTAGTTGCGGGCCTTCGTGAGCTTTGCCTTCTCCTCGGGCGTCATAAACTCTACGAGAGACGCCGGAGAGACTTTGTCCTTCCCGTACTTCTGTTCGGCGGCTTCCTGAGCCTTATTCAGGCTGTCAGCACTGCCGAACGAAAGCGCGATCATGGCTCCGTCCTCGCCACCGAATTGGGTGATGGCAGAGTTGATGGCATCCTGCCACCTCTGCGCCGTGTGCTCTTCGTCGTCAGGCAGGCCCGAGTCTCCCGTAAAGTGACTCACCATGCCAAGAGAAGGCGACAGAGCCTTTCCGATAAGAGCTGTCGACGTCTTCTCAGCCTGCATAATGCCTGCGCCCATCTCGCCTCGCGTCTTCACGACGTGGGCTTCGACGGCATCGTTAACCTTCTTGCGCATGCCGACGAGGAGGTTTGCATCCATGCCGCCCGCAGTCAAGCCTGCCTGCAAAGCCGAGGCCGCCCCATACGGATTTTCCTGCGCAATAAGCGTGTCGATGCGAGCCTCCAGTGCCTTGGAGTAGGCGACCTGTGCCTGACGCTTGACTGCGTACAGGACATCCGGACTCTTGATGTCTGCGCCGTTCTTGCCTGCAAGGCTCAGGTAGTTGTCGTAGATCTGAGCGTACCCGCCACGGAGGTTCAGACCATGGGAGACTTGGTCAGCCGCGACATTCGCAGCAGTCTTGACGGCGTTGATTTCGGCGTTCTGGAACTCAGCGCCCTCGTGAGTGTAGAGCTGGCCGATAAAGCCGCGGCGAGTGCCTGCGATCTTCTCCTCCGCGAGCTTGCGCGTCTCTGGATCAAGCCCGCTGAGAAGCTCACGGGAGATCTTGTCAAGGCCGCCCGTGTGGTACTCGGTGTAGGACTTCCCGTCCACGCCGTCGGTGACTTGAGTCTCCTTCTGGAGAAGAGCGCCTTTCTCGCCCACGAGGTACTCCATGCCGCGGATGTAGTAGTCGTTGGCAACTTGGAGCGCTCGCGCATCACGAGCCTTGTTCACCTCTTCGAGCTGGTGCGCCGCGATCATGCGGGAGCCTGTGCGGAGCTTCTCCAGTGCGCCTTGGCCGTACTTGGTGAAAGAGAGGTCGACATCGGGCGCACGTGCGCTTACGGCATTCGCACCCTCTGCAGTCGGGAGCGTCAGAAGACCGGGTGAATCAGGTACAGCAGGCATTTAGATCCCCTTATCCTTGAACTTGTATTTCGTGTATAGGTACTCGTTGGCGGCTGTGCCCACGCCCGTGGCGAAGGCGTCGACCGAGCCACCCCAAGACGTGGCCGCGCCGCTGTGAGCGAGGCTGTTCGCCGTCAGGCTGTAGGAGAGCGACTGGGTGCGCAAGCCCCTCGCCTGACGCTGTCCGTTGAGACGCTCTTCCTCCATCGAGCGGTGCTTGTCGATGTCGGTTGTCGTCGTCACTTCGGCAGCGGAGCCGACTCCAAGCATGATGCCGTTGGCGGCCATTGCCGCCTTCTGGCTCGACTTGGTCTTCTCGTACTTCTCCGAGAGCACGCCTATGCGGAAGTTGCTCACCATGAGCGCGGACTGTGCGGCTCGCTCCGCCTGCCTAGAGTTGTAATCGGCAAGCTCCTTCTGCATCTGGAGCTGGATATTCTTCACGGAGTTCGCGTAATAGGACGAGAACGCTCCGCCGACGGCCTGAGCGGCTCCCGCCACTACCCCGCCGTACTGCGCATTCTGATCAAACCAGCTGGAGAAACTCTGAGAGCTTGAGGCGGAATCCGCCGACAGGCTCAACACGTTATCGAGCTGGAGAGACCTGTCGGGAGAGAAAAGGCTGTAGCCCTTGGTATTCGTAGTTCCCACTTTTAGCCTCCAATATCAACTTCGGCGGAATGGTATACGAGGGTAAAAGGCAACGGCTCGGCCTGACGAATGCAGACTGTGCCGTCCGCCTGCCATGCGCCGACGACGCCAAGATCAACCTCGCCCGTGTAAAGGTCGGGCGCAGATCCGAAGACCTCCTTCGTGCGCGGCTTGATCTTCTTCACGTTCTGCTCGTCGGGGCCTGCCTCGACGCCGCTCGTCTGGTAGACGCGCATCATGACCTTGTTGACGTTCTTGACGTGCCCTCTGCCCAACGAGCCGTCCTGCGCTTGAAGCGTGATGGGAAGCGTCTTGAGCACCGTCTCGTAGGAGAGGCCGACCCAAGCCCTGCTGATGGGGACGGGGAGCGTGACTTCGCCATTTCTGACAATCAGCCCTTTGTAGACTGCGCCATCGGCAACTGC